>Ga0182746_1000509_pt1 | contig 51722 bp, 52 predicted proteins | sample eDN3rd30CBELigOP_FD_128881 | JGI IMG/M metagenome (GOLD analysis project Ga0182746, IMG submission 128881) | Enriched Organic Plus compost microbial communities from Emeryville, California, USA - eDNA 3rd pass 30_C BE-Lig OP (version 2) (version 2) ...
GCCGACAAAGGCCTGGAGCCTGCGCAGAGAGAGCTTTTCCCGATCAAAGAAGAACCCAAGAAACGTCGCAAGCTCTCTCGGAGCCGTTGATGCCCCGCGGACTTGCCGCGGGGAGTTTCACTTTATTTCCCACAAAACTGCTTCGCCTTAATCCAGTACGCCGGTGAGCAGTAGTCGTCTTGCCACTCGTTGTTTTTGTTGGTGGAGTAAGCGTAAAACCAAACGAGTTTGTCGGATTGAGAAGTTAAATTCACCTTGTGGGGCATTTCGGTGGGGATTTTTCCGTTGATGGAATAGCACCAGCCGTAGGCTCTCATTTCTGTATTCGAAACGATTTCTAGTGAATCCATTCCCGTCGGTGTGCCGATGATGGAGTTAAAGCCTTCGGCGGCTCCGATATAGGGGATTTTATTTCGCTCGAAAATTTCAATGCTGACAGCACCGACGGATTTCGTGATATCCGCTGTTGTTTCGCCTTGAGCGACAGGTTCTTCGCTGCAGGGACCGTAGACTTTCCAGGAAATGGCGTGAGCTTGAAGTGCTAAAGTTGTGGCAAAAGCAAAAACGATCTTTTTCATGGCCCTCTCTTACCGAGAGGACCACGCAAAGTACAGAACAAAATCTTAAGGATTTTGGCGGCGGACTTCTTCCATGTCGATTTCTTTTGCGCGCTCGACGACTTGTTCGAAAATATCTTCGGGCAATGCGCCTGGTTGCATGAAAATCAAATCGCCTTCTTTGATCACCGCTAATGTCGGAATGGATTTAATATCAAACTGCGCGGCCAACTCTTGTTGAGCGTCCGTGTCCACTTTTGCAAAAGTCACGTCGGGATGTTTTAGGGCCACCGTTTCAAAGATCGGAGCAAAACGGCGGCAAGGTGCGCACCATGTAGCCCAGAAATCAATGATGACAAGCTTGTTCTTTTCAACTGTCTCTTGAATGTTTTCTTTGGTCATTTCCATAACAGCCATAGCGCCTCCTTGGCATTGGTCCGTGAAAAACTGGACGCTTCTAAAAGCTTTGATGTTTTCTATTAAATACGCAACGATTTAATAAATATCTTGAGGAGGTTCTCATGAAAAAGTGGCTCGTTTCAATTTTATTGCTCGTGGGTACGCAAGCGTATGCCGCCGGTGACGCAGGTTGCTCTTCTCACGGTTTGGTGATGGCTGACAAAGAAGTTCAATACTTCGTAGAAGTAAACCAAGAGGATCTTTCTCGCGAAATGGCGCAAGGCCACGGCGAGAAATTGGCGACTCTGGCGCAAATGAAAGGTTGCCGTAACGAAGTGGCGCAAAAAGCATTCGGCACTTTCGCACAATCTTCTTACGCTAAAATTCTTCCTTCTGCGAACACCTCCGCAACAGAGATGGTGCAAAACCTCAATAAAGAAATGGCAGCACAAGGCGATCTAGCACAAATGTGCCATGGTTCTTAAGCTCGTTCTTAGTTTTCTTTTAGCGGCCCCCGTCTTGGCGTGGGGCCGTTCTTCTTATCTCTCGCAAGTTCAAGATCAAAAACTCTGGGAAGATCCGCAGTGGATCAAGCTCGGTCATTATCGCAAGAAATGGTTCGGCGCTTACCAATCTCCCTTGCAAGGAAATTTCTTTATCTCTCCCCATGGTGACACGGATCCCAAGGCGGAGCTTCTGGCCACTGTGAATCTTCTGTTCGGTCAAGATGAGACATCAAAAAAAAGCCAATGCCGTTACCTGGCGCGCATGTCGTGGCTGAAAAAGCGCTTGGACATCGATCCACAGGATATTGCTCCATGTCCAGAACGCGATCAGTGGAAAAAGCAATTGGGCGCACAAGAGCTTTATATTATTTTTGCTTCCAGTGATTTAAACAGTGCCGGCTCCAGCTTCGGCCACACCTTTTTACGCGCACACAATCCGCAGAATACCAAAGAAAAAGAACTGCTTGATTACGGTATCAACTACGCCGCAATCACTGGGGACGATGGTGGTGCGCTCTACGCCTTAAAAGGTCTTTTCGGTTTTTATCCCGGTGCTTATTCAATGCTCCCTTATTATCAAAAAATTCGCGAGTACACCAATATGGAAGGCCGAAATATTTGGGAGTACCGGCTTAATTTTTCTCCAGCAGAGGTTGAGTTCTTAATTGATCATCTGCTCGAACTCGATGGCAGCTATGCACCTTATTATTTTGCCGACGACAACTGCTCACAACAAATCCTTGAACTTCTTGAGGTGGCAAAACCACAGTTGGATCTAGCTTCATCTTTTCATGATTTCACGATTCCGCTTGATACGGTGAAGGTGCTCAATCAGCATCATCTTCTTTCCGGAGAAAAAATGCGCCCTTCTCTGCAATCCGAGTGGCGCGCTCGTTACACGGCTCTCAATGCTCAAGAGAAAAAAGCGCTGAAGAAAGTACTTAAATCCACCGAGCCCTCTGCCATCGCTGATCTCGATAAAAAAGCGCAAGCCGAAGTTTTAGAAGCAAGCCTTAGTTACCTCGCCATCAAAGAATACCGTGAGCAAAAAGAATGCAAAGAAGAAAAGTACCGTCTCTCTGTCGCACGGGCTCAACTGGGAGCGCAGACAGCTCCTCTCCAACTAGAAATCCCTCCATCGCCGCTGACAAGCCACGATTCTCAAGCGTTTTATCTGGGTTACGGCAAAAATGATGATTTTGAGTTTTACCGTTTCAAATACCGCCGTGCCTTTCACGATCTGCTTTCCGACGACAGCAGCCTTTCTCCGTTTTCCCACCTTGAAGTCTTAAGTTTCGATTTTCGCTATTTCACGGAAAAGCAGAATTTAGATCTTTACCGTTTCATACTTTTAAAAATTATTTCCACCGCACCGGTGAATATTCTTGATACGCCTGTTTCCTGGAAACTCGATATCGGAACCGAGCCGCGTCTGTCTCCATTTATAAATATCGGCGCGGGTTTGAGTTTTGATTTTTTTCGCGACACACGCTTTACCGTCTTAGCTTTAAGTGAAAACTACGAACTTGCCGACACGGCCCAGCCTTATCTTGGCGGAGAAGCTCTCTTCATGACGAAGCATTCTGGATGGCGTGCTTTCATTGGCGGAAAATATCTTTCCAGCACCACCGACGGTCATCACTTTCCTGAGTACAATGCCGGCCTTTCCACCAACATTTCCACAGTGGAAATCCGCGGTGAATACCGCCAGCGCGATGATGTTCCGGAATGGATGCTTTCCGTCGTGTTTTAGACACCCCGGTGCCTCTCTGTGTCCCCGTCTCATTTTGAGACAAGTGATAAACGCTTATATTTCAATTGAGGGGCCCAAAGCTTGCTTCTCTTCACCTTGAGACACTGTGTCTTGAGGAGTGGCCCATGAAGTGGTTCCAAAAACTTTTAGCGTCTTTAGCGTTAGTCAATATCGTGATTTCACCGGTTTTGGCGGCGGAATGGACCGCGCAAGAAAAAGCGAAACTTGCCCAGTATCGCGACTATCTTGAGCCGCTCGGTTACACTCTTTCCGTAGATCCTGACAGTAAAAAAGCTCTGGTGTATGACAAGAACACCAAGAAACTCGCCATGGAGATTCCTTTCGCGGAAGAAACGCAACTGCGCAAATTCTCTCCGAAATCCCTGAACCAAATGATGCTCGATGAAATGATGAAGGTGAAAGCTGCATCCAAAGCATCTTGGTCTCATTCGGTACGCGGTCTTCCGACGGAATCAGCGATCTTCTTTATGGCCATGGGAGCCGTGGTCGCGGGACAGCTCATCACCAATTACTCGCAAAATCCGATCGCGATGCAACAACACATTGATCACTCTCTTTCACCGATCGGTGTTTTTGGCTTCTTCACTTTTATGTATTCTCAAGGTGTTACGGCCAACGTTCTATCCATGTATATGAAAAATCCGCGCTTCCACCATATGATTCCTTACCTGGGAATGACTGTGGGCGCGTTCTTGCAAACTTATCTTTCACAAGTCGCCTCCGATCCTAACGTTAAAGCCTGCGCAAAAACGATGATGGGCGGACAAATCTCTGAAAAAGACAAAGCGGCCGGCGTTGATGAAGATCCTTGCTCTAAAGCTTATGAGTATCTCGTGATTCACAAGAAAATCTGGGAGTTTGCTCCTGGTATCGTATCCATGCTGATCTCTTCGGGTCTTGCGGGTATCGCACAGTCCCTCGTTACTAAAACCGTTCTGCGTATCACGGGCGTTGATATCGCTCTGTGGTTGATCCCTGGTTCCATGTATCTTAAAGGCTTCCGCCTGCTGGTTGTAAAAGGACTGCAGATCGGTGTGTTTATCGCCATCGACATGTGGCTCAACCGCAAAGTCGTCTACGCTTGGAAGAACGTCTTTGACGGTGGAGAGTTTAATACCATCAACACCAATCTTGCCGCGCAAATGAACGCCATGAAGCGCAGTAATTGGAACGGCTCTGATGAAGAACTGCAAAAAGAGATTAAGAATTTCCACAAGAAAATGATGGACTGGCGCATGATGAATCTTGCCGAAGTGTATGAGGCTCATCAAAACTGGTCCGAGGCATTGCACCAGCTGACCAGCATGTTCAATGCAAGCTACGCGTTCTACGATACTTTCGTCGGCGAAATCCGCAACTCACGCTTTAACGAATCACCGTTTAAGCCTTTGGAAGTGACTTATCCATTTAACGGTGTCACCGCAAAAGGTCTTTCCGAAGAGAAAAAAGACCTCTACTTCTTAAAACCTCAATACATCGAAAGCATGCAAGCTGAAACCGTGGCCGATGCGGTGACTTTGCTTGATTCCATCCTGGCTAGTGACAACGGTAAATACATGTACCCGCACGAGCGTAAAAAGCTCACTGATATCGCTGATAAACTGCGCACAGGTGATCGCACGAAGATTGGCGAAGGGCTCACCTCGCTGACTTCTGAAATCTACTATGCCATGCAGAATCTTTCTATCACGTTCCAGTACCGTGATACTTTGAGAAAGGTTTACTCTTCCATGGGTGCTCCTGTGCCAATGATGGAGCCGGGCCGAGGTTTCTTGGCGGCTTATGAATTTGCGCCGTCCACAGGTGAAACTTTGAAAGGTGTGAATTACTATCGTCAAGTCGGTAACTTCATGACTCCGAAAATTACAGACTACTTTATCATGCAAATGCTCTGCGGTCCTGACGTTGAGGCTGGTGAGAAATCCGTGAAGAATTCCAGAGGCTTTCCGTCTGTTTTCTTGCCGCCGACATTGCGTAATACGCAGCACACTTTCAGTTTGTGTGACGGCTTCGGGATGGCCCAGCTTCCGGTGGAAAACGTTTATCGTTTTCCGATCAATCCGCAATCCAGCAGCACAGGTAAACCGCTCAAAGGTGCGATTGATTATCTTGTCCAGGAAGCACGCACTTCCGCGATTGGAACTAAAGATGCTCCGGCGTTTTCCGACTGGTGGAAGACTCGCACTGAAAGCCAAATGCAACAAGCTTTCGAAGAATATGCGAAAAGTTATGACGAAGTCGTTACGCGCATGATTGAGTTGGTTTACAAATCAGGCCGCAGCACTTTCAATCGTGGCCCGATTGCAAACGGTACGATGAACGCCGCCTTCCAGGAAGAGCGTACGTACTTGTCTATGCTTCATGAATTGCTCCAACCGTCGGCGCAATACAACCTGGACTTAGACAATATCCTGTCGATTGCTCCGACTCATCCGGCCTTGAAGGAAGTGGAAAATCAGTTCGCGGTTCTCAATGGCATGATCAAAAAAATCCAAGTCGTTGAAAAAGAGGGTCGTAAGGTGATTCAGTCTCCACTGGAAAACTATGAACTTGAAGAGCAGCTGACAAATATTCAAGGTGCGCTGACGAAGGTATCCACTTTGTTAGGTGTTGGTGATGCCGCGGAAGGTGCGCTGGTTAAACTGAACAAACAACAGCGTGATCTTGCCGTGACTTGCCTTGAAAATCTTCAGGGTCTTGCCTCTGAGATTATGATGTACGGTTCAATGGCCAATGCTGTGAGCTGGGATAAGATCCGCAATATCAAGCGTCTTAACATGGAACAACAACAGTTTAACAATGCGATCCAAGCTAAGCTTGCGGCGATGAGAGGTATCTCCATGCCCGGCAAACACTAAGCCGGGCGAGGGTTACTTTTGTACAGGATTCAGCCATAAGGTTTTGTCTTGAAGAGGCGTGCTTTTAGGAAGAAGCGGATTTTGCAGATAGATGATTCTTCTGTGTCCAAGGTCCGCTTTTTCAATAGCTTCGCCATTGTATTTCCAGAATATTTTTTCAAACGAGCCGTCTTTCAGCATCAGCCGCAAACCTTTTTCCACTCTTTCCGCCAGAATTTTTTCTGATTTCGGCAGAAAGAAATAATACGGCCACGGATAGTACAGAGCTAAAGACGGTTCTATCATCAAGCCGGGAAACTGCTTTTTTCGCGATTCGTACTCCAGAAAAATCTCATTGATTCCCCGAGGGAAAATGTCGACCCGTTTCTTGGTCACCATCTGAAACAAATTGTCGTAACCGGAGTCAATGACATTGATGCCGTTGTATCTATAAAGCTCAACATCTCCCCAGCCGATTCCCTGACCAATGGTAAAACGGCTTAGATCGGCCTTGGTTTTTATTTTCGCGATCTGTTTTTGCCGTTCCCGAGAAATCAGGAGCAAACGGTAGCCGAGAATGCCTTTACGCAAGGGAATCCGGATGGGAATATACTCTTCTTCCTTTCGCGTGGAAGTTGAACTCCAAGCGATATTGACCATCTTTCCGGAACGCAGTTCATGCATATAGCGGGCTTCGTTCATGCCTATATCGCTGGATTTAAGAGAGTAAGGACCGTAGTTCGGGGCTGTTTTTTCCAAGGCCATTTGCAGTATTTCGTGGATGTCATCAAAGCGATGATCGCCCGTTTCCGACTCCATTTTCGGAAAAACGTAAACCATTGTCTTGGGACCTGACGGGGCCTGGGCCCACGCCATGACGGAAAAGATGAGGGCGGTGAAAACGAACAAGTTGCCTCCGAGAACCTTTATTTTACTATAAATCCAAGCACTTAATTGTCTCATTTCGAGATAATATCACCCCCTGAATAACAAATTTCGTTCGCGTAAAAAAACTGGACAGCTCAGTCTCATTCCATTGCTTTTTACGAGCATTCCCTATGGTAAGGCTTTTGCTTTTATTAGCGTTGTCATCTTTTTTAAAAAGTAGGGAGATTATATGAAAGCTATCTTCGTATCAGGTTTGGTTATCTTGAGCACCACCATCGCAATGGCAGCACCGGGCCGCGCGCCTCGTGAAGTTTTGGTGGATTACACGAAACAAGTTCGTGAGTTCATGTACGGTAAAGGCGGTTCCGCTAAGACAGCCGATACAGCTTCCGTAAAAAGCAAAATCCTGGAGCATCTCCAACTTCCTGCCCGCAATAAAGAAATCATGATGTCTTTGAGTGGTGAAAAAGGTGAACAACGCATGGATTCCATGATCACCATTATCGCCGCGAAAAAGATGAGCGCGGAAATTTCCAAATCCGATAGCGCCGAAGGTCAGTCCTTGAATGCGGCGGCCGAAGCCAGCGCAAAACTTATCGCCAACCACTACCTGATCGGCGATAAACCCAGCAAAGAGCTGAGCGCTGACCAAGTGACTTTGGTTCGTGAAGCGTTGGATAAAGCAGAAAGCCTTCCTTCTCGCATCTTGACAGAGTTCTCTAAAGCAGAGCGTGACTCTTACACACAAGTTTTAGAGCGCTATGACAACCTCAATCAGCAAGTGAGCAACAAATCTGTTGAGGACAACTTTGTTCAAGCGATCATGGAAGTTAAAAAAGTAGACCGCACCAAAGCTTTGGAAATCGTTCGCAAGCTTAAAGAGTGCGCTTAATTAAAATCTTCTCCTGAAAATATAAAAAGCCGGGACATCCTCCCGGCTTTTTATATTTCCGCCTTCTTATCATCCGTCACAATAAAGATTTCAATTCGCCGGTTCATCGAACGATGCTCATCATTATCATTCGGAACAATGGGTTTTTGATCGCCGTAAGAAATTGCGACAAAACGTTTTGGGTCGAGCTTATGATATTTGACGAAATAGCGCACGACCGCGGAAGCCCTGCCGCCGGCCAGTTCCCAGTTGCTGGGAAACAGCGGACCGGTGATAGGAATATCGTCCGTGTGCCCTTCAACGATAATGCGTCTTTGATTGGTTTTAAGGACGTCCGCCACCTTATCCAAAGAACTTAGCGCTGACATTTTCAACTTGGCCGAACCTTCCGGAAAAAAAGTGGAAGCCGCAAGGGCAATGCGCACACCGACAGCGTCATGGTAAATATCCTGGATCGCCTGTCTTTTCTGATCGCGGTCCATGGACTTATCCAAAGATCTTTGTACAAAATCGGCGACTTCTTGAGGTCCGCCTTTGCGCGGATAATTTCCCACCGGCATTTCCAGTTCCGCAATAGTTTCTTCAATGGCACTGCCTTGCGCGCCGGAACCTCCACCGCCGCTGGTTAAATGCAAATTCAACTTTATGGAATCTTCGAATTCTTTTTGCTTGGTTTCGTTTTCCGTAGACGTCGCATACATCACGACAAAGAAAGCAAAAAGCAAAGTGATGAAATCCGCATAAGAGACCAGCCATCTCTCATGGTTTTCATGCTCCTCATGCTTTTTGTGTTTTCTTGCCATTGTGTGCCTTATTTGTGGGAGGAATTCAAAAATGCGTGCAGCTTCTGTTCAAGCAGGACAGGATTCACGCCGCTAGCGATCAAAAGACCACCTTCAAGCACCATCTGCTTTTCGCGTGAAATGGCTTGAACACGTTTTTTTAGTTTATTTCCCAGAGGTAAAAACAAAAGGTTGGCGGAGCTGACCCCATAAACTGTCGCAACGAACGCCACGGCGATACCCGCGCCCAGTTTGCTTGTGTCCGTGAGATTTCCCATGACGTGGATCAAACCCAAGACAGCACCGATGATACCGATCGTAGGTGCAAAGCCTCCGGCGTCGGTCCAAATTTTTGCGCCGCCCATGAGTTCTTCTTCTTCCGTTTCAATGCGTGTTTCGAAAATATCGCGGATCGTGTCTGTTTCAACACCATCAACGACGTTACGCAAAACACCTTGGAAAAGAGGATCTTGAATGCGGTTGATTCGTGGTTCTAAGGCAAGCAAAGATTCTTTTTTAGCAATACGCGCACAATCCACGATTTCCTGGATGCGTTGGCGCGCGCTGCTTTCTTCTTTTTGGAAGGCTTTTTTGGCCAGCTCAAAACCTATTTTTAAGTCTTTCTCGGAGCTTGAGACCATCACAGCTCCCATCGTGCCTGCGAGTACAATGATGAACGCCGTGAGCTGCATTAATGAACTCACGTGACCGCCCTCAAGAAGGTTTCCGAGCAATATCCCACCGAAGCCTACAAGAAGGCCTAACCATGTTGCTTTGTCCATGATCAAAATGATGCCACAGGGGATCACAGCTGACACTTGGACCCTGTTAAGACCTAGACTTTCTGCGGGTGAAAAACTAGGGTAAATTCGTCATGATGCTCGATTTTATTTTGGGTCTCGATAAGAGTCTTTTCATCCTGGTGAATTCTCAGTGGACCGCCTCGTGGGCGGATCATTTTTTTCCCTTCATCACGGATCTGCATAAAACGCCGTTTTTTAAAACGGTGATCGTACCGCTGGTGCTGGCCCTTTTTATATGGCGTCGCGGTCTAAAAAAAGGTCTGCTGATTTTCTTCTTTGCCGTTTTGTCAGTCTCTGTTTCTGATGGTGTCGGTAATTGGGCTTTTAAAAAAACAGTCCAGCGTCCCCGGCCCGCGGAAACTCAAGGTTTAACTGTGCAAGTGCGCGCTCCGTTTGGCGGTTACAGTTTCGTTTCCAATCACGCGACGAATATGTTCAGCTTTGCTACTTTCACCAGCGCTATTTTCCCTCCAGCGGCCGTGCCACTGTACACTTTGGCGACGGTGGTGGCCTACAGTCGCGTTTATAACGGCGTGCACTTTCCTTCCGACGTGATTTGCGGAGCTTTGCTCGGTTGTCTTTTCGGAATGATTTTCGCGAAACTCTGTCAAAACGTACTACGTAGAATCACCTCGGAAGGAACCACCACAGCATGAAGATTCTGGTAACCGGCGCTAACGGATTTTTGGGAAGTTGGGTGACAAAGGCTCTTGTGAACGAAGGTCACAATGTGCATGCCCTGGTGCGTGCTAACAGCGATCTTTCCGAACTTGAGGGCGTGGGTTGCAAGTTTGTGCATGGAGATGTCACGGATGTGCACTCACTTCTGGAAGCTGTTAAAGGTGCGGAATCTGTTTTTCATCTTGCCGGTGTGATCGCTTATAAAAAATCTCAGCGTGCGCTCATGGAAAAGGTCAACGTCGAAGGCACCGCCAATGTTCTTTCCGTCTGCCGCGAGCACAAAGTTCACCGTCTGGTTTATCTTTCTTCTGTGGTTGCAATCGGTGCTGGTTATACTCCGGATCAAATCCTCAACGAAGAGTCGCCATATAATATTGCGGATCTGGATCTGGGTTACTTTGAAACCAAGCACAAGGCCGAACTGCTTGTGAAAGACGCTTGCGATAAAGGCGATATAAATGCCGTGATCTTAAATCCCTCTACCATTTATGGTGCGGGCGACGCTAAAAAAGGCAGCCGTAAGATGCAGGTCAAGGTCGCGCAAGGGAAACTGAAGTTTTACACCTCAGGTGGCGTGAACGTCGTTGCTGTTGAAGACGTCGTGCAAGGAATTCTCAGCGCCTGGAAGAACGGCCGTAAGGGCGAGCGCTATATTTTGTCCGGCGAGAATATTTTGATCAAAGATCTCTTTGCGATGATTGCTGCCGAAGGGGGCGTTAAGCCTCCCTCACATCAGTTGCCGGACAGTCTGCTGCACACCGTAGGCGCTATTGGTGATCTGATGGAAGGCTTGGGCCTTAAAGGCCCGCTCAGTCGTGAAAACGCTTACACGGCAACCATGTATCACTGGTTTGATTCAAGCAAAGCGCAAAAAGAGTTGGGCTTTCGCCCTCGCCCCGCCCGCGAGGCTATTCACAACAGCGTGCAATGGATGAAGGATCACGGATTACTCAATAAAGCATGATTAAGAACGTTGTTTTCTTTCTTTTAGGCGTAGGAACATTGTTAGTGGTGGCTTATGCCGCTTTGGCCTCGTGGCTTCCCACCGATGCACAAATCAAAGGCTGCATGACCACGCGTATGTATAATGTGGAGTTGTGCCCGAATTCTAAAAACTACGTGCCGTTGCGACAGATCTCTCCGTATTTGCAGAAAACAATTATTCTGACTGAGGATTCCAACTTCTGGAATCACAAAGGCTTTGATTGGGACGCTATCGAAAAAAATGCGCGCGCAGGCTGGGAGACCGGTGTTTTTAAGCGCGGCGGTTCGACCATCACGCAACAACTTGCTAAGAACATGTTCTTAAACAAGGACCGTACATTCATCCGTAAAGGCCTTGAAGCTGTCATCACCGATCGCATAGAAAAAAATCTCAGCAAAAAAGAAATTCTTGAGCGCTATCTGAACATTGTGGAGTTCGGGAAAGATATTTACGGAGTGAAAGCCGCCTCGCAATATTACTTTAAGAAAAAACCCGCGGATCTCAATGTGGTTGAAAGTGCGTTTCTGGCGATGGTTTTGCCGAACCCTGTGAAGTATTCGAAGTCCTACTACCGCAAGGAGCTGACTCCATTTGCGCGCAATCGTCTGAGCCGTATTATCGAAGACCTTTATCGATACAATCGTATTTCTCAGGAAGAGTATGAATCCGCTATAAGCCAAGTGGCTTACTTCTTCCAGCCGGAACCTCCGCCGGAAGAAATCGCAGCCCCCGCCGAAGATATTCCAACTTTGCAGGAACTTGAAACGGCAGATACAGAAGAGGGTTTTTAAAATCTTATTTCAAAAGTTTTTTGCGGATGCGGAAGAATGAAATATTCATGCACACCCAGGTCGCAAGAAGCAGAATCAAGACGTGGATAAGAACCCACAGCGTAGGACCTTTGTGTAAAATTTCACGCACGGCTGAAACCGCGTGTGTGAGCGGTGAAAGATAAGCAATATAGCGGAGCCCCACCGGCAATTGTTCCAGAGGAAAATAGGTGCCACTCAATAAGCTCATCGGCACAATCAAACCTGATGTGGAATAGATAAAAGAATCATAGTTTCTTGCAAAGGATGTGAAGATCATACCGATGCAAGAAAAGAGCGCTGAAAGTAAAAACAAAATCGGCAGCGCTAAAATAATACGATAGGAATCAATCAAACCAAAAAAGAGCGCGACGACTGTCACACCCAAAACTCCAAAAAATCCTTTGCTCGCCGCCCATAGTAGTTCACCCGCGACAATTTCTTCAGGACCCACGCGCGTGAGCATGATGGTCGCATAAGTTTTCTGGTGTGTGAGCTTCGTGTAATTTCCGTAAGTGCCTTCAAAAAAAGCCACCATCATCGCTGTTGTGGATAGCAATGCCGGAAAGAAGAATTCAATATAGGACATGCCGCCCATGTTATTTACAAACGCGCCCAAACCAAAACCGATAGCGCCCAAATAAATCACCGGCTCAAGAACAATCCAGAACAAAGATACGAGCCAGGTTTTTTTGAAATACAAAAAGTTGCGTGACCACACTTGAAACGCGCCACTGTTCACCTTCGGTCGAGAGAAGTAATCTTTGAACTTCATACTACTCATCCCTCAATTGGTGACCGGCTAACTTCAAAAAGACATCGTTCAGGGTCGGCTTGCGAATATAGATTTTATCGCTCGCAATCAAATCAACAACGCGACGGCCTTCCTGATTTTCTTTTACCAGCACAGACACAGTGTCTTTAATCACCTGATAGGCAAAGCCCTCCGCGCGCAAGCGGCCCAGGTAATAGTTCAAGTCGACAGGATTGGTATCAAACTCGACAACTTCTTTGCCGATCAGATCACGGATCAAATCGCGCGGTTTTCCTACGGTGAGGATACGGCCGTTATCGATAATGGCGACTCGGTCGCACATTTGTTCGGCTTCTTCCATGTAGTGAGTGGTTAAAATCAAAGTGCTCTTTTCAGACTTTAAATGCTTAAAGAAATCCCAAATCCAGATACGGGCTTGCGGATCCAGGCCCGTTGTCGGCTCATCCAGAAAAATGACTTCCGGAGAGTTGATCAGGCCGCGCGCAATCGCCAAACGGCGCTTCATACCGCCGCTCAAAGTTTCCACAGAACGATCCTGGTATTCTTCCAGCTTCATCAAACGCAGCAAGGCCTGAGCGCGCAGCTCGGCTTCAGATTTGGGAATTTTATGGAAGCTCGCATAGACAAGAAGGTTTTCCAAAACCGTAAAGTCCGGATCCAGACCATCTTCTTGAGGAACCACACCGATGCGCGATTTGATTTCGCGGTAGTTCTTTTTAACGTTGAGCCCTAAAACGTAAAGCTCCCCGCTGGTGACCAGCGCGGAGCAATACATCATTTTCATAGTTGTGGATTTGCCGGCTCCGTTAGGACCGAGAAGGCCGAAACATTCGCCCTTGTAAATCTCCAGACTGATTCCATCCACAGCGACTTTATCGTCGTATTTCTTTGTCAGGTCTTTGATTTCAATGGCGACGTTTGTACTCATTATTCCTTCGCAGCTCTTGCACGTTTATGCGGATCCAACTCGCGGCAACGCAGACGGATGTGTCTTGGCGTCACCTCGATCAACTCAGAATCCTTGATCCATTCCATCGCTCTTTCCAGTGTCATTTTCTTCACCGGAACAAGGCGGATAGCTTCATCTGAACCTGAAGCACGCACGTTCGTCAATTTTTTCTCGCGCGTGATGTTGACTTCTAGATCATTCTCTTTGGCGTGCTCACCGACGATCATGCCTTCGTACACTTCATCACCGTGTTCGACCATCATGATACCGCGTTCTTGCAAGTTCCAGATCGCATAAGCTGTTGCCATACCTTTGCGGTCAGAAATCATCGCGCCGTTCATACGGTGCTCGATTTCACCACGGTAGTCGTCCCAGCCGTCAAATTGCGTATTCAAAAGACCTGTACCGCGCGTGTCAGTCAGGAAGTCAGAACGGTAACCGATCAAACCACGGGAAGGAATACGGAATTCCAAACGCGTACGGCCGGAACCTTTTTGAACCATATTGGTCATCACACCTTTACGTTTACCGAGTTTTTCGGTCACGGCACCCACGTATTGGTCTTCGATATCGATCACCGCGATCTCCATGGGCTCAAGTCGCTTGCCGTTTTCTTCTTTGAAGACAACGGTCGGTTTGGAAACCAGCAACTCGAAACCTTCACGACGCATTTGTTCGATCAAGACACCCAATTGCAACTCACCACGGCCGACAACTTTGAAAGCGTCAGTGCTGTCGGTTTTTTCCACGCGAATCGCCACGTTGTACAAAAGTTCTCTTTCCAAACGCTCAAGGATTTTACGAGAGGTGACGTTCTTACCGTCTTGACCCGCGAAAGGACCGTTGTTGACCGAGAACACCATGCCGACTGTCGGCTCTTCAACGCGAATACGCGGAAGAGGACGTGGATCTGTCGCGGAAGTGATAGTGTCACCGATCGTGAAGTCTTCCATACCCGCGATCACCGCGATGTCACCGGCACCGATTTCCTGAGCCGGAACTTGCGAGTTCACTTTGTATTGGAAAAGAGCGGAGACTTTTACTTTCTTCTGTCCACTAGCTTGAACGCAGATAACTTCGTCGCCCACTTTGATGGAGCCCGCTCTGACACGACCGATAGCCAAACGACCTACGTAATCGCTGTAAGAGATGTTGGAAACCATCACTTGCAAAGGATGATTTTCTTCGATTTGCGGAGGTGGAATCAAATTTACGATAGCATCGTAAAGAACTTCCAAGGATGTGGTACGCACATTAGGATCTAGTGTCGCCATACCTTCACGCGCCACTGCGTAGATTGTGTGGAAATCACATTGTTCTTCGGTCGCATCCAAATCGATGAACAAGTCGAAAAGCTCATTGTGAACTTCCTGAATGCGGGCGTCGGCACGATCAATCTTGTTGATCACCACGATGACTTTTTTGCCGCCTTCCAAGGCTTTTTTCAAAACGAAGCGTGTTTGCGGAAGTGGACCTTCGGAAGCATCGCAAAGCAGGATACAACCGTCGACCATGTTCAAGATACGCTCAACCTCACCACCGAAGTCGCTATGGCCCGGAGTATCGACGATATTCACTTTGATATCTTTGTAAGTGAAGGACGCGTTTTTCGCCGCAATCGTGATACCACGCTCTTTTTCAAGATCCATGGAGTCCATGAGACGTTCTTCGACGTGTTCGTTGTCACGGAAAGTTCCTGCTTGTTTGATCAAATGGTCAACCAGCGTCGTCTTTCCGTGGTCGACGTGCGCGATGATGGCGATATTTCTAATTTTCTTCGGATCTTGAATCATACTTACCCTTCGTTTTTTTCTTAAAAACTAAAACTCTAAATTCAAATTTCAAATTTCGCACTACAGGTTTCTGTTAGTCTCACGACTACCCGTGACCACCCATCAGGAATTCTTCGTGGCTGGTGTCTTCTTGTTCGACATTGCCGATAGAAGCGAAGAATTCATTCGCAAGGGCCATAATCTCTTCGTTGCTTTTGGATTGGAAAAGATTCTTTCTGAATTGCGCAGCTCCAGCATAACCTGTTGAGAACCATGCTGCAAACTTTCTGAGTTGAATGGCGGTGATGTGCTCATCACAACGCGCAACAATCTCATCTTTAAGATTGTTAAAGAGGCTCACATAGTCCCTCTGGACCTCTTTTTGGCTTTCACCCTTCCACAAAGACAAGGCATCCATGAAAATAAACGGATTTTTTAAACAGCCGCGGCCGATCATAACTCCGTCACAACCGGATTGCTGCAGACGCAAGTTCGCTTGGCGTGGGGTGAGGATATCACCGTTTCCTAAAATAGGGAGCTTGGCTTGAGACTTAACCTCGGTGATGAAATCCCAGTCAGCAAGACCGGAATAACCTTGCGCGCGAGTGCGACCGTGGATCGCGACCCATTCAACTCCTTCGTTATAAGCGATATGGCAAACCTCAATGGCGTTGCGAGTGTTGGCATCCCAACCGGTGCGAATCTTAATCGTGAGTGGAATTTTGATAGCGCCTTTGACGGCGGATAAAACTTTTTGCAGTTGAACCGGGTCTTTCAGCATCGCTGAGCCCGCGCCTTTTTTAACCACCTTGGGGACCGGGCAGCCGAAATTCAAATCCACAAAATCACAGCCTTCAGCTTCCGCCACTTGCGCCGCACGTGCGATCACTTCCGGGTCTTCACCAAAAAGCTGAATACCCACAGGACGCTGAGACTCATCAAAGCTCATCAAATTCATGGTGCGCTCGGATTTGTATTCAATGCCGGTAGCACTCACCAGTTCCGTCACAACGACACTGGCATCAAGTTTTTTCATGAATGTGCGAAAAGCGTGGTCCGTGATCCCGGCCATAGGGGCAAGGACAAACGGATTTGTCTTTAAAGCTTGAACTGGATTCATAGGTCGCAGGGTATAACAAAAACGTAATGAAAAAGGTATATCTGTTTTGAAAAAATGACCTTATTTCATGGGCTTAGGTTCTAATAACGAATGTATTCGATCTGAAGCTTAAAGGTCCTGCTGCGCCTGACGAACCTGCAAATTCCAAAGCTGAGAATACACAGCATTCTGTTGCAAAAGCTGCTCGTGAGTCCCCTCTTCGACCACTTGCCCTTGCGCCAAAACGTAGATCTTATCCGCATGGGTCACCGTGGAAAGACGGTGGGCAATCACAATGGTGGTGCGGTTTTTAGAAATTTCCGCCAAAGATTTTTGAATCACGGATTCCGTTTCGTTATCCACCGCCGAGGTCGCCTCATCAAGAATCAGCACCGGAGGATTTTTTAAAATCACGCGGGCAATGGAAATACGCTGGCGCTGACCGCCGGAAAGTTTCTGACCACGCTCACCGATCACGGTCTCAAATCCTTGCGGCAAACGGTTGATGAATTCATCGGCGTAGGCTTTGCGTGCAGCTTCGATCACTTGCTCGCGAGTCGCGTGAGGGTTTCCGTAAGCGATGTTTTCAAAAATAGTTCCGTGGAACAAGAACACATCTTGGCTCACAAGACCTATTTGCGAACGCAATGCATGCGGATCACAAGTTTCCACATTCAAACCGCCAAGCCTTACTGTGCCAGAGACCGGTTTATAAAAATGCAAAAGAAGTTTTGTGATGGTGCTCTTACCTGAACCTGTCGGCCCGACAATCGCCACCGTTTTTCCTGCGGGAACTTGAAGGTTGACGTTTTTTAAAACCGGAACGCCGTTGGCGTAAGCAAAGCTGATATTTTCAAACTCAATACTCATTTCCGCTGGAAAACGAACAGCATCCTTAGGTTTTTCCAGGTTCACCGGGACACTCAGCAGATTTAAAACACGATCCGCGGAAGCCATGGCTCTTTCAAACAGATCCACTGTTCCCGCGAGATCACGCATGGGCCACAAAAGTCTTTGCGTCAGAAAAACAAGCACACCGTAGGAACCCACGTTAAGATGACCTCGCAAAGTCATCACACCGCCAACGATGAATGTGGCAAGAAAGCCGATCAAAACACCCATACGGATGATGGGATTAAAGCGCGAAGAAACCAAGATCGCCTTGTGATTGGCTTCCACATAAGAATGACTGTCCTGCGCGACAAGAGCGGCTTCACGGTTTTCCGCCGTGAAACTGCGAATAGTGGCAATGCCGGAAATATTATTGGAAAGGCGACCGCCGAGGATTCCCGCCGTTTCACGGACTTCAGCGTAAAGCGGAGCCGCTTTTTTCTGAAAGTAAAAGGCGCCCAAAAGAATGAATGGCATCGGCACAAAAGCAAAGATCGCAATCGTCGGCGCCAGAGCGAAAAACACTCCACCGATAAGAACAATCGAGGTGAGGATTTGCACGAGGCTATTCATGCCTTCGTTGAAAAATCTTTCGAGCTGATTGATGTCATCATTCAGAATGGAAACAAGACCGCCGGTGCTGCGGTCTTCAAAGTAAGCCATATCGAGTTTTTGCAAATGCTCGTAGGCCTTCACACGCAAATCATGTTGCAAGGCCTGCGCAAGATTGCGCCAGCGGACCAGCAAAAGATATTCACAGATGGACTCCAAAACCCAGATGGCCAAAGTCAGAACAGAAAGAAATACGAGCTGATGCAGCGGCTCTTCAACGCCCCAGCGAGCCAGAAAAGATTTTTCCTGATTGACGACAACATCGATGGCAACCCCGATAAGAATTTCGGGGGCCACATCGAAGAATTTTTTTAAGAAGGAAAAAAGACCGCCCCAGTAGAAGTCTTTGTGATGTTTTTGAGAGTATTTAAATAAGCGCGCAAAAGAATGAAACGAACTTTTTATCTGAATCATAGCCAAGTAACCCGGCCCTCCAGCTGTCGGGGAGCTTTCGGCGGATTGTGATCGGGATAACCGCACACCATCGCACAAAGAAGTTCCAGCTCCCCTTTTTGATATTCCGGAAGCTTGTCGACGCCAAGGAATTTGTCGACTTCCTCTTTGATTTCTAGCGGCGCGCCCATTGTACAGGACCCCAAACCTTCTACAAGGCAAGCAAGATTCATGTTTTCCACAGCCATGTACACAGAGCCAATGCTCGTGTGATAGCGCTCGGAAGAATCATTGTGGGAGTAGGCGAAAATAATCACCGGGGCATCACCCAGCGTATAAAAAAATCTTTCCGTGAATTGATACAAAGACGGTTTTAATCTTTGCGATAAGATGTCTTTAATACCGAGCCAGGATTTTTGCGAGTACTGCAGGTATTCGTCGCGCTTAGTGCCCGTAACAACAAAGAAGCGCCAGTTTTGACGGTTCTTTCCTGATGGTGCGTGCATGCCGGCAGCAAGAATTCTTTCAATGACTTCCTTAGGTACTGGATCGGTTTTATATTTACGAATGGATTTGCGGGATTCAACTAGCTGGTAAAACTCTTCTTTATTCATAAATCACCTTGTACCAATTGTGCACGATGGGAAGCCAGTGCCTTAGCCCATTTCTTCGGGGCCGGCTTCGATGAAGGTTTCGTGCAGGCGGCGGATCGCTTCGGGTCCGTTTTCTTCGCTCACCAGGAAGCAAAAGTTGTGTTTGCTGGCACCAAGACAAATCATGCGCACGTTGATGTCGGAAATGGCTTCGAAAATATGTTTACCAAGACCCGCTGTGTGGTTGATGTTATTGCCGATCAGGGAAATCAAAGCCAGATTGTCCTCGACTTGAACGTCAGCAATTTGTGAAAGATCCGCGATCAGTTTCTTATTGAGCAGTGTAGAGTCATCCAACGTCACACTCACCGAGATTTCAGACGTTGTAATAGCGTCGATACTAACTTTGTGATCGTTAAAAATTTTAAAAATTTGAAACAAGAAACCATGCGCGTGAAGCATTTCCGGAGTGGAAAGTGTCACAAGCACTTGTTTTTTTCTTAGTGCCATAGCGCGAATGAGTGGGTGCTCTTCGACATCCTTGCGCACCCACGTGCCTTTGGCCTCGGGATCAAAGCTTGAGCCGACAAAAACGGGAATGTTCTTGCGAATTGCCGGAAGCAGTGTCGCCGGATGCAAAACTTTCGCACCGAAGGTCGCCAGCTCGGAAGCTTCCTTAAAAGAAATTTCACCGATCGGCTGGGCCTTAGGGCACAAACGCGGATCTGTTGTCGCGATACCGGCCACATCGGTCCAGATTTCCAAAACATCGGCGGAGACACCTTCGGCAAGAATCGCCGCGGAGTAATCACTGCCACCACGACCCAGCGTTGTTGTATTGCCTTCATCCGTCATGCCGATAAAGCCTTGCGTGACGACGATGGTTTTTCCCTCGCGTAAGAAACCCAAATGCTTTTCGCACAAAGAGACGACTTCTTGAGTGAGCGGCTTTGCCTTACCAAAAGAGTCATCCGTACGCAAAACCGTGCGCACATCAAAAAGCTCGACGTTTTTACCTGAAGAATGACGGCTCAAAACACGCGTCATCGCTTCCGTGAAAAGAACGGAAGACATGCGCTCACCCAGACTCATGATCGTATCCATGGCTTTCACGGAACAATCACGCAAGAGATGAACACCCTTGGCAAGCGAACTCATTTCCTCAAACAGGATTTCCAAACGCTCGCGCGAATGAGAGGAAATAGCGAGGTCTGAAGCGATCTTGAGATGTTTTTCTTGGATTTTTGTGATGATTTTTTCAGCTTCGGGCCAAGTTTGCGATTCTGCTGTTTTACCGAGGGCGATGAGATCATTGGTTGTTCCTGAAGTCGCTGAGACGGCGATAAGGCTTGAGCCCTGCCGGAAACTGACCTCTGCGCTGCGAAGCATGCACTCCGCGTCCCCCATGGAAGTTCCGCCAAACTTTGAAACGATCAACTTTGCCACAAATACTCCTCGGTCTAGGGTCCGATGAGTATGCATCTTATGCCTTTTCTGCTTTTTCATTCAATGAATTTTATGGCAGACTTTGAATATGACTGCGTCCGACTCCACGTTCAAAAAGAAAGAAATCGCATTGATGGCCGCTCTTGCTCTAGTAGCAATGGCTCTAGTCACAGTCGCAGTCGTCCCGGGCTTGCGTACGAAAATCAAAGAAGCTGTCATGATGGGGGACCGCGAGGTTATCGCCAAAGTCAACGGCAGCATCACAGCACAAGGCCCGCATATCACAGTTCTGAAAATACGCAGCAAGAACGCTTTAAGCCTCGAAGTTTATACGCAGGAAGAAGGTGGCAATCTTACGCTTATGACGAAGCTCCCCCTGTTTGAAACGCGCGATGGATATTTTCTTTTGCAAGGCAATGCGACGAATCTAGCTCTCACTGATGTGAATAAAGACGGAAACCTTGAGATTGTGGCACCGACTTACGATGACCAAATGGTTCCGCGCTTGAATATTTTTAGATACAACCCTGACAGTAAATCTTTTGATCGCGTCAGTGCTCCGCCGGATTACCAGCCCTAAAATTAGTTTTGTTATTACGTAAAATCTCTTTTAAAAGCATCATATCCACGGGCTTACTGAGATAACCGTCAAAACCCATCTCAAATGATTTTTGCTGTCCATCCACGCTGGCCTGAGCAGTCAAAGCCACAATCGGTTTTTCGTATCCTCTTTCACGCAAGATGGTTGTGGCTTTGTAACCGTCCATCACCGGCATCTTGATATCCATGAGAATGATATCGTAAGGATGGCCCATTGCTCGTTCGACGGCTTCGGCGCCATTTTCCGCGGTTTCGACTTGCGCGCCCTCACGGGAAAGATAACGAGTCATCAGCGCGCGCAAATCAGAAGAATCATCCACAACCAGAACACGCTGTCCTTGCAAGAACGCTTTTTCCTTGGCCACTTTGACAATTTCTTTGGGGAGAACCTTGGGTTGATCCGCAGGCACGAGCCTTAAATCTTTCATAGGGCCGACATTCAGAATCATTTCAAATGTCGAACCATCACCCGGCCGCGTGGAAACCAGGCGCAAATCACCGCCCATCATTCTCATTAAACTCAACGACAAGGCAAGTCCTAAGCCTGAGCCCTGCACGCGCTGAACCTCTGGGTCTTCACCACGCACGAAAGGTTGGAAGAGATTTTCCTGAGTGACGTGATCCATACCCAAACCCGTGTCACTCACTTGGATTTTTAAAACGCCTTCATTCTGCGCATCCGATGAAAAGGAGATTTCAACGGTGACAGACCCTGCTGCCGTAAATTTTACGGCATTGGTGAGCAGGTTGATTAAGACTTGTCTAAAGCGCACGGAATCAGCTTGCACGGTTTCGGGAATCAGGGTTTTGTAGTTCACTTTCAAAGAAAGTTTCTTTTCTTCCGCCAGGGCCTTCACGACCGAAATCGAATCTTCGATTTCCCGCACCAGATTCATCGGTGCCTTTTGAATATACAAACGGTTGGTTTCGATTTTGGAAAGATCCAAAAGATCATTCACCAAGGACACCATGTAATTGCCCTGGCGATGAATCGAGCGCACGTCTTTACGGCTTTGATCGGAGAGAGTCGAATCGCCTAGCAATGCTTCGGTAAATCCTAGAATGGCGGCAAGAGGGGTGCGGATTTCATGGCTGGCATTGGCGAGGAATACGGATTTGGCGTGATTGGCGGCTTCGTGCAAGTCGCGCTCACGGCGCAGGATTTCTTCGTTCTTCTTGGTGGTTACATCCCAGCAGATACCGGCGAAACGAAACGGTTTTGTGTCACCTTCATCGCGATAGAACTTTCCGCGCACGGCGATGTAGTGAAAAGCTCCGCGGCGATCGCGGATAATGTATTCGGCATCGACATCACTTTCACGCTCCAGCGCACCTTTGAGAAGCTGGCGCAGTTCGTCCTGCCCACCAGGAAAAAGACTGATATTGCCTTCCCAGTAAAACTGGTCCGCCAGCAAATCCCAGTCCCAGGTGAGTGCTTCGGAAGATTCCATCGACATGCGCAGTCGCTCTTGATTTTTTCTTAAGGCCGCATCCAGAGTCAGAGAATTCATGATCGCCACGTTGAGATTTTTTCCGATCATGACCATTAAGAAGGTATAAAGAGCAATCAGGCATCCGACGAGAATCGAAAAGTCTTCGCCCGAAAGAAAGAAACCCAGGCTCCACGGGATCATCGCCGGAATAATCACACAGCCCATGGCAATACGTGAAGACACATAAGTGATCATTGCTCCGGCGGTCATACAGGAAATCAGAAGAGCTGTTAGTCCTTGTTGTACGACCGGGCCCTCAGGCGATACCCAACCGATCGCACCCCAGCCGCAACCTGAAACAAGCAAAGAGGCGTACATGAAATACAACCACGGCTTGGTGTCTTCCATACGACGCAAGGAGGGCATCGACCGGCGCCAGCGATAGTAAGCAAAGAAACGCACCAGTGCTGAAGCATTGAGAATAATAAACCACGGAACTGTAAATGTTTTCGGTAAATGGTTCCAAGTGACGATGATATACGCAATGGTGTTTGCGAAAATAGCGATCAGGCCGGCAATGTTTTGCCTGTAAAGAAGATCGATCCGGCGGATTTCTAGTTCGAGGGATCCACGCTCTGTATTTGGCATCGCTGAATTCCCCGTTTAATTATTGATATCAATCAAGCTATGTCCCGTGCGTCAGGAAAATACAATTTTCTGCTCGGGTCGTCAAATTGCGTGAGCTTAATCTATATTACGGGAAAATAAATTTTTAGTTACGTGCCGGCATGGTCTCGCGCTTTTTCAAATCACGCCAGGATTTGCCCTCACGCGCTCTAGCGTCGAGCTGAAACTTCTTTACGGCCTTCTCATGGTTCTTATAGTCGTCAGAAAATACATGGGTTCCATCATTCTGACTTACGAAGAAGAGATAAGACGACGGTTTTGGATTCATGGCTGCAAGCAAGGCTTCACGACCCGGGTTTGCGATAGGTCCCGGAGGGAGACCCGAAATCACATAGGTATTGTAACGAGTCGGCGTGGTCAGGTCTGCACGGGTGATATTGATCTCTAAACGACCCGTTCTTTCCGCTTTGCCGTAGATCACCGTGGGATCGGTTTGCAAGCGCATCTTTTTTAAAAGACGGTTGTGGAATACGGAGGAAATCAGCGGTCGTTCTTCCGGCGCACCGGTTTCTTTTTCAATGATGCTTGCCAGAGTGACAATCTGATGGCGGCTCCAGCCTGGCAAGTTTCCTTGCGGTTGGATCTCATTATAAACATACAGAAATCTTTTCACCATATTGCCAAGGAGTGTTTTCGTATCCGTGTACTTCGTCAGCATATAAGTTTCGGGGAAAAGATAACCTTCCAGACTGTCGTGGGCTTCACCCAGCAAGCTTTTCACAAACTGCGGGTCGCGCGCCAAAGACATGAACTCTGTCGCTGTTCCAAAACCTTGTTTTTCGTAAAGATCGGCGATCTCGTAAATGCTCAAACCTTCACTGACAGTGAAACTGCGGGCGATGCTTTTTCCCGAAGTGATGGTTTCCAAAACTTCATGCGGAAGCATGTTCGTACGCAAGAGATACTCGCCCACCTTGAGTTTGGAGCGCTGATTCTTTAGACGCGCATACAAAGAAAAGAAAAAGGCGTTTTTAACCAACCCTCTTTGTTCCAGATCCGTGGCAATGGCGTTAAAGCCTTTTCCCGCCGAAACCTCATACACAACATCTTGAGCTGTGGTGCTAGGTGGCGTGTGCAGAAAAGTGTAACCCAAATAAGCCGCCCCGCCCCCTATTGCAAGAAGCAGAGCCACGACTGCGACGGAAAGAACAAGGAAAGTTTTTTTCATTACTTCATATCCAAATTCATGCCCGGCAAAATTTTTGTCGGGTCAAAAGGTGTTGGGTCTTCAAGGCTTGCCACAGGCACGGTGCAATACTGAATCGCAAAATGCGCTGAAGGACGATCGTTACCGGATTTACCCATACCACCGAACGGCAAACGAGAGCTTGCGCCGTTGGTTGTTCGGTTCCAGTTGAGCAATCCCACGCGGGCTTTGAAAAGAGCATCCTCATACAGTTCTTTATTCTTAGAAAAAAGCGCCATGACAAGTCCATAACCTGTGGAATTGACGATCTCCATAGCGTGATTCCAGTCGTCCGTCGTGTAAATCGCCACGTTTGGTCCGAAGATCTCACTTTTTTGATAGACGCTATTGGGATCAAATTTGTTCACAAGGTGAATACTTGGAGTGACATAGTAACCTTTGTGTTTCAGATCCAAAGCCTTACCGCGCATCAGGCTTTCGCAGTTTTCACGATTGGCGATTTCCTGGAAGCGGATGTATTTTTCCACCGCCGCCGCATTGATAAGAGGACCCATGAAAGTGTTCTCTTTCCAGTGACCAATGGAAAGCTTTTTTGCCGCCTGATAGAAGCGCTCCGTGAATTGCTCGGCGATTTTAGGATGCAGAATAATACGGCTGGTGCAAGAGCAACGCTGACCGGCCGTCATATAGGCGCCGACAAGGCTTTCATAAATGGCCTTATCCATATCCGCATCATCCCACACCACTGTCGCGTTCTTACCGCCCATTTCGAGCGCCAGAATTTTCCAGTAATGAGTCAAGGTCTCTTGCTTGATTTTCAAACCCACTTCGTAAGAGCCGGTGAAAAGAATGCCATCGACATTTTCGTTGGCAACCAAGCGTCCGCCGGCTGCGCCATCACCTTGCACGAGATTGAAAACACCTGGAGGGAATTGCGCTTTTTCAAACATCTCCGCCATGAACTGGCCCACCGCCGGAGTTTGCTCAGATGGCTTGAACACCACAGTGTTACCGACAATCAAAGCCGGAATGATGTGACCGTTCGGAAGATGCGCAGGGAAGTTAAAAGGTCCCACCACTGCCATCACACCGCGGGAACGATGACGGATCACACCCTCGACTTGCGGAAGAGCATTGGCAATGCGTTCTTCAGCGACAATATTCAGCGAATGATTGAGCGTGATATCGATTTTCGCACCCAAAGCTTTCGCCTCAGTCATCGCTTCCCAAGACGGTTTTCCCGTATCGCGGGAAATGATTTGCGCCATTTGTTCGGCGTTGGCGTCAAAAAGCTCTTTGAGGCGCATGAGATAATTTTTTCTTTCCGCCATGGAAAGTGTCGCCCAACTTGGATACGCTTTTTTCGCCGCCACGCAAGCTTCGTCAATATGGTCGTGCTTAAAGGGCACAGTCATCACCGTGTCATTTAAATCAGACGGACTGACATCTTTAAATTCGCCGTCACCTTTGGTAACCGGGACGAATCGACCGTTGATAAAATCACCTTTGTACTTCACATCGAACATGGTGGTGGTCATGTTATTTACCTCTATTGTAGTTAAACGGAGACATATAAACTTCTTCGCCGATGTCGACACCTAGCAAGTGGCGCACCTTCGGCGCAATCGCAATTTCGTTTCCGCGCACATCCACGGAACCTAAGGAGACACGGAACTCTTCGCCAGTGGTGGCGATCAGCCCTTGCTCCTTGTAAGCGGCGTCTTTAAATTCCGCCACTTTCAAACGGCGCCCGTATTTAATCGGCAAAATGTCTTCCACATTGGCGCCATAATGAGGACCCCCATCAAAAGGATCCACTTCATCAAGATATTCAAAGCCGATACTTTCCAGCAAATGCTGCGCGGGTTTCGTCGCTTCGCCCACACGGCCTAATACCAAGCGTGCTTTGGAATCCAGCAAGCAAAGATAAATATCATCTTGCGGAAACAGGCTTTCGATAAATTCCTTGTGCGACTGGCTTAACAAATCCGCCTCTTGATACGGCAGACCTGTAAAGCGGCGGCCCAAAGCTTCCCAGAACTCGCTTCGCCCCTCGTCAGTGAGCGGCGGAGTCAGTTCACAAAGCACGCGGTTTTCAAACTTCTCAGGATAAAGGCCGATGTACAAAAACCGCGAAAGACTGATTTGCTTTCCCAGTTTTTCAGGACGGCGGCGGTACGCTTTATCGACAAGAAGTCCTCCGATTTCTGTTGGACCGTCAAAATCCAGCTGAAAGCGCAAAACTTGATGGATAAAACCGATACCGAGATCCTGCGAAAAATGATCCCTTTTAAAAATTCTAAAAAAACTGTGCGGCACTTCTTCCGTTCCATGTTTTGCCAGAACCAAAGAACTTCCCACCACGGCTTTTTCTTCCACGTCTTCCACGACAAAGAGGTATTCCGCTTTGTCTTTGGAAAGTTTACCCGCAAACGACTGCTCGCTGCGGTCGATTTTTTCCCCGATAACTTTCTTATCCCCGGGCAGATTCAGCAAGTTAAATTGCTTTGCCAAGTCCACCAGTTGATTTAAATCATCGTGCTGTACCGAGCGAATGATAAAACTCATAAACAAAACCTTTCGATGATCCTTTTGTAAAACTCAATGGCCTTCTCTAAATCTGCGATGGCCACATGCTCTTGAGGCGTATGCACGTTTCCTTCCCGTTTCCCAGGACCGAAACAAACGCAGTCAACTCCGATTCGGGAGAAGATGCTGGCCTCGTTCGTAGAAGCTTGCGAAATGGGACGATCACTCAAACCCATAGCTCGCAATTCATCCAAACATCCCTTCACCAAGATCGAATTCACTTCCGTGCGGAAGGGTTTTTTATAGTCGTTCACACGGAAGCTTGCGCCGTTTTGCTCACACACTTTGCGCAGGCGATCCATCCAGCTTTCATAAATCTCATGTGTGATCACCGGCGGGATACGGCACGTACCGGAAATCTGCACATCACTTTCGTTGGTGCGCACAAGGCCGATATTCAAAGTTGGCGTGCTCGGATAGAAATCATTATCCCGGTAATCCAAAAACTCCAGTTCCAGAGATTTCACCGCGCGATAGATATTCGCGATTTTTTTTGAAATCGGATTTTGAATCATCGACACCATGTCGATTTCCAAAAATGCGTGGCTTGGAACCGTGTTAAAGTTAATACCACCGTCGATCTCCATGATGTTCACGGAGTCCGGAAGCATCATCAGATACTCAAACATCTTGGCAATCGCGCTTTCCCCCAAATGCGGCGTGGATGAGTGAGCCGCTTTGCCACGGAAAAGTTTTGATTGCGTCGAGGTGCTTTCGCGCAAGTTGTGTTCCTGGCGATAGCGCATTTCTTCGTCGGAAAAAGGCACGCGAATTTCCACGCTCGCAAAACCTTTCGCCGCATTGATAAGCTGCAAATCACTGGGTTCACCGATCAAAGCCATCTTCGCGGAAATTTTATTTTTGCGAATGAGCTTGAGGGCCCCTTGCATTCCTGATTCTTCGCCGAAAGTGCCGACCAGAACCGGCGGCAAACGCCATGCGCGGTCTTCGCCGAAAGAAGCAATCGCTTCCAGCTTGCACAAAAAGTCCAATTTTACATCCGCGGCACCGAGACCGTGGATTTTTCCGTCAATAATGTGCGCATCAAACGGGTTGGCCCCTGTTTCCGTCCAAAGAGAGAATGGACCGGGATCAACCGTGTCGAGATGCGTTTGCAGCAAAAACTCGGCACTCGGTCTTTCCACCGTGGGACGCGCGATCACGTTGACTTGCACAAGATCGCCGACGACTTCTTCCTGCTCTTCCACCACCAGGCCTTTTTGGCGGCAGAATGCCGCCGCCCACTTGGCGAGATCTTTATTCCCGTGCGTGGGCGTGCTGTCGATGGAAATAAGCTGGCGGCAAGCCTCGATAAAATTCAATCAAACTCCTTCGAGCAGCGTTTTCTCGATCACCTTCAAGGCGATATCGATATCCTGGTCTTGGATAATCGCCGGAACCAGGAAGCGCGCGCGCACCGGATCTTTACCGCACGGGAAGGCGATGACACCGTTGTGGAAAAGTTTGTTCAAAAAGGCGTTTACGTTTTCTTTTTTACCGTCATGCGGAGTAAACGCGATCATCAAACCCATTCCGCCCGCGTCTTGCGCAATACCTTTGCAAGTCGTTTCATTCAAACGGTTGATGCCGTCGATGAAACGCTTGTGGATTTGCATGATACGGCCGTCGCGGCCCAGATAACCTTCACCGAGCATGTCGAGCATTTCCATACCCGCCATCAAAGAAGGTGTCGCGCCAGAGAAAGTTCCCGCGATCAAACCTGGTTTTGGATTGTATTCTTCTGTGTACAAGGTCGCACCGATCTGCGCGGTTTTTGCAATCGTGCAGATGTCGATGTACTGACCGATATCCAAAGTTTCAAATGCGAAGTATTCACCGGTGCGTGTGAAAGTTTGCACTTCGTCCGCCCACACGGCGATGTTTTTGGATTTGCAGAACTCAAGAAGGGGCACGAAGAATTCGCGCGGAGCCGCCTGGTATCCGCCTTCACCGAGCATCGGTTCAAAACCGAAAACCGCGATATTGCCTTCGTGTTTTGCCACGTGTTCTTTCATCACACTCAAAGCTTTTTCGCCAGAGCGCGGATCACGTTTATCGTAGAAAGGAACGCGCAAAACTTCGTGGTATTCAGGCAAGCCCTGTTTGTAAGCCGGGTTGTCTGTGACCTCCGCCATCATCGTTGAGCGGCCGGCGAAAGCATCTTTAAAGCTCATCACAAAACGCGCCGGAGAATTTTTTTGGCGCGAAATCTTCAGCGCATTTTCATTGGCCATTGTTCCGCAAGTCGCAATCCACGCATATTTGATACGGCTTTTCTTGGCAGCGAGTTTCACGATTTTTTCCGTGAACAAACGGTATTCATTGTTCGGTTGCAGATTTCCTTGTGTCAGAATATCTGACAAAGAACCGCGCACCGCCGCTGCGATCACGCGAGGATTGGCGTGACCCATGAGGTGAATGCCAATACCGTTGATCAAATCCAATTTGATGCTGCCATCTTCAAGTTCCACGTAAGGGCCGCGACCAGAACCCGTTCCCATGTACGGATAGTGCAAAGGACGACCACGGAATTGTCCGGCGGTATCGAACTTTTGCTTTCCGGAATCTTTGAACTCGTCCAGCGGAGCACGAATGCCCGACACTTGCGAATTGATCTTTGTGACTTCGTTCACAAGATCCTGAATCATGGTTTTAATTTTTTCGGATTGCTGTATCTGATGGCCTACAAGAGAACTCATAATACCTTTCGCGGGCTCTGCGCTATTTTCCCTGAGCCCATTGTTGTGTGAAAACCCGTCCAGTTTACTCCCCGGTCAGGACTAAGACAAGACACGTGGTAGACACAGAAAGACTTTTATCTGTAAACTTTGAGAGCTATGTTGAAACTGAAATTTCTCTCTGTGTTCTTTCTGCCACTGCTTTTGCCCGCTCTCTGTGGCGCGCAAACCAAAGACTCTCCCGCGGATCTCTTTACCCAAGGCACACAGCTTTATCTTGCGAAGGATTATGCGAAGGCTCAGAGCCTTTTTACGCAAGCCCTGGACAAAGATCCTAAAAACGCGACCGCTCTCACAAATCTCGCGCTCACGGAGTTTCAGTTAGGACAAAAAGCACGCGCCGTTGGCCTTCTGCGCAAAGCTCTTTTCTATGATCCTCATCTTTCCACAGCTGAAAACGCCCTCAAATTCACTCTGGCGCAGATGCAAGTCAAAGAAGTCCCTCACCAAATCGAAACCTATGAGACTTTACGTGCGCAATTGCTGCAGCCCGTTCCTTTGTGGACGTATTTGGTTCTCTCTGCACTCACTCTTTTTGCCGCGGGATGGGTTTTAATTTCCTATGGAGGACGACGCAAAAAAGCGCTTCAAGAAGAAAGTGCTCCGCCGTCTTTTCCGGTGATCGGCAGCATTCTTGCGCTGTCATTCGTCATTTTCACAGCTCTTTTGGCGCTTAAAATCTATGATTCCAGCATATTGCGAGGAACTATCGTGGAAGAAAAAGTCGCCCTGCAAACGGCTCCCGGGGACAATCAGGTCACCATTCTTGAGCTTTACGGCGGGTTGGAAGTGATTGCGCATCAATTTCAAGGCGATTGGGTGCAAGTGACTTATCCCGGCTCGCTGACTGGGTGGATTAAAAAGTCTTCCCTGATTATTACTTCCGGTCTGTAAGAAATTGACAGTCAGTCCTAGACCAAAATATGATCAACTCCTATGCAGAAAACGCTCCGAGTCATGATTATTTTGGCAGCTTTGGGACTTTTTGTTTCCGGCTGTTCTTCCGTGGAAAAAAACGCCAACACTCCGGAAGGCGCTTATGCGATCGCCGAAGAGTTTGACCAAGGTGAGCGTTATGAAGAGGCGATCCGCCGCTACACCGAAGTGAAAAACAAATTCCCTTACAGCAACTGGGCGACAAAAGCGGAACTTGCTATCGCTGATGTTTACTACAAGCAAGAGTCTTACGCTGAAGCGCAAGTCGCTTATCAAATGTTCAAAGAACTTCATCCGACGGTGCCTAACGCGGATTACGTGCAGTTCCGTATCGGCATGAGCTACTACAATCAGCTCCCCTCCAGCATCGATCGCGATTTAACTGTCGCAAATGACGCTATTTTGAATCTCTCGGAACTTATTAAGAAATATCCGAACTCCACGTACGTCGCTGAAGCCAAAGAAAAGCGCAGTGCCGCGATTAAAATGCTTGCTGAAAAAGAAGAGTACATCGCCGATTTCTATTTCAAACGTAAAATCTATGACAGTGCTCTGGGCCGTTACGAAGGCCTGTACAATAATTTCCGCGGACTGGGCTATGACGCTAAAGCCTTGTCACGAGCGGCGATCTGCGCACAAAAGATCGGTGATTCTCCCAAAGCCAAAAAGTACACCGATTTGCTGGCGCGGGATTTTCCTGACAGTAAAGAACTTAAAGCCGCTCAAAAGGAGACGGAGTGATGAACGCCCTTCATGATGACATGCTCTCGGAAGCCCGCGGATACTTCATCAACGGCAACTACAAAATGGCCGAGCCTATTTTGAATCAGATGCTGTTGCAGGGCACTCGCAACCCTGAAGTCTACCAAATGCTGGCGACAATCTTTTACGACAAAGGACAATTCAGCAAAGCGATTAAAACATTTAAGCGCGCTTTGGAAATTGACCCCACGTACACAGACGCGAGCGTCGGTCTTTCCATCATTCTCAATGATCTTGGCAAATACGACGAAGGCAAGCAGGTTTTCCTGGATGCGCAAGTGCAGCTGGAGAAAAAATCCGGCAAACAAGATCCATTTGTCGACGAGAAACTCGCTTCCAAACACGAAGAGCTCGCCGATCTGTATTACCAATACAAACGCTACAACGAGGCTTTAGAGCAGCTTTTAAAAGCGCAGAAACTTTCCAGCCGCAAAGCGGAAGTGACTATGCGTATTGCCGAAGTCTACGTTCAATTAGGACAGAGCGAGCGTGCCATTAAAGATCTCAAGGCGCTCATTCGTGAGTATCCGCACTTAATTCCAGCCCGCCTAAAGCTGGGGGCGATTTACTACAATTCAAACAATATTGCTGAAGCCACGGAACAGTGGGAGAATATTCTCATCCGGGACCCGCAACACCCCGAAGCCCTTCGCTATCTAAAAATGGCGCAAGCGGCCGGCATTACTTCCATTGACTTGTAACAGAGGCGCAACATGGCACAACTCAAAGAACAAATGGTTCCTTTTCTGACAGCTGACGAGATCAAAGAAATCACTCGCAATCTCGCCGAGCAAATCGAACACGATTACGACGGAAAGGACATTGTTTTTATCTGCCCGTTGCGTGGTTCTATTCATTTCACCGCGGATTTAATGCGCATGGTGGACTTGCCTCAGCAAGTGGACTTCGTTCACGTGCAGGCGGTTGAAAAAGGCGGCGCGATCAAGATCGTCAAAGACATTTCTGTCAATATCGCCGGCAAGCATGTTTTGATTGTGGAAGAAATCATCGATACGGGACGAACTTTGAGCTTCCTGCGCAGCCGCTTGTTTGCTTCGGCACCGGCGTCTTTGAAGATTGTGACTCTTTTGGATAAGCCCGCACGCCGCGAGCTTCCTATCAAAGCGGATTACATCGGAAAAACCATCGACGATCGCTATGTCGTCGGTTACGGCATGGATTCCGAAGAAATCGGCCGTAATTATCCGGATATCTACACTCTGAAAAACTAATGGGCCGTTAAGATACGGCTACATTGACAAGAAAAAGAATAACGACACAAAAAGCGTAGAGAAATACGAGTTGTTTTGGCATGGCTGAAGCTCCCCTGTTTTTCGAATGTAAGGGACGCTCAGGACCTTCGTCAATCTTTAGACTGACGAAAGTCTCGTCGTGCTTATTCTGAAGAATTTCTGATTTACCAATAAACTGACCAAAATTTCGCCATTTTCCTGTCTTTTCTTTGGTCAGACCCCTTGCTGTACCCATGCTTAAAGCGGTGAAAAAACCTCTCTCTGAATTTCTCATTTTGAGATGTCCGCAAACTGCGACCTTTTAGCCTTCCTCCTCTAAAGAGAATCCCAAAATTAGCCGATAATGGAGGACAAGGGGGAACGCCTATATGAAGTTTAAGAACTTTTCTAAAAAGCTATTAAAGAACAAGTCAGGTCAAGGTGCGACTGAATACATCTTGCTGCTGGTTGTGGTTGTTGCTTTGGTGATGCTCTTCAAAGACAAAATCAGAGCCACAATGGACGGCAAGATCGGTGAGTTATCCAACAGTATTCAGAGCTTTAGCGGTAACTGATATAAACGCTTCCTAAGGAAAGCGCTTATGACCATTGAATACGTTCTATTGTTAATTGCGATCTTCGGTGTCGCGCTGAAAGCATTCATTTCAGCGCCCGCGGATGCTTTTCGTGAATCGGGTCCCCGACTTGGAGCACGCATTGAGCAGCAGTTGATGACAGGATCGGGATTCAAACCGAAGGGCAGCAATATCGAGTGGGAAGAAGGGAAGTGACAAATGCAAAACCCTCTACGCAACCGTAAGGGCCAATTTGTTATTGAAACCGTTCTACTGATGGTGCTGATGATCGGTACATTCGCTTGGGCCACAAATCAGCTGCGCGAGAAACAGTATCTCGCCAAGCTCATCTCTGGCCCTTGGGTTAAGGTTTCAGGAATGATCGAGTCCGGTGTTTGGGAGGCTCCTGACAAAGCCAGAAAATTACATCCCAATCAGATCAACAGATCTAACACCGTAGACCCTCGGAATTGAGAGGACATGAAACAAAGAAGAATGCTTTTAAAGCCTATTCAGAATTCCCGCGGTTTTTTAACGGCGGAATTTCTATTTGCGCTGGTTCTCTGCGCCGGGCTTTGCATTGTCTTGTTCTCCCTTAATTTTACTCTATCCATGGCGGAAGTGGCGCAATACATCGCCTTTTCCACAGCCCGCGCTCACGCGGCCGCGCAAGTCGACCAGGATAAACAAGTCGAGGTCGCCCGTGCGAAATACAAAGAGCTGATTGAAAATATTAAATTCAGCACAAGTCCCGCCAATGGAGCTTGGTTTGTCGTGAGCAAACCCGACGAAGTGGAAATCAAGGGCGGCGGCGTCCGCAAGGACAGCTTCTCCGATTATCCTGAAGTCGAAGATCGTATTCCTCAAGTGGGAGTCCGTTTTAATTTCTCGCCTCGTATTCTGAATATAAAGATCGCATTTCTTGGTTCCACATCTGAAGATCCAGATGCAGGCTTTTCCACTAAGATCACAGGCTTCTTAATTCGTGAGCCCACTCATTCAGAATGCTGGCAACAGATGCAGTCGCCGCGCTACGACGCCATTTTAAATCTAGATCCGCGCCTCGGTAAGCTTGGCAGCAACGGCAAAAACAAATATGTCCCTCTGGAGGATAACGGATGTTAAAAAAACAACGTTCCTCCCTTAACAACGAAAAAGGCATGGCGGTCATTGAAATGGTCCCCATCCTGATCGTTATTGTGATGTTTGTGAACTTCTCCATTGGATTTTTCGGAGCCATCCATACTGGCATTCTGAATTCCATCGCATCACGCAATTACGCTTTCGAAACTTTCAGAAATCGCTCTAACTTAATTTACATGCGCAACACAGGCACCGTGGATCCTCAGTTGCACTTCTCTCGAGATATGTTCCGTGTTCACGGCGTTATCTCTGAATCCGAGGCCAGCAAAAACTCTTCAAGCCCCGCATGGAGAGCGCCCACTCGCCTGATCGACTTTATGAGCTTCAGCAATCGCGCGGCTGAAGTTACCGGTAATAATAAAGGTGAACACAATAAAGCTTTAAGTCTTCAAGAAGGAAGAAACCAGAATCTGAGTGTGAACCCAATTTGGATTAAAACAGTTTATGGAATATGCCTCAACGCCACTTGTGGCTCCTAGAAAGATGTAGGACTTTATGGGATCGAATGAGACTAGAAATTTATGGCTTTCCATCGCAGCAGGTGTCTTTGCGACATTCCTGCTTTACAGCTATTCGCAAGAAAAGAAAGCCGAGTACGACAAACGATTCGGTTCCACAAAACGTGTTGTTGTAGCCAAAGAAGATATCGCAGAAATGCAAACCATCTACGACACGATGGTTGAAACTAAAGAATTGCCGGCGGACTTCATTCAGCCCGATGCCATCACCATTCCTGATGAAATCATCGGTAACGTGGCCGCAGTTCCCATTCGCAAAGGCCAAATGGTGGTTAAAAATAATCTTCTGACTCCGGGCCCGGATACAGGGATCGCTTTGCAAGTCGCCCCCAGTAAGCGTGCGGTGACTATTCCCGTGGATGAAGTGCGCGGTGTCGCAAAACTCATTCGTCCTGGTGATCGCGTGGATATTTTCGCCGCTGTGGATTCCGGTAAAGGTATGAATGCCCGCCGTGAAGTCTTTACGATGATGTCTGACGTGGTGGTACTGGCAACAGGTGTGAGTGTTGTGAACAACATTCCACGCATGTTCGAGCTGGATTCCACCGGAAAGAATCTCACCCAGATTGCGCTTACGGGTGATACGAAGTACAGCACGATCACGATCGAGGCTACTCCGAAAGAAGCGCAAGATTTGTTTTATATTTTATCGACGGCTCCAGGAAACTTGTTCTTCGCTTTGAGAAATCCGAGCGACAGAACAGTTCCGCCGCGCATGCCAAGCTCCACGGCTGAATCCGTAGCAGGAAAACCGATGGTGGCTTTAGATGGTGGTGGTGCTCCTGCGGTTCAACCGCAGATTGCATTGCCTCCGGCACGCCCGGCTTATACGCCGCCGGTGCAACAAAGAACCGCACCTCCGCCAGCACAGAGACCACGCAGCAACGGCTTTCAAACTTTATAAGAAGGTCTGACAGGGGAAGTAAGGGGGATATATGAAACGACACATTCTAACCGCAGGATTGCTGATCAGCCTCCTTGGAGGATCGGTAGCCCTTGCCCAAGAAGAACTTGTGGCAGAACCCTCTACTGCAACCGCGGATGAAGGCACCGGCGTTTATCGCTCGCGCAAATTCATCAACCTTACTTTAGGTATCGAGCAGGATGAAAAACTGCCGCCGTTGCCAGGTGATATTGAATTCAAAGGAGACTTCCGCCGTATCGTGACCGCGGCTTACGCGAAAGATTTGAATGTCATCCGCTTTACTCCGAAAGCGGAAGGTTTTGCGACTCTCACCATTCATGACAAACGCAACGGTAAAGTCGTCGCGGAATTCCGCATTGACGTTAAGAAAAGTAAGCTCGACAAAGTCGTGCGTGAAATCCGCGCGCTTTTAGGTGATATCGAAGGTATCAATATTAAAATCGTCAATAACCGCGTTGTCGTTGATGGGCAGATCCTGCTTCCCAAGGATTTGGCGCGTATTTTTAACGTGATTCGCCAATTCGGTGATCAAGCTTCATCGCTGGTGACACTGAGTCCTCTGGCGCAAAAGAAAATTGCAGAATTTATTTCTCGCGATATCAACAATCCCGAGATCGAAGTTCGCGCGATCAACGATAAGATCATCCTGCAAGGATGGGCTAATAGCGAAGAAGAATCCAAGCGTGCGGAAATCATCGCTAAAACCTATTTGCCTGATATCGTGATTGACGCCGCTGAAGACGGTGGTCCGATCAAAAAGCGTAAACCTGTGAATGACGGTGTCATCAACCTCATCCAAGTCAAAGCGGCGGCACCGGAACCGCCGAAGAAAATGATCCAGCTTGTGGTTCACTATGTGGAACTCAGCAAGGACTATTCTAAAAACTTTAAGTTCCAATTCACACCTTCACTGCGTGACGGTTCCACTTTGACTTTCCAAACAGGTGGCGACAGCCCGGGTGGCGTGGTCAGTTCAATCACAGGTATCGTGGACAGTCTTTTGCCGAAACTGAACTGGGCAAAACAACACGGTCACGCCCGCGTGCTTGAAAGCACCAGCTTGATTGTTGAAGACGGCAAGAAAGGTGAAATCAAACAAGTCACCGACCAGCCGTATTCCGTGATCGGTAAAGATAACACGCAAGGAACCGCGTTCACGCAAGTCGGTATCGTGACGAGCATCACACCGACGCTGACGGGTGAAAAATCCGGAAGCGTGCACATGGAAATGAGCTTTGAGGTCAGCAGCTTGATTGGTACAAGCTCCGCAGGACCTATCGTCAGTAGAAATAATATGAACAGTGCTATCACCGTTCGTGACCGTCAAAGCGCCGCGGTCGGTGGTCTGATCCGCAACTCGACTTCAACCGGGTACAATCGTCCAGACTCCAACGTCACAAACCCGATCATCTCTTTGTATGCTTCCAAGGCATTCCAGAAGCAACAAAGCCAGTTCGTGGTTTTCGTCACTCCGATTGTGAAGACTTCTGCAAGCTCCGGCGCTGAGCAAATTAAGAAGAAGTTCCGTTTACGCGACTAACATCGCGTAAATGGACCTCCTTTTCCAGCCGATAAGGCAACTGGAGGTCTGCATTGGCTATTAATCCTAATTGTAATCTCATCGCAGTTGTTGGTGGTAAGGGCGGCGTGGGTAAGAGCGTTTTCGCTGCAAACCTCGCGTGCACCATCATGAACGAACTCCGCGCGCAAGTGCTTTTGATCGATGCTGACGCTAAGAGCGTGGGCGATCAGAACGTGATCATGGGAATCAAGCCTCAGAAAACTCTGAAGGAACTCGCAAACTTCCAAGGTTCTTTGAATTCTCAACCGATGAATACTCTGGTGACGATGCATCAGTCCGGTTTGGCTTATCTCGGCGCGGTTCGCGGCCCTGAAGAGACTCTCAGCATTTCACCGGATCTTTTGGGTAAACTTCTTGAGTTCTTCAGTCGCGCTTTTAAATTTATCATCGTGGACGTCGGCACTGATTTGGGCCCGGCGCAAATGTCGATTCTTCAAGAGTCTACCGCGATTATGATTGTCACAAGCCCTGAGGTTCTGGTTGTGACGCAAACTCAGCGTTTGGTGAATGAACTTTTGTCCGCCACTTTACCTAAGGATATGTTCCAGCTGGTAATCAATAAGGCGTCACCAACGGGCCTTTCACCGCAAACTATCTCCAATCAATTGCAAATGCCTTATGTCGGTATCATCCCGCAGGATGAAGCCACCTCCATGATGGCATTGCAAAAGTATACGCCGTTTGTTCTCGCCGCGCCGAAAGCTCCGGTCACAGCGGCTTACTACGATGTGACTCGCAAATTGACCGGCGGTATTCTGCAAAGACTGAAAACCATCGCCCGTCCTAAACCGGCGGCCGCACAGGAAGCAGCGAATGCCGCAGGCGGAACAGCTCCTGCTACTGCGGGCATGGATGCGCGAACGCTTTTAAAAATCCGTGTGCACAATGAATTGATCCGCACCGTGGATTTGAAAAAACTCTTGATTGATACCAAACAAGACGAGAGCAAAGAAAAAGAAGTCCGCGAAAAAACCAAACGTGAAATCACTTTGATTGTCGACCGTGAAGCGCCAGATCTGGGCCGTGAAGAGCGTTCTAAAATCATCAAAGAAGTTCTTGAAGAAGCTTTGGGTTTAGGTCCTTTGGAGGACCTGCTGGCTGATAACGACGTCACCGAGATCATGGTGAACGGTTTTAGAAAAATCTTTGTCGAGAAAAGCGGTAAGGTACAACTGAGTCCTGTGACATTTACCTCCAACGATCACTTGCGCCGTATTATCGAGCGTATCGTGACTCCTCTGGGTCGTCAGATCAATGACTCCACTCCTTATGTGGATGCGCGTTTGAAAGACGGCTCGCGTGTGAACGCCGTGATCGAGCCTTTGGCGATCGACGGTCCGGCACTCACCATTCGTAAATTTAAAAAAGGTGGTATCACGCCGGAAAAATATATTTCCTACGGCAGTACCACCAAGAACATGATCGACTTCTTACGCATCTGCGTGGAAAACGGTTTGAACGTGGTGATCTCGGGTGGTACCGGTTCCGGTAAAACCTCTCTTTTGAATATGCTTTCCTCGTTCATTCCTTCCAATGAGCGCGTGATCACCGTCGAGGACGCGGCCGAGTTGCAACTGCAGCAGGAACACGTCGTGCGTCTGGAAACACGCCCTCCATCCATGGAAGGCACAAACGCCGTTTCCATCCGTGACTTGATCAAGAACGCCCTGCGTATGCGTCCTGACCGTATCATCGTCGGTGAGTGCCGTGACGGTGCCGCCCTGGATATGTTGCAAGCGATGAACACGGGTCACGATGGTTCCATGACCACCACTCACGCCAACAGTCCGCGTGAATGTATCGCCCGTCTGGAAACCCTGTGTATGATGGCCGGCATGGAACTCCCTGTGCGCGCGATCCGTGAACAGATCGCCGGTGCAGTGAATTTGATCGTGCAGATCTCCCGTCTTTCTGACGGTAGCCGTAAAATTCTGAGCATCACGGAGGTGGCCGGCATGCAAGGCGAGGTCGTGACCTTGGCGGAAATCTTCCGTTTCAAAGAAACCGGTTACGATAAGAACCGCAAAATTCAAGGCGTGTTTCAAGCGACCGGTACTATTCCTAGCTTCATCCAAAAACTCAGCGACAAAGGCGTCGTGATCCCGAGAGAAATCTTCGCCAACGATCCTGCATCAGCAGCTCCGGGAGCGCCGGCCGCTGGACAAAAACCACCTATTGCGACCATGCCTAAAATGCCAGGCGTGGCTCCGGTGAAAAAGTCGGGGTAACGTATGAAGTTTCTCGCTAATGAATGGATCATGATTCCTCTTTTCGGTCTGTGCGTTTTCGTATTCGTCATTCTTTGGGCGGACAAAGCGATTGCATGGCTGCACAAGCGCAGCTTAGGCCAGCGTGACGAAGTCATCCGTATGCTGCGCTTGATGGGAAACGACGTCGAGGAAAAGAAGATCACCATTATCATTCTGCTGATGAGCTTCGGTATTGGTTCTCTTGCGTTTCTTGCCTTGTGGCCCAGCGTGCTTGCGGGATTCCTGCTGGGCGCTTCTATCACCGTGGCGGGATGGCAGCTGCCGTTGTTTCTGGTGCGTTTTATCTACGAACAGCGCTGTACAAAGTTTGTCGACCAAATGGTGGACGGCCTGACTATTATGGCCAACGGTATTAAGGCCGGCTCCAACCCGCAGGAATCCATGAAGCGTGTTGTGGAAATCATGGGAAATCCCATCAGCCAGGAATTTTCGCAAGTGCTTTACCAGATGCAAGTGGGTGACAGTTTTGAAAGCGCGCTAAATGATCTTGGCACGCGCATTCCGCGTCCTGACGTGCAGATGTTTGTAACTGCGATCAATATCTTAAAAGAGACCGGTGGTAATTTGGCGGAAACGTTCCAGACCATTGTCTTAACCATTCGTGAGAGACAAAAAGTAGAGAAAAAAATTCAAGCACTGACAGCGCAAGGACTCATGCAGGGAATTATCGTCACTCTGATTCCATTCCTCCTGATGGTGGTCTTCATGGTGATTGATCCCAGCTTTATCAAGCCGATGTTCAGCACAACCCTAGGTCTAGTGTTGCTGTTCGTGATGCTCGCCCTGCAAATAATCGGTGGCGTAGTAATCAAAAAACTTGTTACCATCAAAGTGTAGTTTGTCAGTTTCTGAGGGAAGAGGTTCTACAATGATGAAGAAAGCAATTTTGGCGTTCGCTTTTCTTTTTTCAGCACAAGCTTATGCGCTTGTAGACATGAAAAATGCCAACTACTCCAACACATGGATTGACATGGACGTTCCCGGCAGCGGTTACGACTTGAAAATCGTGCGCACTTACAACAGCCGCTCTCTCTTTAACGGTATGTTCGGTTTCGGCTGGTGCTCGGATTTCGAAACATCCATGGAAGTGAACGCCGAAGGCAATATCAAGGTGAAAGAATGCGGTGGCGGTTTGGAAGTGATCTTCTCCCCTCGTGAAGTTTCCCGTAAAGACGTTGAAAGCACGATCGCGCAAATCGTCAACAAAATGAAGGCGGAAAAAAAGGTCGGTCTCACTGAGGCTTACCTGAACAATCTCAAGACACAGCTTCTTGAAGACGACAACCTCCGCTCCGAATACGCTCATCAGTACGGCATCATCGTTCCGGTGAAAGAAGGATCCAAGTTCTACGCCAACGGCCGTGAAGTGGAGCATTTTGTTTTCAACAAAACCTACTACACGCGCAATCTTCCTGACGGCAGCGCCCAGCGTTTCAGTCCCCAAGGAAAGCTCACTCACATTTATGATAAAAACGGCAACTATCTGAAATTCGACTACGACAAAGACGTGATTGCCTCCATTCAGGACAATAACGGCCGTCGTTTGAATTTCAAATACTACCAGAACAAAAAAGTGAAATCCATCACTGGCCCGAACGGTTTGATGTCAGAATATAAGTTCGCGAATCTGGACGATCTTGCTTCCGTCAAGAACGCGTGGTTAAAAACTTACACTTACGAGTACGATGAACTTCACAACCTGACAAAGGCGACTTGGCCGGATAAAACTTCTATCGCTATCAAATACGATAAGAAGAATGACTGGGTTGTAGCTTTCGCCGACCGTGATAAGTGTATTGAGAGCTATAAATACGAATTCTCTCCGAACGATCCTAAAAATCACTACTGGTCCACAGTGAAAAAGACCTGCGGTAAAGAAGTGATGGCGGATAATAAATACGAATTCTGGCACCAGCAACGCGCCGACGGTCAATACTATCTGCAAAGAGTGATGACTACTGTGAATGGCAACGTGACAGATATCACTTACCATGAAGTCTTCGGAAAACCTGTTTCCATCCGCCGTAATGCTGATCGTGTGTCTTACGAATACTATCCGGATGGACTTGTAAAAGTAAAAGCGGCGCCGAATGTGCGCATGGCTTACGAGTACGATCCTAAAATCAAAAAAGTAAGCTCTGTCACCAGCACTTTCATCAACGAAAAAGGTGCGAAGGTGGCGGTGAAAACAACGCAGTTTAAATACGATGCCAAGGGCAATCTGGTTTATGCGCAAAACAGTGACGGTCAAAAGATCAATTTGACCTACGATAACCGCGGCCGCATCGCCAGCATCACCGATCATGCGAAAAAAGTGGTGAAGATTGAGTACGAAGAACGTTACGGAAAGCCCGCCGTGGTTACACGCCCCGGTTTAGGCACCATTGTCGTCAGTTATAAATCCAACGGGGAAATCAGCAAAGTGGACAGCAAGGAAGGCCCTTCCGTCGCAATGCAAGTGGCAAGCACTTTTAACAATCTGTTAGATATTATTGCCCCCGCAACCGCGGAAATGTATCTATAAAGGAGAAGGTGAGTTTATGAAAAGACTTTTAGTTCTCTCCATTTTGTTGGCTGGCCTCGGTTCAGCATTTGTCGGCACCTCCTCCTGGGCGCAGGAAGACGATTCCAAAAGAACTGTAAATCCTGGCGAAGACCCTAACGAAGCACGCACTGGAAAAGCTTATGAAGCCGATGTCGCGGCTCCTGGCGTGTGCCCTGAGTGTATCGCGCGTATGAAACACACACGTTTGGGCGATGATACGACCTACAGACCTTCGGGCTCTTCTTCTTCTCCGAACACTCCGAATGCGGGATCTAAAGAGGGTACTCGCTAGTTCTGTCTAAATTCTTGTCATTCGATAACCTAAAAAGGGCTTTGAGCGATCAAAGCCCTTTTATTTTGTCTCAAAATCAGCAAATCACGCCTTGAAGTCTCAGAATGAGACGAATTCCATGGCACAAGCGATGCAATAGAGTCTCTATGAGAAGTTTTATGTATTTAAACTCTCGGTAAGGAGTTTCTATGAAGAAAGCTGTTAAAGCAGTCGTGGCTATGTCTGTGATCGCATTTGCGTCTATCGCAATGGCAAATCCGAAGTGCTCACATCGCCTGGCATCAAATACTAATGATTTATTGAAGAACACAAATCCTGTGAAGGTAAGAGTTGCGAAGTCCGCTTCCACGCCGAAGTCGACGTCCAAAGCAGTTTCCGGCGTTCAGTAAACCCGGTTACTTAGAATACGCCCCCAAAAGGAAGAGTGGATTTCCCCCCAAGGTCCCTCTTCCTTCCCCTTTTTGTGCTTTAGCGTATAGCCTTTTCGTGCGCGCCTTCCTGGAAACCATCCACTGTGCTCGCGACACCGTCTTTCACGGTGTGACCTAAGTTACGCAAAGCCATCGCGCCACCTGCCGCCGCACTTTGAATGTACTGAGACACTGTTGATGTGCGCAGCCAGCGGAATGAGTGAGCTTCGATCGAAGACCCGCCGACTTTCACTTGCATAAGAACAACTAAAAGCATCGTAAAACACAAACACTTAACGACAAATTTAAGTTCTTCCATGGGTGGATTCTCCTAGATGCGGTAATACTTTTAAAATGGAATTTAAAATCTGTTCTTTAGAAAAAGGCTTGGTGATGTAATCATCAAATCCCGCCTCATACGCTTTTTGAACCAAAGCTTCCTGATCAATTGTGGAGCAGCCAATAATCTTGATTTCGGGATGAAGCTCTTTCAAGGCTTTCGCTGTTTCAATACCGTTACGCAGGGGCATGACCATATCCAGAAAAACCAAATCTGGCAGGGTGGTTTGTACCATAGCGATGCCTTCGTCACCGTTGGCCGCTTCACCGACACAGATGCCGCCTTCGGAAACCACAATGTTCTTTACTAATTCACGCAAAAAAGCGGCGTCATCTATCACTGCAAAACGTATCTTCATACGCATTCAGTATAGATTTGATCATCAGTTTTGATGAGAGGATTTTATCGACCCCAACGATAGCCTAGGGAGAACATGTACAGCGAATTGGTCACGCTGACATTGGCCGGAGTCGCACCCGTACTTGGATCTGGAAGGCTTGCTGTGCCGTCAAAAGTATTACGTTCCGCACTCAACCCCAGATTCCAGATCATCTGACTTTCACGGGAAAATTTCCATTCTCCACCGAAATCAAGACCGATACGCGCGCTTTCTTCGGCAGAGCCGGAGGAAAGATCAATTCCGGTTGCTGATTCAGTATGCTGCAAGCGTGGGAAAAAGCTTCCGCCCACCACCCAAGCATAATTCGCCGAAGACGGCATGCGCGCTTTAAGGCCCACACCAAAACCTTGTGATTTCAGACGGCCGCGAGACGTATTATCGCTCGGAACTGTGAATTTATTGTCGCTGTACAGAAGAGAAAATTCGACGGAGCTTGATTTGCGGGAAACGCCGAAAAATCTTCTGAAGTTCACTCCCAAATCGACGAACTCGTATTTCGCCGGAATGCGGGATTTATCCGCGGAAAGAGAATCCACGTCCGCGGCAAAAGAAAACATAATCTGACCGCTCACACCAATCAGTGGCGTCAGCCAAATGTTGGAACGAAACTTCAACGCATTAAAAAAGCTTTGATAATCACGGTAAGAGTAATTGGACCGAGAGTCGTTGTAGGTTACAACCGGTGCAATATCCAACTCGACTCTGTTGTTGCGAACATCATCAGGATGAACTTGTTCACGATAAAAATCGTAGATCTTATCCGCCTTGCTGGAAAAAAGGCTTTCTGCTTGCTCGCCGATGCCAGGCTCCTGGACCTCAGGAGGAGCTGTTAGAACAGGAGCCGCCGGTGTGGCCGTGGTTGTCGCCGGTACTGGGGCCGGCGTCGCTACAGGAGCCGCCACCGCAGCTTCCGTTTTCGCCGGTGCCGGAGTTTCGCTGCGCTCTTCGACCTTTACAGCGCGCACTTTCATTCCATCCGAATCAGTGATGACGGGTGCCGCTTCTGTTTCAGAGGCTGGATGACGAGTCTTTTTTGCGGTCTTGCGGATTTCATAACGACCCGAGGAAAAACCCTCGAGGCTTGTTTGTGCGTGCGCTTGCAGTCCTGAAACTAAAAATCCGGCAAAAATGAAAAAAGAAAGCGTCGATCTCATGAGAAATATTTCGGCTCTCGGTCCGAATTACTTGACGTGAAATTGACCTGTTTTCAGAGGCGGTGCAGAATTATTTTATGAAAGCATTTCTTCTGAGTTTCCTCTTCGTCGCGTCCTGTTTCATTTCAGTATCTCTTCCGGCGCTTGGCCAGACCAATGCCCAGAACGTTTACGTCAGCGCTGTCGACCAAGATCTGGCGATCAAATCACTTGTAGTCATTCCTACAACGGACAACGTCGGCGGCATCTACGCTCGCCCTGTCGAAGAGGAATTGCGTCAGCTTGTGAATGATGACAAGCAGTGGTCACTTGCGAATTACCCTGCCGACGTGAAAGTGAAATCCGAAACGCTGGATGAAAAACCCGCAGATGTGCAAAAGATTCTGCAAGCGGCGCAAAGTGAAGCGGCACTTTCATCAAAAATCATTCGCGGGCCCCGCGGTATTTCCGTCACACTCACACTTTTCGTGGGTCGCGAAGGCTGGCCATTGCTGCAAGAGAATCTTTCCGATTTCAAAGGTTTTGAAACGGCCGAAGTGCGCGCGCAAGTGCGCCGTCTTTTTGAAAATATCAAGTACCGCATGCCTTTCCGCGCCACAGTTCTAAGCCGCCGTGGCCAGCAAGTGACCATCAATTTAGGCAGCGCTTACGGCTTAAAACCGGAAAGCCGCGTTTCCATCGTGCAGATTATTAAAATCAATCGCCATCCCAAACTTCACTTCATGGTCAGCACGGAAAAAGAAGTCTTAGGGCGCGTAAAACTTTTTAAGGTCGAACCTTATCTAAGCTTTGGTTACGTTGAAATGGAAAAAGATCCCGGTGTTATCACTGTGGGGTCCAAAGTCATGCCCGATGAATTTGTGAAGTATTCTGTGCCGGTGACAACACCTTCAGGAAAGGTTTTGCAAGACATCAGCACTCGCCCCGATAAAGATGTGGCATTCGGTGAAGAACCGCAAGAGTGGCTTCCGACAATGCCTCCCCAATACGGCAAAATTGAACTCCTAGCAGGGTTTTCAAGTTACACGCAGAACGCGACACTGGTGAGTTCCGGTTCTATCAGTGGCAGTAATAATTTTGCTCCGAACATTCTTGTGCGCGGGGAATTGTGGCTCAATCCTGAGTGGTACATGGGTGTACAGTTGCGCCAGGCGGTGTTCTCTATCAGTAACGACCTTGCGGGATCTTCGCCAGGAACTTTGAATATGGCGATGGGCCAATACGGCGTGAATGTCGGTTATAACTTCTTGCTCACCAGCGATTACTTCGGTCCGAAGCTGCAAATCTCCGCGGGATATCTGAATACGAACTTCACCGTGGATGACAGCACACCGACGGCATTTACGACGATGAAATATGGCGGATTTGCTTTCAGTATCGCGGGACAGTTTCCGCTGTCTGAGGAAATTCCTGTGGATATCGGCGGTAAACTGGATTTCTTCCTCAATCCGTCTTTGAGCGAAAACAAATCAAGTGGATCTTCGTCCGATAACAAGATCAACGCTTTTAGCTTCTTTGTGGATTATAAAATGAAAACCCGATTTAAAATCCGCGGCGAGCTCTTGCTTGAAAACTACAGTTCCGATTTCAGCGGCACGGGCTCGCGCTCTGAATCCGCCTCCAGCATCAGTCATAAAATGACAACGATCTTGGGCGGTGTTCAGTACTTGTTCTAGTTAGATCCTTTTCTAAAGCGGAATCCCGCAGCCAGCAAAGCATCCAGGGTTTTTACCGGGAGATGCTTTGCTAAAAACGCCTGAAGGCTGATTCCTCTGCCAATAAGATTGTACGGTGAGGGGCTTGTTGAGTTCACAGCGGCAATCACTTTGTCCGTCACCCAGGAAACCGGCACGGCGTTTTTCGCAATATCAGCCACTGCGGATTTCATCGAGCGAATCGCTTCGCCGTAAACTTTCATTTGTTCCGGCGTAACGTGTCTTTCGATATCATTGCTATGTTCAAGAGTTTTTTCCCAAATAGGAGTTTGAATCGCTCCTGGTTCAATCAAAACGACCTTCACACCATGCGGTCGCATCTCCCGGCGCAAAGAATCCGAAATCGCACGCACAGCAAATTTGCTGGCGCAATAGGGTGCGAGATAAGGTGCGGCAATTCGCCCACTGATAGAGCCGATATTCACAATGCAGCCTTTGGTTTCGCGCAGCTTCGGCAAAAACTTCGCCGTCATTGCGACAAGACCAAGCACGTTCACATCAAAGACATTTTTCCACTCTTGTGCAGGTAAGGACTCGATCGGTCCTCCGGAAGCAATACCCGCATTATTCACAAGCACAAATCTGTTTCCCGAATTCAAAGAGGAGATTTCACGCCAGGCCGCTTCGATGTCCTCGGTTTTGGTCACATCGAGTTTGAGCATTTTCAATTTTTGGGGATATTTTTCCTGGAGATCTTTGAGCGTTTCGAGCTTGCGGGCTCCGGCCCAAACCGTGTCGCCGTTTTTTAAAAACGCTTCGGCCAAGGCGTGACCAATTCCTGAAGAAGCACCGGTGATGAGAACATCGTTCATAGAATCTCCCCATGTCTTAAGCAAAATCATACGGAGATTCATAAAGAAGGGTAGAAAAAAGAAAAGCCTGGGTTTGAGCCCAGGCTTTCGAAATACCATCTGTGTGATGGGCAATTACATCATGCCGCCCATACCACCCATGTCACCGTGACCAGGCATTGCAGGAGCCGCGGTTTCTTTCTTCGGAGCTTCAGCAATCATAGTCTCAGTAGTAAGCATCAAAGATGCTACGGAAGCAGCGTTAGTCAACGCGCAGCGAACAACTTTCACTGGATCGATTACACCGTCTTTGATCAAGTCAGTGTATTCGTCAGAGTAAGCGTTGAAACCCCAAGTAACGGATTTGTTTTGGAGGATACGATCCAAAACGATCGCGCCATCAAGACCTGCGTTCGCAGAGATTTGACGGATAGGCTCTTCGCACGCACGTTTGATGATCATCGCGCCGAAAGATTCTTCTTCTTGGAATTTTGTTTTGTCGACTTTTTGAGAAGCACGCAACAAGGCAGTACCACCACCCGCAACGATACCTTCTTCAACCGCCGCACGAGTCGCATTCAATGCGTCTTCAACACGGTGTTTTTTCTCTTTCATTTCAACTTCGGAAGGCGCACCTACGTGGATAACTGCAACACCGCCAGCCAATTTAGCCAAACGTTCTTTGAGTTTTTCTTTATCGTAGTCAGAAGATGTTTCTTCGATTTGCGCTTTGATGGAAGCAACACGAGCAGTGATGTCGGCTTTTTTGCCGGAACCATCGATGATTGTCGTGTTGTCTTTATCAACAACGACACGCTTAGCAACACCGAGGTCAGCCACAGTCGCTTGTTCAAGCTTACGGCCTACGTCCTCAGAGATCACTTTCGCGCCAGTCAAGATCGCGATGTCTTCAAGCATAGCTTTACGGCGGTCACCGAAGCCAGGAGCTTTCACAGCGCAGATGTGCAAAGTACCGCGCAGCTTGTTTACAACAAGAGTTGCCAATGCTTCGCCTTCAACGTCTTCCGCGATGATCAACAATTGACGACCTTGCTTAGCAACGCCTTCAAGGATGCCGATCATATCTTTCATGGAAGAGATTTTTTTGTCGTAAACAAGAACGTAAGCGTTCTCAAGAACAGCTTCCATTCTTTCCGCGTTAGTTACGAAGTATGGAGAAAGGTAACCGCGGTCGAATTGCATACCTTCAACAACAGTCACTTCAGTTTTAGCTGTTTTGGATTCTTCGATAGTGATAACGCCTTCACGGCCTACTTTATCCATCGCATCCGCCAACATTTGGCCGATTTCTTTATCGTTGTTTGCGGAGATCGCACCAACTTGAGCGACTTCGTTGGAACCTTTCACAGGTTTCGCCATCGCTTTCAATTCGTCGATAACGATGTTTACCGCTTTGTCGATACCGCGTTTGATAGACATTGGATTGTGACCAGCGGAAACAAGTTTCGCGCCTTCGCGGTAGATAGCTTGAGCAAGAACAGTCGCAGTTGTTGTACCGTCGCCGGCTTCATCGTTGGTTTTGGAAGCAACTTCCTTCACCATTTGCGCGCCCATGTTCTCGAATTTGTTTTCAAGTTCGATTTCTTTGGCAACAGTCACACCGTCTTTAGTGATCAGCGGAGAGCCGAAAGATTTATCGATAACTACGTTACGACCTTTAGGTCCCAATGTGACTTTCACTGCGTTCGCAAGAGTGTTCACACCTTTCAGGATGTGAGCGCGAGCGTCTTCTGAGAATGTTAATACTTTAGACATGATTTTCTCCGTTTAGTTATGAGATTTAGTTGAACACACCCAAGATGTCTTCTTCGCGCATCATCAGGTATTCGCTGCCGTCGAGCTTCAATTCAGTGCCCGCGTATTTGCTGAAAAGCACTTTGTCGCCGACTTTCACTTCCAAAGGAAGAACTTTACCGTCTTCAGTGATACGACCTTTACCTGTCGCGATGATTTCACCTTTTTGCGGTTTTTCTTTAGCAGTGTCAGGGATAAAGAGTCCGCCTGCGGTTTTTTCTTCTTCCGCCATTCTGCGAACTAGAATTCTATCGTGAAGGGGACGAACGCCGATTTCACTCTTAGCCATATGTGCCTCCATTAGTTTTTCAATCAACGAAGGTAATATGAAGGCACCACTGAAAGAGTCAAGGTCGGGTGCCTTATTTTTCTTTAAGGCACGATTTAACGCGACGAATAACTAAGAATTTTCAAACGTTTATTTAATAGGGTCTTTTCCAACGTTCGTAGCACTGACGGGCAGATCGGAGGCATGAGCGCCGAAAACAGAGTTTGCGTAAGCGGTCATAAGCTCAGCGACTTCTTCCGGGGAAAGCTTGCCGGCGACCTCGTTGAAGGCGGATTTTTTATCTTGAACTTTTGTCAAATAGCCCACGAAGTAATCCGTCACGGAAAGGTCTTTAGCGACTTCCAGATCATACTGCTCTTCACGCAGCATACGCTCCAGCTTTTCCACGGATTTATCTTGAGTGGAAACGGCCTCGGTTCCGCCTTTGTTAACCATATTTGGATCGGTGCCTTGAGCCACCGTGCGACTGGCTTTTTTAAGATCCAATTGAGCCTTGATGATGCTGACATTGGCCTGCGCCTGCTGAACCCGCTCCGTTTTCCATTCGCGGTAGCTTTTCACCTGGGCCCCTGCTTTCATAGCAAAGGCGGTCATAGACCAAAAGGCGATAAGAGGTAGAAATTTAAGAAAGCGCATGGCTCCTCCAGATAACGTCCACTATTCCAGAGGGGCATTAGTACAAGCCTTGTGCCGCCACGAAGATGACCCATCTGCAATATATAAGACCTGAAACCGCATTGGGGCCCAAATGTGTTACTTTGAGACAAAATGGGCTCGACAGAAAAATTCTACAGGAGACCCCGCGCACTTTGTCCAAATAGGGCAAGTGTTCAAGACTGAGACACTCCCCACGCTTCAGGGTTTCTTAATTTCTCGCTCGTAAGGCACAGCGATTGAACCACATCCAGACATGGGAACGCTGAAGTTTATTTCCGCATTGATTTTAGGTTTGAGTCTGCATGCTCGCGCTGATGTGGTGCTCACACTTGGTGGCGACGTGAATTTCAATCGCAACCGCGCTTCCGTGCACCCTGAAGGTGTTATCAATGGTGACACCGTAACGCCTTGGCGCTCTTACACCGCGAACTTAAGAACTCTTATTAACGGTGATATCAATTTCGCCAATATCGAAACGGTGGTGTCTTCCATCGACAATCTTCAAAATGAGGAAAAGAAATATGCGTTTAAAAGTCACCCCAATGCTCTTCGCCATTTGATGGAGCTGGGGTTCAATCTTTTCAATGTCTCGAACAATCACACCTATGATTATGGCCAGCCCGGCATCAATCAGACTTATACGGAGCTGGAGCGTTTGCGCGCGGAATCTCCAACGCTTGTCCATAATGGTGTCGGTCCGCGCCGTGAGGTTTTAACTCCGAAAGTTTTTACCGTGAACGGTCTGCGCTTTGCTTTTGCCTCTGTTTCTATCGGTGAGCCGCGCTTCCGTGCGAGTGATAATAATATCGGAATGCTACTGGTACGAGATGATCGCGATTACCAGGAACTGGTCGCAAACTTCGCCCGCACCAAAGCGGATTTTAAGATGATTTCCATTCACTTCGGAACGGAAGGGCAAGTTACTCTGGATAAGGGCCAGCGCTCGCGTTTTGAATACGCTCTTCAGTACGGGGGCATTGATTTGATCATCGGTCATCATCCACACGTCGTTCGACCTATCGAAAAATGGGGCGATCGCTACATTTACTATAGCTTGGGAAATTACCTGATGATTGGCTCTGCCGATATCACGAAAAGAGCGGACACCAGCGCGGACTGGGGTATGTTTTCCCGTCTGTATTTAGAACGAGACCCTTCTACTGGAAAAGTGAAGGTGGATGCTCTTGAGGTGATTCCATTGACGAACACTCACGCTCGCGTGACTCCGCTGAGTGCGGATAAAGCGGCTGCGCGTATCAACGGTTTGAACAATCTTTCCGCGATGGAGCTTGGCAATGTGGCCTTGCAGTTGGACATCGATCCCGTCACCGGTCGCGGTATTTTTTGCGACACAGAGATGACTTCCATCCGCGCCAAAGCTATGTGCGCGGGACAGTTCTCAATTAAATAATCGACTTTCTTGCATTCAATGATTCTTCAGAACTTTCAGCCGTGGTTTTGTTGAAGAAATCGGCGGCCACTACGTCAGCATCTCTTTAGCAAGCATCGACAACATCACCGATGAAGAGTTAGCGGCGGCACCGGTGCAATACATGGACGGACGCAACAACAACTGGTTCAATCCGCCGAAGGTCACAAAGCATTTATAGATGACTCTAGATCATTAACAGGGGCAGTCAGGACTTTTGTTATACTTGGTTTACCACAACTAAGTTTTAGCAAAAGGAACTCCCGATGCCCCCGAACATCCATGAACCTATCATTGGATTACCC
>Ga0182746_1000510_pt1 | contig 51548 bp, 55 predicted proteins | sample eDN3rd30CBELigOP_FD_128881 | JGI IMG/M metagenome (GOLD analysis project Ga0182746, IMG submission 128881) | Enriched Organic Plus compost microbial communities from Emeryville, California, USA - eDNA 3rd pass 30_C BE-Lig OP (version 2) (version 2) ...
ATCTCAGGGAGCAAGCTCCCATTGATTCGCTCGACTTGCATGTATTAGGCACGCCGCCAGCGTTCGTCCTGAGCCAGGATCAAACTCTCCGATAGAATTTGACTTGCTCATATTGCACTTTTTAGTGTGTGCTCACTTAAAAATTAACGTTGGCGCTTTGTTTTGTTCAGTTTTCAAAGAGCAATTTCTCTGCTTCTTAGAGAAGCAACTTTTACATAATATCATTTTCACGAATCCTTGTCAACACTTTTTTAAAATTTGTTTCACTTTCTTAATCAGCGTGTGACCCGCTCGTAACAACAGATATAAATATACCACCATTGTATCTTCGTTGCAATACCTTTTTTAAAAAATTATACAACTAGTTTTTGTAACTTAACTAAAGATATTAAATAAAAAAATCGAATACGAAGAAGTCTTTTTAAAAGACTTTTCGTATTCGATTTAGTTTATCTCCTTTTCTATTAACGGTGACGCATTAATGGGAATAATAGAACGTCGCGAATCGATGGAGAATTTGTTAATAACATAACTAAACGGTCGATACCAATTCCTAAACCACCAGTAGGAGGCATACCGTATTCTAATGCTTCAACGAAATCCTCATCCATTTCATGTGCTTCATCGTTCCCTTGTTCGCGTTCTAATAATTGCGCTTCGAAACGCTGACGTTGATCAATCGGGTCATTTAGCTCTGTGAAAGCATTTGCGTGTTCACGAGCTACAATGAATAACTCAAAACGATCTGTGAAACGTGGATCCTCTGGATTTTTCTTCGCTAATGGCGAAATTTCAACTGGATGACCATAAATAAAAGTTGGCTGGATTAATTTTTCCTCTACCACTTGTTCAAAGAATTCATTTACAATATGGCCGAATTCCATCGTATCTTTTATTTCAATATTATGCTCTTTCGCTAATTGTTGAGCTTCTTCTTTCGTCATGTGCTTCCAGAAGTCTACTCCTGTATATTCTTTAACGGCATCAACCATGTGAAGTCGTTTCCACTCAGGTTTTAAATCAATTTCGTACTCACCGTATTGGACGGTTGTTGTACCTAGTACCTCTTGTGCTACATGTGCCACTAAGTTCTCTGTTAAACTCATAATGTCTTTGTAGTCTGCATACGCTTCATATAATTCAATCATTGTAAATTCAGGGTTATGTCTTGTTGACACCCCTTCGTTACGGAATACACGACCAATTTCATATACCTTCTCCATTCCGCCGACGATTAAACGTTTCAAATGAAGCTCGATCGCAATACGAAGGTGCAAAGGCATATCTAATGCATTGTGGTGTGTATTGAATGGACGAGCAGCCGCTCCACCAGCAACTGAATGCAACATTGGTGTTTCTACTTCCAAGAATCCTTGTCCATCTAGATAACGACGGATTGCTTGAATAATTTTACTGCGCAAAATAAAAGTATGCTTGCTTTCTTCATTCGTAATTAAGTCGACATAGCGTTTACGATAGCGCTCCTCAACATCCTTTAAACCATGGAATTTATCAGGAAGCGGACGAAGAGCTTTTGTTAAAAATACATACTCTTTTGCCTTGATCGAAAGCTCTCCTACATTTGTTTTAAACACAACACCTGTTACACCAACAAGATCTCCTAAATCTGTTTGTCCGAAATCTTGATACTGTTCTTCACCGACTGCATCTTTTCTTACATAGATTTGAATTTGTCCACTAATATCTTGAATATGCGCAAATCCAGCTTTTCCTTTTCCACGTTTCGTCATCACACGTCCTGCAATCGTTACGTGGATTTCTTTTTCTTCCAGCTCTTCCTTAGAAACGTCACCATACGCTTCTTTAATTTCTGCTGCTGTATGCGTACGATCAAAGCGACTGCCAAATGGATCCTTCCCACTTTCTTGCATCGCTTGCATTTTATCTCGTCTTACTTGCAATTGGTCATTTAATTCTTCATGACTCATCGAATATCATCTCCGTCTGTATTTTTCAGCATTATATAACCGTATGCGATTGATTGTTTAACATCCTTATTTATTCTTACATAAAACAAAGAAATCGAACAAGCCTTTTAACTGAAATATTTACGTTTTCAGCCCATATAAAAACTGCCAGAAAATCCGGCAGTTGAAGTTAAGCGTATTATAGGGAAACGCCGACACAAAGTCAAACGCTTACACCATTTGTATATTTTGTTCTTTCGCTTCAATCTCTTCTACAAGGCCGTATAGAAGCTTCACAACATCTTCTCGTGTATTGCATTCGTTAATCTCTTTACGTGCTTTTGCATTCCCTTGAACACCTTTTAAATACCAAGCAGCGTGCTTACGCATCTCACGTACTGCAATTTTTTCATTTTTCAAGGCAATAAGGCGGTCCATGTGGAGTACGCATACATCCATTTTTTCACGTACATTTGGCTCCGGCGTTAGTACACCTGATTCTAAGTATTTAACAGTTTGATAAATCATCCATGGATTTCCAAGTGCAGCACGGCCAATCATAACACCATCAACACCGACCTCGTCTAGCATTCTTTTAGCGTCTTGAGGCGTTACAACATCCCCATTGCCGATAACCGGAATGCTCACCGCATTTTTCACATCCCGAATAATATCCCAGTTTGCTTTTCCTTCATACATTTGAACACGTGTTCTGCCGTGTACAGCTACCGCACTGCCACCAGCACGTTCTACCGCTCTTGCATTCTCGACAGCAAAAATATGATCGTCATCCCAACCGATACGCATTTTCACCGTAACTGGTTTGCCAACTGCATCCACAACGGCTGATACCATATCATAAATTTTATTTGGGTCAAGCAACCATCTTGCTCCTGCTTCACACTTAATGATTTTAGAAACGGGGCACCCCATATTAATATCAATAATATCAGCATTTGTGTTTTTATCTACAAACTTAGCCGCTTGCACAAGTGATTCTTTTTCGCTGCCGAAAATTTGTAAGCTTAATGGGTTCTCACGTTCATCTATATACAGCATCCCCAATGTTTTTTTGTTCTTAAGATTAATCCCTTTGTCACTAATCATTTCCGCACACACAAGTCCTGCGCCAAACTCCTTTACTGTTAAACGGAAAGCAGAATTGCAGACGCCTGCCATAGGAGCTAGCACAACAGGATTACTTATTTCAACATTTCCAATCTTCAACAAACCTACTAACCTCCCTTACTTTTATTTTCCTTATCATCTAGTGGCTGCAGCTCTTCTAACGAAACACAGAGCATATCCGCCACATCTTCTAAAAAATAATCTGGTGGTACTTTGTTCCCTCTTTCTACTTCACCTAAAAAAGAAACAGACACACCTATTTCTTTCGCAAATTGTTCTTGTGTAAACCCCTTTAACTTTCGAAAAGCGCGAATACGCCGTCCCCATTTTTCCGCTTCCATAATCGTACTCCTTCTTTATCCGGTATCTGATTTAAAATATCGTGCAAAGATGCGTTTACGTTCGGAAGTTTGATGTCTGGGTCTAGCTCCAATAACGGAACTATCACAAATGCTCTTTCTTGCATCCGAGGATGTGGAACAGAAAGACTCTCTGTCTCAATATTTTCTTGATTATACAATAAAATGTCAAGGTCTAAGGTACGAGGTCCCCATCTAATTTCCCTTTTTCTTCCTAATTTTACTTCGATGTTCAAACAAGTTTGGAGCAATTTTTCAGGGCTTAAAGAAGTGGAGACTTTGATTACTGCGTTTAAAAAGCAATCCTGATCTGTATATCCTACAGGCTCTGTTTCGTACAAGGATGAAATACCAATAACATTTATCCATTCATTACCATCTAATAATTGAAGCGCTTCATGAAAAGCAGCAAGTCGATTGCCGATGTTGGACCCAATCGAAAGGTATGCGATATTCTCCATCATTATCTCCCTCTCGTAATTTCAATTGCAACCGATTTATAATGCCCTCGTATCGGCGGATTAGGCTTGATTACTTTTACCGTACAAGTTTGAATGCTAGGGAATTTGTCCAATAGCTTTGTTGAAATAGTTTCAGCAACTGCTTCAAGCAGCTTCATCGGCTCTCCTTCCATAATTCCTTGAACTACTTCAAATAATTCACCATAGTTAATAGAGTCATCTAAGCAATCCGTTTGACCTGCTTTTGCTAAGTCCGTCTCGACTACTATATCAACAATAAATCGTTGCCCAAGTTTTGTTTCTTCTGGAAACACACCGTGATATCCATAAAACTCCATTTCATTCAAATAAATTTTATCCACTGTATTCTCCTTTTCCAACAAGCGCATCCATCATCTTTGCTGTACGCGCCATTTCTTTCACATCATGCACTCGAACAAGCTGGCATCCTTGTCCAATACCGAAACAAATCGTAGCAGCAGTTCCTTCTACACGCTCTGCCGGCGGCAAATCTAGTACATGTCCAATCATAGATTTACGAGATGTAGCCAGCAAAACCGGATAACCTAATGCCACAAGCGTATCAAGGTTTCGCATCATTTCTAAGTTCAGTGTGACATCTTTAGCAAATCCAATCCCTGGATCCAAGATAATTTGTTCCTCTCTTACACCGGCTGCTTTTACAAGAGCGATGCTTTCATACAAGTCTTGCAGTGCATCACGCATAAAATGTTGATAGGTTTGCCCCTCACGATTGTGCATAAGGATAATCGGCACTTGATATTGAGATGCGACCTTTGCCATTTCAGGATCGGCCTTCGCTCCCCATATATCATTAATAATATGAGCACCTGCTTCAATCGCCGCTTTTGCAACCTTCGATTTATACGTATCAATTGAAAGCGGGACATCAATCCGTTTAGAAATCGCTTCAATAACAGGTGCAACACGTTCTATTTCTTCTTCATCCGAAATTCGCTCATAGTTCGGCCGTGTTGACTCTCCTCCGATATCGATTAAATCTGCTCCATCCTCTACCATTTGCTCCGCATGTCGCAAAGCTGCATCAATATGATGGTAGCGACCGCCATCTGAAAAAGAATCTGGTGTAACATTTAAAATGCCCATAATATACGTTTTCTTTTGATAATCAAGCGTATAAGGGCCACATTTTGTTTGCAAAGTACTTATTCCCGACATGTCTTACTCTCCCTCGTCTCGTCAAAAAATTCACATACTGAGTGTACTCACTTTCAAAGGTAAAACGCAAGTTACACAATAAAAAAAGCAAAGCCCCTAAAGGAACTTTGCTTTTTTACTATTCCTATCAAGATTATTCAAAGTTATAAAGAGGTGTACTTAAATAACGCTCTCCGTTACTTGGAATAATAGCTAGTACTTTTTTACCTTTACCTAACTCTTTAGCTACTTTAATTGCAGCACTAATTGCAGCTCCTGAAGAAATACCACCTAAGATTCCTTCTTCTTTCGCAGCACGGCGAGCATATTCAAATGCTTCTTCCGTTGTAATTTGAATAATTCCATCATATAACTCAGTATTCAAGATGCTTGGTACAAAACCTGCACCAATTCCTTGAATTTTGTGAGGGCCTGGTTTTCCACCTGATAAAACTGGAGAATCTTTCGGCTCCACTGCGTAAATCTTAATGTTTGGATATTTCTCACGTAACACTTCACCAGCACCTGTAATTGTTCCACCTGTACCAATACCAGCAATGAAAGCATCTAATCCTTCATCACCAAAAGCTTCAACAATCTCAGGACCTGTTGTTTGACGGTGAACTTCAGGGTTTGCTGTATTGTTAAATTGTTGAGGTAAGAAATAGCCATTCTCTTTTGCTAATTCTTCTGCTTTAGCAATAGCACCTTTCATACCTTCTGGTCCTGGAGTAAGAACTAATTCCGCACCATATGCACGAAGTAAGTTACGACGCTCTAAGCTCATTGTTTCTGGCATAACAAGAATTGATTTATATCCTTTAGCAGATGCAACTAATGCTAGACCAATTCCTGTATTTCCACTTGTAGGCTCAATAATCGTATCGCCCTCTTTTAATTGACCGCTTTTTTCAGCTGCCTCAACCATTGCAAGTGCAATACGATCTTTTACACTGCTTCCTGGGTTAAAATACTCTAGTTTTAAGTAAATATCTGCGATGTTTTCTTCTGGAATTCTGTTTAATTTTACAATTGGTGTTTGACCAATTAATTCAAGTACAGAATTAGCAATACGTGCCATTTCGTTCACTCCTTTAATTTTGAATACCTAGTAAGTATATTGGTTTTATTAATTTAAAATTATCAGATTGTATAGACTATTGTCAACTGTTTTCTGCTTTTTTCTAGTAATTTTTACTTATTTCGCATCATAAAGCCAGTCAACTTCCAGTTCATTCCAAAACACTTCACTAGATACAGATGTTTGAATATGTTCCATAGCTAATTGACGACGAATCTGTTGTTTCACTTCATCATAAGAGAATTGCTCTCCTTTAATTTTTTCATGAAGATATAGAACCGCCCATCCTTCTTCAATTTGAACCGGCTGACTCCAATGATTGGTTTTCATTGATGCCGCCGTCTCAATATAGACCTTTGGCACTCGTTCATTATCTTCAGAAATGAAACCCATCGCTCCGCCTTGATTAGCTGTAAACTCATCAAGAGATTTCTCCATAGCTAACACCTGAAAAGAAACGCCCTTCGTCAGCTCTTTCACCACTTTGTCCGCTTCACTTTTTGTCGCTGTTGTTAAGTGAGAAATTCGATAAGTAGTCGGGATTCGAAATAAATCCTGATTGTCGTTATAATAGTTTTTTATTTCTGTTTCCGATATGCTGACATCTTTCGTCAAAATCTCTTCTAACAATAAGTCCGCTTTGATTTGAGCCTTCCTTTGGTCTTCAGACTGACTTTGTGATTGTTCGTAGGTCCCATATAAGGTTTTCATTATCTTATATTCGCGCTCAATTTCCTGGTCTGTAACGCTTACATCATATTTCTCAGCCATTTGTTTTACGACTTCCTCATTAACCATCTCTTTGAGCACATCTTTTCCGTACCGTTGCTCTAGCTCATTTATCCAATGCTCTCTTGAGATACCTACATCACCAATTTGAGCTACCGTTTCTCCTCCGCCGACCGTTCGAGAGTTAAACATCGGCCAAATCGCAAATACGACAATCGTAATCAGATTTAACAAAGCAAGACCAGCAACCATAGATCTTAACCGCTTCTTCGACAACTATCTTTCCCCCGTTGGCCTTTATTTTGCTTCTGCCGCTAATTCCTCAAGCTCTTCTTTAGAAAATTGATATTTTTCATTACAAAAGTGACACTGCGCTTCCGCCTTACCTTCTTCTTCAATAATGTCCTGAATTTCTGCTTTTCCTAGGCTGATTAAGGCATTTGAAATTCTCTCTCTTGAACATTGGCATTGAAATGATACTGGCATTTTCTCTAACACCTTTACATTTCCTTCTCCTAAAAGTTGGTCCAAAATTTCTTCAGGCGTTAATCCCGCTTGAATCATTTTTGAAACAGGTGGAATGCTCTGTAATCGATTTTCAATTTCTGTAATAGTTGAATCGTCTGTTCCGGGCATTAATTGAATAATAAAACCACCAGCTGTTTGAATCGAGTTATCCGGATTCACAAGAACGCCTACACCTACTGATGAAGGAACTTGCTCTGAAGTAGCAAAATAATAAGTGAAATCTTCACCAAGCTCTCCTGATACAATCGGAACTTGACCAGTAAAGTGATCACGTAATCCAATATCCTTTACAATCGTTAGCATCCCATCGGTACCAACTGCTCGTCTTACATCCAATTTGCCATGCTCATTTAAATCGAAATGAACGTGTGGATTCGTTACATAGCCACGCACTTCACCTTTTGCATTGCTATCCACTAGAATGGCACCGATTGGCCCGCCACCTTCGATTTTAATCGTGAGCTTTTCATCACCTTTTAACATAGCTCCCATCATCAAACCCGCTGTCATAGCACGACCTAATGCAGCAGAAGCAGTTGGCCATGTATAATGACGGCGCTGAGCTTCTCCCACTGTTTCTGTCGTAGAAACGGCATACGCACGCACCTGTCCATTATATCCCAATGCTTTTACTAAATAATCTTTCACTACTTTTGCCCCTTTCCTAGCTGCCTTTAATTCTTTACTTGTTCACGATTCCGCTTATAAATTAATTGAAGTCCCTTTAACGTTAAAAACGGCTCTACAATATCAATCGCCGTGGATTCATTAGCAATTAACGGCGCAAGTCCTCCTGTCGCGATAACAAGCGGCTCAATTTTACTTTGCTCCTTAATTCGAGCAACAATGCCTTCTACTTGTCCTACATAGCCATATAAAATACCAGACTGCATGGCTGAAACAGTATTTTTACCAATGACACCCTCTGGACGGCTAATTTCAATTCTTGGTAGCTTCGCTGCTTTTGAATAAAGAGCCTCCGTTGAAATATTAATCCCAGGGGCGATTGCTCCACCCATATATTGTTTGTCTTCATTAATGTAACAATAAGTTGTTGCTGTTCCAAAATCGACAATAATGAGAGGGCTTCCAAATTCGTGAATACCAGCAACAGCATTCACAATTCGATCCGCACCTACTTCACGCGGGTTTTCATATTTAATGTCTAACCCTGTCTTAATACCTGGTCCAACAACTAACGGCTTAATACCAAAATATTTCTTACACATTCTCTCTAGCGCAAACATAATAGGAGGCACAACAGAAGAAATAATCATGCCATCAAATTGATCAAAAAATAGTCCCTCATGCTGTAATAAAGATTTAATGACCATTCCATACTCATCTTCTGTCTTATGACGATTTGTCTCAATTCGCCAATGATATTTCAAAATATCATCCTCATATACCCCTAAGACTGTATTTGTATTTCCAACATCTAATACAAAAATCATCGTTCTATCCCCCTAATAAATTATTCTCCTACGTCACACTTAATCATTATTTTACACGATAATTGGAGTAAAACGAAAGTATCTTGTCATATTCTGAGAATAAGATAAGTAATTACTAAGAGAAAAAGGTATTCCATCTAGGAATACCTTTTTCTTCGTTATACAATCATAACTTATTATCTGTATCTTTTGGACCCTTTTCTAAAGAAGGAGCTTGATTCTCTTCAAAAGGTGTTGAATCTTCTTTTTTGACGTTAATCTTTACCTTTACATCATCGTCTGAAGAAAGATTTCCATTAAGGGCTACATAATCACGATCTGGTAGTTTCCCCTCATGGTACAAACTTTTAATTTGTTCTTGGTCTAGTGTTTCCAAATTAAGTAACGTTCTTGCTACTAAATCTAGCTTCTCACGATTTTCCGTAAGAATTTGCTTACATCTTTCGTAAGACTCATTAATGATTCGTTGTACTTCTAAATCAATTTCATAAGCAATCTTATCGGAGTAATTTTGTTCGTTATTAAAATCACGACCTAAAAATACTTGACCTTGAGAGCTTCCGAATTGAAGCGGACCTAACTTACTCATCCCGTACTCCATAACCATACTGCGAGCAATACCAGTAGCACGTTGGAAATCGTTATGAGCACCTGTACTTGCCTCACCAAACGTAATTTCCTCTGCTACACGTCCACCAAGCAACCCAACAATTTTATCCTTCAGCTCTGGCTCTGTCATAAAGAAACGATCTTCCTTCGGCAGCATTACCGCATACCCGCCTGCTTGACCACGTGGAACAATCGTTACTTTATGCACCACTTCTGCATCATCCAATACTAAACCAATAATTGTATGCCCTGCTTCATGCCATGCTACAATATTACGCTCTTTCTTGGAAATAACACGCGTTTTCTTAGCAGGTCCTGCAATAACGCGGTCAGATGCTTCATCTAAGTCAGACATATCAATTGTTTTCTTATTCTGACGAGCTGCCACAAGAGCCGCTTCATTTAATAAGTTTTCAAGGTCTGCTCCTGAGAATCCTGGTGTACGTTGTGCAATAGCTTTTAGATCGACACTATCTGCTAACGGTTTATTACGAGCATGTACTTTTAATACTTCTTCACGACCTTTTACATCTGGTCGACCAACCGTAATTTGACGGTCAAAACGGCCCGGTCTTAATAACGCAGGGTCAAGAATGTCTGCACGGTTTGTTGCAGCAATCATGATAATGCCTTCATTTCCGCCAAAACCATCCATTTCAACAAGCAATTGGTTAAGGGTTTGTTCACGCTCATCATGTCCGCCGCCAAGTCCTGCACCACGTTGGCGTCCAACAGCATCAATTTCGTCAATAAAGATAATACATGGCGCATTTTTCTTAGCATTTTCAAACAAATCACGCACGCGCGAAGCCCCTACCCCGACAAACATCTCAACGAAATCTGAACCACTGATAGAGAAGAATGGAACACCTGCTTCACCAGCTACTGCTTTCGCAAGTAATGTTTTACCCGTACCAGGAGGTCCCACTAAAAGCACCCCTTTTGGTATACGAGCACCTAGCTCAGCGAACTTTCGAGGGTCTTTTAAAAATTCAACCACTTCGACAAGCTCCTGCTTCTCTTCATCTGCTCCTGCTACATCATTGAAGCGGACTTTCTTCTTATCATCATTGTATAGCTTCGCTTTACTTTTCCCAAAGTTCATTACACGGCCGCCGCCGCCACCTTGAGCTTGGTTAAGTAAGAAGAAAAAGAGAATGAAGATGATAACAAATGGAATAATTCCTGTAAAGAACGTTACCCAACCACTTGTTTTTTCCGCAGGTTTTACATCAAATTTTTCAATTCCTTGCTTATCAACAATCTCACCAATTTTTGCTTGATAATATTCATTTGGTGGGATATATGTCACAAAATATTGGCCTTCTTTATACCCTTCAAGCTGCCCTATAATTTCATAAACGCCACTTTCAGGCTGCATGGTTAATGATTTTACTTTCCCATCTTCCAAGTTTTTATAAAGCTGGTCTTGGGTAATAGTCTCAGTCGGTTCATTGTTATTGTTAAAAATACTAACGATCCCAATAATGACCAAAAAGATCAATAAATAAAATATCGTATTACGAAAGATCCGATTCATACCCTACCTCCTCCCATGAGTCAAGAAACTATAGTAAATAGTATCATAGAAAATTATTCGTTTACAATATTTTAACACCGCTGTTTTTATTGGTGTTCAGCTGAATCAGCTGTTGTAAATCTCGGGCTTTAATACGCCGATATAAGGTAGATTACGGTATCTTTCTGCATAATCCAAACCATAGCCAACAACAAAGGCATCTGGCACGATAAAACCTGCATAATCTGGTTTTATATCTACTTTTCTTCCTGTAGGCTTATCTAACAATGTTACGATTCTGACCGATTTAGCTTTGCGGTATCGGAATAATTCCGCCAAGTAGCTTAACGTTAAACCGCTATCAATAATATCTTCAATAATCAAGACATCTCTGCCTTCTACAGATGCATTCAAATCTTTAACGATTTTCACTTCGCCGGAAGATATAGTCGAATTACCATAGCTTGAAACATCCATGAAATCCATTTCTAAATGGGTATCCATTCTTTTTAACAAGTCACTCATAAATGGCAGAGCTCCTTTTAACACTCCAACAGCTAATGGAAATTTATCTTGGTAGTCATTTTCAAGCTGTACTGCTAATTCCTTAATTTTACTTTGAAGTTCTTCCTCAGTTATTAACACTTTTTCAATGTCATTTTGCATGGTCATTGTTATTAATTGCCCCCTATGAAGAATTAAGCTTTCTTATATTGTAAATAAATTAAAGACGATTCATCGATTACACTTTCTGATTCTATGTAGGATTTTTTTAGACCCGGAAGCCAAATGATGTGTCCCATTCCATCGACAACAATAGGCCAATCATTTCGTTTAAAAATAGGGACCTTCTCATCAATAAAAATATCCTTTATTTTCTTTGTCCCGCATAAACCTTTGACTTTCATGCGATCCCCCGTATGTCTTGTACGGACCGTTAAAGGAAAAGTAACCATTGAGTAAGGAATAATACAAGAATCATTTCCACTTATAGCAGGGATGTCTCCTTCTATATACTGTGCTTTAATCTTATATCCATTCGGAAGAAACGTATCACCAGGAATTTGTAATAAAAGGGAATAATTCACGGTTTCCCGTTTAAAAAAACGAAAGGTACATATATGATACGATTTTTCTACAATGAGGCCCTCCGGAAGATGCAATTCAGCAGATGGTTGAGGATTCAAAAATAAAGCTAAAAGCTGATCAATATGTAGTGCTGAAAGCGATGATGGTCTATCTAAGTAGAGATAATTTAATATTAGTTGAATCGCTCTCCTTTGTAAAGGCTTAGGCATCGCAAGTATGGAATCAACCTGAATAGATGCATAACCTCTCTCTTTTTCCAGCCAAACCCCATCCATTTTTTTTAAAACCAAGTCATACAAAAAAGCTTCATCCTCGTAAATTTCTTCACTGAAACGTTGAAATTGTTCATGAACAAGCGGATTTTCTTGCTTTAAAAAAGGCAATACCTCATGTCGAAAGCGATTTCTTACATAATCGTTTTTGGCATTACTAGGATCTATCCTCGGCTGCAAAGAATGAGTTCTAGCATATCCATAAATATCTGCCTTTGTTACAGCAAGAAATGGTCGAACAATTTCCCCGTTCTTAAACGGACGTTTCAATGGAATACCCGCTCTTGCTGTTCCCGTCGCTCCCCTTGTCATACGCATCAGCATCGTTTCTACTTGATCATCCCCGTGATGACCAAGAACAAGCGTCGAACACCCGTATTTCTTCATCAATTCCGCGAAAAATTCAAAGCGTAATTTCCTTGCGGCAAGCTGCGTGCTCTCACCTGTCTGTTTCATATATGCCGGTACATCGATTCGACGCCCTTCAAATACAAGGTCCCATTCTTTACAAATCTTCTCTACAAACAAATAATCTTCATAAGACTCTTCTCCGCGGAACATGTGATCGACATGAGCCACAAAAAGGTCCCACTCCATTACCTTCTGCAATTGTTTCAGAACATGTAACAATACAAGTGAATCAGGGCCTCCTGAAACCCCTACTAATAACTTTGCATTCTTTTCTATTAACTTATGCTTATGAATAACATGAAGCACTCTATGCTGTAACATGCATTCTTCCTTCTTTGTTGACAGTTTGCCCATCTCCCTCTATGTATACGATTCAACAGGAAAATTGTTTCAATTTTTTTGTATATAATTTACTATATCATAACAATTGATCATACATGTAAAGAGCGTACAACAAAGAAATAATTGCCACAAGGACAAACGTTTCCAAAAATCTCCCTTTCTTTTTTTGTCTTGTCTTTTGCTGTAGGCGACTTACTTGTTTTGTTGATTGAGCTTTTTGCACTTTTTGCGTTTTGGGAATAGGTTGATTACTTGGCTGACTTAAAATAGTAATTAAATCTTGACGCATTTCTTCTGCTGATGTATATTTCCCAAGCAATGCTTTTTCCAACATCTTTCGATAGGGCTTCAATACTTGCTTCTGAATAATCCGCTCTTTTAATTGCATATACCCTTCCCCTTTTTTAAAAAAACGAGTTGGATAAACAGCATTAATCATAATCATTGCTACAGCAAACAAATCATATGATGGATCTGCTTTACGAGAACCTAATCCCCAGTATCCCCTATCAAAAAATTCGGTAAACTCCTTAATAGCACGTCCTATCGCTGTTGTTCCTCCTACATCGACACAACGTATTCGGTAAGCAGGCATGGAGACAATTAAATTCTCCGGTTTTAAATCCCCAAACACCCAGCCATGTTTATGTAATTCCACTAAACTTGTTAGAAGCTGCAGCATGAGCACACCAATCCAAGCTGCTCCTTTCTTCTCTATAAACTCTAAAAGTCCTTCTCCTTTAATATACTCCATTACATAAAACGGCAAAGTAGAACCTTGTCGCTGAAAATCATCCGCTTCCAAAAAATAAGGTCCAATGGCAGACCCATGGACCTTAGAAAAGGATTTAAGAGTATTCATCTCAGAAATAATGGACGTACCATTGTCACTTAGTTTTAAGGCAAATGGCTGATTTTTACTTTCAACTAAGTAGACAACTCCATTTGCACCGTATCCTAACTCCTTGATAACTGTGTACTCATTCGCATTCCATTTTCCGGTAATGCGATCACCTTTTTTAAGTTTACATTGAGTCCTCATAGTATTGTTCATCATGTGATAATAAGCCCCTTAATGAACGCTTTTTATTAAAATATGATAATGCTTCACGAATAGCTGGACCTGTTGGCGTAATCCCTCCTGTTGTTAACTTCGGGAAGATTTTTGATAATGCACTAAGCTCTGGCGTCCATTCCAGTAATTTTTCAACGTCTTTCTTTTTCCCGGGAAATACAAAAACAGAAAAGCGATTTTCACCTATTCTCGCATTCATACTGAGTGATAAGTCGAGCAGCGAATCCTTTACTGTTGGCAATTTATGTTTCATGCTGGCACTTGTATCCACAAGCACTAATACTTCAAGCTTACTCGTTTCTCCAAGTTCATCGACCACCTCCATCACTTCTCCTCGTGTATCTGGCGGTAAATCCTCAAGCTTCTTGGACTCTCCTAATATGTGCTTAAGCTCTCGATTGATCACCCCTTGTATCGTTTGAGTCATCGCTTTTTGTGTTACCATTTGAACAGTTTGTGATAATTGCTGTGCATACACAATTTGACTTACACCACCACCTGATAACGCAATATTTTCAATTTCTTTTATCCCTTTTTCATCAATGACATCATTTTCTACAACACCAATCACATTTACTGTAATTCCCCGCTCGCGAGCCAATGCTGCCATCGCTGCAGGATCTTCCCCTTGATTTGAGCAACCATCCGTAATGAGCAATATTTGACGCAATGTTCCTGCTTCCATGTGTCAGTCTCCCTTCTTTCAGTCTTTTAACATAATTGACTAAAATAGGGTTATTTATACAAACTATCACTGTGCTTTTTTACGTTTAGATGCGACCGGAATAGATGCCCACTTCGGTGTATTGTGCTTAATTTTCGCTGTCACAATCGTCATGTCATCGTCAATTACTCCTTTCGTTCGAATGACTTCTTCTAAAATTAAATCGGAAATCTCTTGTGGATCATCTGTTTTCAGCTCTTTAATTTTCCGCTTCATCCAAAATTCAATATTTTCAATATGATCTGGTCCTTCAAAAATACCATCGCTCATCATGATCAGCACATCGCCTGCTTTTAGCTGTTCTGATACTACATCTACATCAAAGTCTTCAATAATCCCCATTGGTAAGTTACTAGATTCAATTTTAATAATTTTATCTCCTCTTTTTATGAAACTTGGAATTGAACAGACTTTTAAAAATTTTGCTTTGGCATCTTGTAAATCAATCATGGCTAAATCCAGTGTTGAAAAAATTTCATCGGTCGTGCGGAGAGATAATACGGAGTTTACTGATTTAATAGCAATTTTCTCTTCAATCCCTGACTGTAAAAACTTTTGTAACAGCTTTAATGTTTCCATGCTTTCGAAGTGCGCTCTTTCTCCGTTACCCATTCCATCACTAATAGCTACTGCATATTTACCACTCCCAATCTCAAGTGTTGTATAGCTATCTCCTGAAACAAGACCGCCTCCTTTAGCCGCATGGGCAACACCCGTTTCAACTACAAACTTTTTAGCTGAACGAAAAACGACTTCGCATTCCCCAGCTGGATTCATTGCACATTGCTCTGAATGAACAACTACAGTTTCCCCCAATATATCTGATAGCATTGGTGCTATTAACTTTTCACACTCTCCTCTCCCTTGGCAATAAGGTACTCTCATTTCAATATCGACATTCCCTTGATCTAAGTTATAGATTTCAATATGGCCAATATGAAGGCCGAAATCTTGAATCGCCTCCATAATTAATTCTTCATGTTGATGATGGCTTTGCCTTTCTCTTTGAATTTCTTTAGCGAAGTCCTCCATAACTGCGGATACTCCCCGCAATTGATCTGCAACTAATCTTCTGCTCTCCCTTACCTTTCTTTTTAATTTTTGATTAGCCTCATAAAAAGTAAGCTCATGTGCAATGGCCGCAATGACTTTAGGACCTGAGCGGCAATATTTCCCCCACTCATTCGCAACTTTTTGTGGAAGCTGCCCATCATTTTCACTAAGTTGATACATAATTTCGTGCATGCCTTCATATGTTGTATTAAAGTTTTTTACCCAACATTGTTCTTTTCTAAAGCACATTTGACATGTCTTTTCAGTCACATTCCCTAAAAAGTAATCAAATTCTTTTTCTTCTTCCTCCTGTATTCCATATTCATCTATTTGTGAGAAACTGTTAGACAGAGCCTCAAACACGTGAGAAAATTGCTCGACCCTTTGAGCTGTTACATCACGAACTTTACGAGCATATTGCTGCTGTTCATCCAGATGCTCTGTCGTCCCAGGGATATGTTTAGAAATTTTATGAATTAATGAAGTAGGAGTTAAGAGAAATAACGCCACCGCAACTAATGATTCATAGAGGGTGATCATAATATTACCTGTCCCTTCACCGTATAAACCAATTAATAGCGTCGCAATTAATAAACCAATTGCAACCCCGGCTTTTTTCCCTTCCTTTAATAGGCCCCCAAGTAAACCTGCAAAAGCAAGTAAACTCATCTGATAGAGACTAGCTATACTCGCTAAACTAAATATCAAACCAGTGACGACTCCTACGGTTGAACCGATAGCCGCACCACCTGCTAGTCCAAATAAAAGTACAAGGTATCGTGAAAGAACATGGTCTAATGATATATCGTAAAGGACCCAACCTATCGTTCCTGTCATCACAGAAGCCAGCAAAATAATAATGCTAATAATTTCCTCTGTTTTTAACGTTGGTGATCTTTTTCTAATCGATAGAAGTGGAATAGACTGAATAAAGATTAACGTTAAAATCATCGCTAATCCTGCTTCAACGCCAATCATCATAAGATCGTAGAGTTGAATGGATTGAAAGATAAGATAATGTTCGGCTAAATTGACCAAAAATAAAGAAGTAAATACATACAGTGCGATTGTCTTAAATTGCCCCTCGACATCCGGCTTCCTTATTTTATGAAGGATAAGGAATAAAAAGACCGACGCAAAGATGACAAGACTGTTAGAATAATGAAGAGTGAGCGCTCCTGCAAGTAAACCAATGAGAGCTAATGGTGCATGATCTCTTCTTACTAAGAAAACAGCTGCGAAAAATGGTAGTGCAAATGGAGCTAGTTGTGACAGAATTAAGGCTCTTCCTAAAAGAAAGCCAATAATAGCTACTGGAATTCCTTTATTTGAAAATAAATCTTCCATTTTAACCTGTAGCCTTTGAAACCAATTAATAGCCCCTGTCTTCACATTCTTCAGTTGAACTTCACCTAAAGGTTCTATTAAGCTTCGATTCACTTTTTCCATTACACACACTCCTATCCTTCTTAGTGTGTTTTATTATAAAGAGTGCTTGTTCAATTTTTTGTCATAATTTTAAAAGTGGCTATAAAAAATGTTCGACGGAATTCTTCTCGAATATCCACATGTATACAGGTTTTTAAAAGCGTATGGGCCCTTTCCAAACATTCACATCCATTTCCTATTCAAAATCCCCCTCTTTTTAGCTGATTTTCGCAAAAAATCATTAGTATATTTTCCCTAATGCTAGAAAACGACAAAAGGTTAATTTTTTATTGACAATTTTATAAGGCGATTGTAAGATATATCTTGTGCTCAAAAAGAGTATCATGGCGGTGTAGCTCAGCTGGCTAGAGCGTACGGTTCATACCCGTGAGGTCGGGGGTTCGATCCCCTCCGCCGCTATCTTTCATTTTTTAAAAAGGCCCCTTGGTCAAGCGGTTAAGACACCGCCCTTTCACGGCGGTAACACGGGTTCGAATCCCGTAGGGGTCATCGTCAAAAATGCCTTAGGCTCATTCTCTACTATTAATAGAAGAAAGCCTAAGGCATTTTTTATAGCTTTATAAAACAGACTTATAGAAAGTTTGACCATAAAAAAACAAGCCCTTTAAGGCTTGCCTTTATATAAAATATGAAATGGTTTCACAGGATCATTGCTAGAATATGATTTTCAGCAGCAGTCTATCCGCGTCTTCCTCCTCTGCCTCCCCGTTTTGTTTCGGTATTGCGTTTGAGGGAAGCTAAGCGGTCTTCACTATCTTTTAAGAACTTTGCCATTTTTGTCTCAAAAGTTTCCTTTGGACGGAAACTATCTTTAGAACGAAAATCCTTAGAACGGTCATTTCCTCTATTTTGGCGCGGACGTTGTGAATAAGATGATTGTCCTTCTGGACGATCTTTTGCTTTCTTAATAGATAAGCCGATTTTACCATCTTTCTCAACATTAATGACCTTTACCTCTACAGCATCGCCTACTTTAAGATGATCATTAATATCTTTTACATAGTTATCAGCTACTTCACTGATATGGACAAGTCCCGTTGCACCTTCAGGTAATTCTACGAACGCACCAAAATTTGTAATGCCTGTTACTTTACCTTGTAACTTGCTGCCTACTTCGATTGACATAAAAAAAATGTTCCTCCTTAGAAATGTTCAAAATCGCTTCACTATCTATTATAATACGAAAGGAAAAAAACAGTGTCAATATTAGTCACTGTCTTCATTATTTTTTGGTAAATTAAAAATAATTTCTCCCTCTTCTGATAAGAAGTAATCCCGTCTTACGATTTTCGCTATATACTCATCATCATTCAACTTTACAATTTCCTCTTTAAGTACCTTTTCTTCCTTCTTAAGCGTCGCTAATTCGTTATCGATTTTTTCCTTCTGTTGCGCTTTTTCATTCAATGCAGCATTTTGAGATACGATAGTCACTACAGCAAAAATGAAAAAAATGAACAAGCAGATTCCATATAACGTTAATCGCCGCCTTAACCCGCGCTTCTTTTTCTTCATGGACTGAGCTTTTTTTTCTTGTTGGGCAACATACTCATTTTCCATTTTTGTTACGTTTATTTTGCGGAGGCCCTTCATTCCCTTCCACCTCAATCTTTTTCTTTTCTCCACCTATTAAAGAATGTCTTTATTACATTCTTGCATTTCATTAAAATTCCTGTCAATTTTTTATAAAACTTTACGACCTTTTTTGTAACAGTATCCGGCAGCATCTTCCACAGTTTTATCAAAATCCACTGAAGCGGTTTGAAAATGATCCGTAAAATAAGGAAAATAAACTTACCCAACCACTTTAGACAAACAAATATCATTTTGAAAATGCCTATACACAGGGTGAAAATTGTGACTACTATCCATTTTATCGGAAGGAATAGTAAATAGTGAAATGCCTTTAATGTAAATTCGTATAATTTAATTACGATAGTAATAAGCATTTCTAATCCGCGTTGATACATATTTTTAAATAAGGCTTGGTAAGCAGAAAAGCCGCATAATAAAGCAAGAAATAAATAAAAGCGAAATTCCCCTTCATTCACTAAAAACAGAACATAAAAAATGAGTAACCCTTGGATCACCCAAAATAATACATCGTGAATAAATACAATCCAGCGCTTTCGTTCAGCACGCTTTAAAAATCGGCTATACGTATCGAGGGCAGCTCCAAAAAAACTGCCCATTCCTACCATTACTAGTAACGTATAAAATTGCGTCGTTAACGTCATTTGAACAACTTGCCAAAGAAGCCTTTAGCTTTCTCCCCTGAATGTTCATCCAAGTAAACAAGGTCAAAAATCTTCCCTTTAATTGAGACAATACCTTTATCGACGTCTAAATTTTTCATTTGTAAATTTTGCCCGCGGATCGAGAGAAATCCCATCGATGTTTCAAGCAAAAATTCTTCATTATCAAAACTTTCTACTTGCTTCACACCTGTAATATCTAGTAAGCGTCGACCTCTCATCGTCACATCATGTTCTGGTACAGTTCCTTTAGAATAGCTCGAGTTCGGGTCTACATATTGACTCATTCTCATCCCTCACAATAACACTAGTTTTCTAAAATGTATGTAGGGATGAAGAGAAATAGAACAAGCCTCCTTTTACTGTTCACTTCCTAGCTTTTCTTCCTTTACGACTGTATACATTTCGGCAGCCGCTTCCTTCTTTGTTGTCTCTTGAATTTTATCAATGCGAACCGTAACAAGTTTTTGTCCAAAGCGAACCGTCAGCTCATCTCCTTCTTTTACATTCGAGCTCGCCTTCGCTTGTACGCCATTAATAGAAATACGGCCTTGATCGGCCACCTCCTTAGCTAACGTACGGCGCTTAATTAAACGTGATACTTTTAGAAACTTATCTAATCTCATTGACATCGCAGATTCCTCCTTCTCTTACAATCCTTTTTTCTTTGCCTCATTCCAAAAATGATCAAGCTCAGCCAATGTATAATCTGAAAACTTTTTCTTATCTTGGCGAACACGATCCTCAATATAAGTAAAACGACGGTAGAACTTTTGATTTGCTCGGTATACAGCTTCTTCAGGCTCGATTTTATAAAAGCGCGCCACATTTACGAGTGCAAAAAAGACATCGCCCAGTTCATCTTGAATGTGGGTAATATTTGGTGTTTGGTGTTTTATTTCCGCCTCCACTTCTTCTATTTCTTCACGAACTTTCTGCCACGCTTCCGTTGCCTCATCCCAATCAAATCCAACTTTTGCTGCTCGCTTTTGATACGCTTCTGCACGCATTAAATTTGGCAAGGATTTCTCTACATCTGCCAGTAAAGAAACAAACTCTTCTGCTTGTTCTCCCTTCTCTTCTTCCTTAATTTTTTGCCAATTAACAACAACTTCTTCTTCCCCGCTTACTTGAATATCACCAAATACATGTGGATGGCGACGAATCATTTTTGCAGAAATACTTTCGACAACATCATCAACCGTAAACATGCCTTCATCTTCTCCAATTTGTGCATGAAGCATTACTTGCAGAAGAACATCTCCTAATTCTCCAATCATTGCCTCATCATCTTGCTCATCAATAGCATCAATTAGTTCATAGGCCTCTTCGATTAAATATTTCTTTAAACTCTCGTGTGTTTGCTTCTGATCCCACGGACAGCCATTCGGCCCTCTAAGCTTAGCAATAATTTGACGCAGCTTAGAAAACTCACGATATTGCAATTCGTCCTCTTTAACCGGTGGTACATATACACTCGTTAAATTACTTAACTCCATTTGACGGTCAAGCTCATATAACGGGACTTTCATCACTTTTTCCTGTGTACTCCCTGCAGCTGTCACGATATATACATTATAATCATCCGGAAGCTTCTCCATCAGTGTCAGCTTCACTTCGGAAGCAGTAAACATATCGTATACTTGTCCAATAATCATATGTTGAGTAATCTGCAATTCATCCCGATGAAGGGCCGTTCCATCCAGCAATTGAAATCCTTCAATAGGATCTATTTTTACTGCCTGAAACAACGCATCTAAAAAGCTTTGTCCCCCTTCTACCTGAATGGTAATGCCGCGCTCCGGTCCTTTTTCTAATAGTAATTGCACGGTTTTTTCTGCAACCATTGGATGTCCTGGTACCGCATATAAAATAGGTTGAGTAGAAGCCTTTTGTAAAAGCATTTCGGATATTTCCTCATAAACAGCTTCAAATCCATCATGCTTTTCATAAACGGCATCAAAGCTAATAAACTCCACTCCTTCAGCTGTTAACTCTTTAATAACGGGATGATCCATTGTTCGAACCAAGCATGTCTTTTCCTGCTTAAGCTTCTTATAGATCCCGAGTGGGAGCTGATTTAAATCCCCCGCGCCCAGACCAATGATTGTAATCATATTTGTCATGTTATTCATTACTCCTATTCCATTTATTCAATCGCTCTAATTGATTACCAAATGGCAAAAGCGTCAATTCGTCTTGTTTAAACAAGCCTGTACGTAAGATAATAACACCAAAAACAAGGGCACCACCAACAACACCAAACAGCGCTTGAATTGTAGCTATCATTCTTGTTTCACTTGGAACAATCCAATCCGCTGCCATATTAAATCCCCATAATGTAAATGCCATACATCCAACACTAAGCATAACAATTCCTATATCTTTTCCTATCCATAATGATTGTTTCACATCATTTTTTAAGACGCAAGAAAAACCAATTGTCATTCCTAATAAGGAAAGGACAGTTGCCAAAGCGGCTCCATTTATATAATAATGCGGAATCAGCCACATATCTAAGAACCACTTTCCGACAACTCCTGCTGCCACAATGAATATAGGGGCTATATAGTGTCCTAAGCTTTGAATGACAGCAGCCATGGTCATAATAAGGGATGAAAGTACAATCGATACAGAAAAAATAGCAAGTGTCACTGAACCAAGACTATCAGTATATAACATCTTATTCACGGGTTTAATTAGACAAATTAGCCCTACTGTTGCAGCTGAGCCAATCATCAGGCTTACTCGCAATGATAATCGGATTTTTGAAAGCAGCTCCTGCTCATCTTGATTCTTACCATACCTCGCAATCAATGGAACAAGTGCTAATGAGAGAGAGTTTGCTACAACCGTCCCTAATTGAAGCAGCGGTTGACCGCGATCATATATCCCCTTCCACTCTTTTGCTGTCATCTCAGCAATTCCTGCTTGCCTTAGTAAAGCATATAAATGCAGTGAATCCACCAACTGAAGGAAAACGAGGATTAAACTAGATATACAAAAGGCCAAGCCTTGAAATATTAATACTTTCATAATCAGCGGAAACTGTTGAAACTGAAGTGCATTAAACTGAACTCTTTTCCTTTTTTTATATCGCACAAAAAAAATCAGTAAAAGAGTAAGCCCCATCAGTCCCCCTGTGATTGAACCGAAAACGGCTCCTGCTCCTGCATCATACAAGGAATACCCTTGGTGAATTAAGACGGGTGTAAAAACAAGAATAGTAAGCACACGAACAAACTGCTCAGCAACTTGTGAACTTGCTGTTGGGAGCATCTCATGATTCCCTTGAAAATACCCGCGAAAGACAGCGGCTAAAGGCATCAATAAGTAGGAAAGAGAGAGAATCTTCAGTAGTTCAGCTAAATGAGGATCTGCCATTTTACTTGCTAACCAATCCGCTCCTAAAAAAAGACTCGTGGAACTCACGAGTGCGATTACACCTAGCATAAGAAAAGAGGCAGCCACTATATCCCTTTGAGCAAACTTTCCTTCAGCAATAAGCTTTGAAATAACAAGGGGAAACCCGAGTGTCGACAACGTAAGCACAATTCCGTAAAACGGATATACTTGCTGGTATATGTAAAAGCCGATATCCCCTACAATATTTTGGTAAGGTATTCGATAAGCTGCGCTTAATACCTTTACCATAATAGCCGCAATACTTAAAATAAATGCACCGCGAAAGAACTCTTTCGATGCTGAATACGGCTTATTCACCATGCTAATACCCCACTTCATTTCTATGTGGTTGTTATTATAGCATATTTTAGCAATCAAAAAGCAGCTCCAGCCAAGCAACTCGCTTAACTTAGACATTTGTATGCTTTCATACTCTACAGAAAAAGGACAGCTCTATATCGCTGTCCCTTCTCCCTATTTAATCAATAGTCTGTCTACTCTTATTTTATTGCTCCATTTGACGTGCAAGGAAGCTAGCCGCCGTCTCAACAGATTTCTGCTCCACATCGCCTACTGCCGTTTCTTTAGCAAGAATCAAAACAGCACCGATTGGGTCACCGTTCGCAATAATTGGAGCTACTGCATATGATTGCACTTCTTCATGAATGCCATCGACGAACGAAATTTGACCTTTTGGAGAAGCAATTGTAGAATTGCGATCCTCCATAATCTTCTCAACTAGTTCACTGACACTTTTATTTAGATACTCTTTCTTGGAACCACCTGCTACAGCGATGTATGTATCACGGTCGCATATTAATACAGGGTTCCCTAAACTATCATATAGCGCTTCCGCATATTCTTTAGCAAAGTCACTTAATTCACTAATCGGCGAATATTTTTTCAAAATTACTTCTCCGTCGCGATCGACGAAGATTTCCAAAGGATCTCCTTCACGAATACGCAAAGTTCTTCGGATTTCTTTCGGAATTACGACTCTTCCTAAATCATCAATTCGGCGAACAATACCTGTTGCTTTCATCTTATGTTGCCTCACTTTCATCTAAATTGATTTGGATGTATATCTTAGTAACCATTGTGCGGAGCGCTATAGCACTAGTATTTTACTAATGGAAAGTTCTATACATATTGAAGAAATATTTCTTTCCTATATAGATTATTCTAAATGAGTAACTAAGACAGAGTCGGTCGTTCCGATTAATTTTTTTCCGCTGTTTGTACCTCTTGTTTGGCCTGCTGGAGTCCCTCCACAAGCTCAAATAACACCTTAAACCATTTAGATTGCTCGATACCTTTCGTATGAACAGCAAGCTTTAAGCATTTCCCTTCCATACCTAAGCTAATCATTCTACTATGTTTCGCGGTAAGTTCGCTCACTTGTTTTAAATTAACTTTTTGTGTATCGTTTTCTGAAAATAAGATGGTAATAACCTGTTTTAATTGTTTAATGCTTTCAATACCAGCTTTCATCGCATAAACTTTCATTTCAGCCATTAAAAATAAATAATGAACTTCTTCTGAATATTCACCAAAACGGTCTCTCATTTCCTCTTGCAGCTCTTTCACTTCTTCAATTGAAGTAATACCTCTAAATCGTTTATACATCTCGATTTTTTGATGGCCATCAGCAATATACGCATCTGGTATATAAGCATCCACTTCAATATCCATATCCAATGATACTTTCTCTTCTGCCGGTTGCTCATTACGTTTTGCTTCTACCGCTTCTTTTAACATTTGCGAATACAAATCAAAACCGACTGAATCAATAAATCCATGCTGTTGGGCTCCAAGCAAGTTCCCCGCTCCACGAATGGATAAGTCGCGCATCGCAATCTTGAATCCGGAACCAAGTTCAGTAAACTCTTTAATCGATTGCAGACGTTTTTCAGCTACTTCTGTCAGCACTTTATCTTTTCGGTACGTAAAAAAAGCATACGCCACTCGATTTGAACGCCCAACTCGACCGCGAAGCTGATACAGTTGGGAAAGACCCATTCGATCTGCATCATACACAATTAACGTATTTACGTTCGGAATATCAACACCGGTTTCAATGATCGTCGTACTTACTAATACGTCGTATTCTCCTTCTAAGAAACCAAACATCACGGCTTCCAATTCCTGCTCTGACATTTGGCCATGCGCAAATGTCACACGAGCATCGGGAACGAGCATAGCAATTTCCTCTGCTTTACGTGCGATATCTTCCACACGATTATAGAGGAAGTAGACTTGGCCATCTCGAGCCAGCTCTCGCTCAATTGCCTCCTTCACCAATCCTCCGTTATATTCCATCACATAGGTTTGAATAGGGAAACGATTTTCAGGCGGTGTTTCAATAACCGATAAATCTCGAACTCCAAGCATCGACATATGAAGGGTACGCGGAATAGGTGTTGCTGTTAACGTTAGCACATCTATATTGGTTTTCAATTGCTTGATTTTTTCTTTATGTGTCACTCCAAAGCGTTGTTCTTCATCAATAATCAAAAGACCTAAATCATGATATTGAATATCCTTTGATAAAATGCGATGTGTACCGACAACGATATCAATAGTGCCTGTCTTTAACCCTTTCACGGTTTCCGTTTGTTGCTTTCTCGTTCGAAAACGACTCATCAAACCTATGGAAATCGGAAAATCCTGAAAACGCTCTCGTAATGTTTCATAATGCTGTTGAGCTAAAATCGTTGTTGGAACAAGAAAGGCTACCTGTTTTCCATCTGCAATCGCTTTAAAAGCAGCACGAATAGCCACTTCTGTCTTCCCGTACCCTACATCGCCGCAAAGCAAACGGTCCATCGGTCTTTCCCGCTCCATATCTTTCTTAATTTCAGCGATCGACCGCAACTGATCTTCCGTTTCATTGTATAAAAAGGATAATTCAAATTCTCTTTGCATATCTCCATCTGGTGAGAATGCGAACCCTTTTGCCGCTTCTCGCTCGGCATACAATTTAATTAAGTCATCTGCAATATTTTGCACAGAGGAGTGAACCTTACTTTTCACTCGTTTCCACTCTGTTCCACCCAGTTTGTAAAGCTTTGGTTCTTTCCCTTCCGAACCGACATACTTCTGAACAAGGTCAATTTGATCAACAGGTACATACAACTTATCGTCTGCTTGATAACGGATATGGAGGTAGTCTTTATGAACGCCATTAATAACTAATGTTTCAATCCCTAAATACTTCCCAATTCCATGATTCACATGAACGACATAGTCGCCTACTTTTAACTCAGAATAACTTTTAATTCGTTCTGCGTTCGATAATTTCTGCCTGCGACTCGATTTTTTTGCCCTTTTATTAAATAGCTCCGTTTCTGTAATAATCACGATTTTTTCCATCGTCATTTCAAAACCACTATTTAAACTACCACGTAGGATTTGAACTTGGCCTGGCTGTAAATGACTAGAATCCTTTAATTCAGCAGCTTCGATGTCGTAATCTGCCAGCACCCCCTGAATCTTCTTCATGCGGTCCTCATCCTGACCAAGAATCACAACGGTGTACTGTCCTTTTTTCCAATGCTCAACCTCTGCTTTAAATACATTCATTTGTCCATAAAAGTTCTGCATTTGCTTACAAGCCACGTTCACAATATTCTGTGGGTTTGTATGGGGTACATGGCGTAAAAACAATGATAAATAAATAAATGGATAAGAAGAATGCGTAATTAAACTCGGCAGGTCATGAGCTAGCTTCACATCATGAACAATTTTCCCCTCACCTAATAAATCGGTGTACCACTGGGCTTCTTCTTTCTCTAATGATTCATTAATTTCTTGAATCCGACTGATTTCATCCAAAAGAACAATTCCATCGCCGGGAAGGTAATCTATTAAACTAGCCGGTTTATCGTACGCTAAACTGAAATACTTAAAAATTTGATCCGGCTTCTGTCCTTGTTTTAATTGCTCTAATTCATGCCCCACTGTCTCAGCAAGCTGTTCCTTCACTTTATCATCTTTAAACTTTTTCAAACTCTTGCTTAAGTTGCTTTCAAGCTTTGTGATCATATTGTTAAGATGCTCATCTTCCAGTAAAGCTTCACTTACTGGTCCAACGGTCACTCGAGAAAGCTTTTCAATAGAACGTTGGTCATCAGAAGAAAATGTTCGAATCGACGTAATTTCTGTATCAAATAATTCAATTCGAATTGGATTCATTTCGGTAATCGGATACAAATCTATAATCCCACCGCGAATACTGCATTCACCTGGTGAAGAAACCATCTCCGTACGACTATATCCCATAGTAATTAATTTATGTAATGTTTCCTCCAGCTCAATATCAGCCCCCACTTGAAAGGACAACTGATACTTCTTCCATATCTCTTTTGGTGAAAGGAACTTACGGATACCAGGAATCGGGACAATAACAACACCTTTCTTCCCTTGCGACCAAAAATTCAATGCCTCTACTCGCTGAGCCCTTAATTCGGGGCTGGCAACACTCAAATCTGCTGCGATTAACTCATTTGCAGGAAACACATAAAGCTCTTCTTCCGGAATAAAATTCAATAAATCCTCTTGAAATTTTTGCGCTTGTAGAAGATTATGTGTCACTAACAAAATGGACTTATTCGTTTTCTCATAGATAGATGCGACAAGCATCGACCTTGATGAACCAGTTAAACCAGAAACCAATTGTTCCTTTAATCCTTCATCAATACCCGCTATTAACGAATGGACATTATCGTGTTTGGAGAACAAATTTTGTAATCCATTCACCATCTTTGCCCCTCCTCCCTATAAAATAAAAATTATACTTTTTTCTACTCAATCATTTACCCTGTTTATTTTGTTATAGAAAGCCTTTCAGTTTTAGCCTATTTCATGGAGCAGAGCTAAAACGTGCCAAATATAAAGTCACTAACAAAGCTTCACACAGTCAATATACTAACTGAAAGAATCCTTTATATGATGCTATTGATTTTTTTGCAATATTAGTAAATGAAAACAAACGGAAAAATGCTTTGGAATTTATCCAAAGCTCCTCCCGCTTAATGAATAATATAATCGTTTTGATATAACTCTGGATTTCTTTGCAATGATTCGTAACAATCTTCGCAAATGGATTTAACCTGAATGTTTCCAGAGGAGTCATAAACGATCATCTCTTGCCTTTCTTCATCACTCAGCTGGTTAAACCCTAACTGTGCCGCTTGTACCTGCTGTTCTTCAATAGTGCCCAGCTTGATTCCACAATGACGGCAATGATAATGGAGAGCCATATAGTAACCCCCTATACTGTATTGCCATTAGTATGAACAGAAATAAGGGATTTTTATTCATTAAGCAAGAAAGATATTTTTCCTCATACATTATTGATTATATACATTCATTACTTGTAAAAAGGGCGTCGTTAACCAAGCTTCGCATGCATTAGCACTTTTTTCAACGGTGTTCATAACATCGGGCCATTCCTCAGACGTAAATTTCCCCAATACATAATCTGAAATAGCCATTGGTACAGAAGGCCGACCAATACCAATTCGAATTCGATTAAAGTTTTGTGTACCAAGATGAGCAATAGTTGATTTAATCCCATTATGCCCACCAGCACTTCCCTTTTGACGCAGACGAACTTTCCCAGGAGGTAAGTCCAAATCATCATATAGCACGACAACATCATCCACTTCTACTTTAAAGAAACTCATAACAGCTGAAATAGATTCACCAGATAAATTCATATATGTCAACGGTTTAAGCAGAATTACCTTCTCGTTATTGATTACACCCATCCCATATATTCCTTTATGTTTTGCTTGATTTAAAGGAATAGACCATTTATCAGATAATGCATCTATTACTTCAAACCCGACATTATGTCGCGTTTTTTCATATTGTTTTCCAGGGTTACCTAGACCTACGATTAACTTCATTTTTCACACTCCGTTACAACTAAGTTTCATGGAGTCACCTTTTATTATATACATTTTTGGAAACATTAGTAAAAATAGTATCTCATATCTCTAGAGGAATGCAAGCTTCACAAGACCTAAAAGGATATATCTCTCCCCTTTTATATAACAAGATTATATGAAGCTATTGATTATTTACCTTATCTTTCATAATAGGCTATGTAAAACATTAATGTGAATCCAAACGCTGCATCACAGTATAACAAAGCCTTCATATAAAAAAGCGCAACCCATAATGTGTTACGCCTATTATACCATGTTTATTTTTTTATCTAAAATAAAGAAAGAAAGCCGACATAATCTCTACGCTTGAGATTCTGGAGAAGCGGCTGTTTCACGCCCTTCCTCATTCGTCGGTATGCCGCTTTCTTGTTGTTCACCTGTACTAATTTCTCGTTCTTGGCGAGGAGCTAAGACAGAGGCCACTACTTCGTCACCACTATGATTAAGTGTTACACCTTGTTTCATATTTAAATCAGAAATATACAGTGTTTCATTCACTTCAAGTTCTGTCACGTCAACATCAATCGACTCTGGAATGTTACCTGGCGTTGCAGTAACGGTTACTTCATGGAGAGACTGCTGAAGTACTCCGCCATCTTTTACACCAATTGATTGACCAACGAGATTAACTCGTACATTTGCTTGTACTTCCTCCGACATATCAACGATTAGAAAATCAGCATGATACATCTCGTGTTTTAACGGATCAGATTGATATTCTGAAAGCATGACTTGATATTCTTCACCTTGGCACTGTAATGAAATAATGCCATTTCGGCCAATTTCCTTCAATGTTTTTTTCAAATCCGCATAATTCACGGAAATTGCTTGACTGCCATTCTCGCTTCCGTAAACTACTGCCGGTATTTCTCCATTTTCACGCAATTCTCTTAATGTAGATTGTTTGAAGTCTGTCCGCTCTTTTGCTACTAGTACATGGCTCATCTTCATCTTCACCTTCCCAGTTTTATAAAAATTCAAGCTAGTCTACATCATCTTTCCCCTTATGTATCCAATTTATGCATAAAAAAACAGTAAGCGAAGCCGCTCACTGTTTTTTACACCTATCTATCATCAATCAAACAATGTACTTACTGATTGCTCTTCATGAACACGAATAATTGCTTCAGCAATTAAAGGTGCTACAGATAACTCAGTAATTTTTTCGATTTTCTTTTCTTCCGGAAGGGAAATAGAGTTTGTTACAACTAGTTCTTTAATCGTTGAATTTTGGATACGTTCAATAGCAGGACCTGAAAGAACTGGATGTGAACAGCATGCATATACTTCTTTCGCACCGCTCTCTACTAATGCATTTGCAGCAAGTGTAATTGTACCCGCTGTATCGATAATGTCATCGATTAAGATCGCTGTTTTCCCTTCAATATTACCAATGATGTTCATAACTTCTGCTACGTTCGGTCTTGGACGACGTTTATCAATAATAGCAATTGGTGCTTTTAAACGATCTGCCATTTTACGAGCACGTGTTACACCACCATGGTCTGGTGAAACAATTACGATATCTTCTAATTCTTTTCCACCAAAGTAATCAGCTAAAAGTGGCACAGCTACTAAGTGATCAATTGGAATATCGAAGAAACCTTGAATTTGCGGTGCATGAAGATCTAACGTCACAACACGGTGTGCTCCAGCTGTTTCTAAAAGGTTTGCAACTAATTTCGCTGTAATTGGCTCACGAGAACGAGCTTTACGATCTTGACGCGCATATCCATAGTAAGGCATAACAATATTAATAGTCTTTGCTGACGCACGTTTTAAAGCATCGATCATAATTAAAAGTTCCATTAAGTTCTCATTAACTGGCTGGCTAGTAGATTGAATAACGAAAACGTCACAACCACGGATACTTTCTTCAATGTTAATTTGAATTTCACCATCACTAAAACTTGTTACCGTACACTTACCAAGCTCTACTCCAATAGCATCAGCAATTTCTTGAGCTAACCCAACATTCGAATTCAATGAAAACACTTTTAAATTAGGATCTAAATACTGGTTTGACATGATGACCTCCATAGGTTAATTATTAGAATTTAAGTTTTTCACATAATCTTCTTTGTTAATCTGACGAGCGCGGGCAATAGACAATGCTTCACCTGGTACGTCTTCTGTAATCGTTGAACCAGCTGCCACATAGGCACCCTTCCCAACCGTTACAGGTGCTACAAGGTTTGAATTACAACCAATAAATACATCATCTTCAATTTTCGTCAAATGCTTCTTCTTACCATCATAATTGACCGTAATCGAACCACATCCGATATTGACGCCTTTTCCTACCTCTGCATCGCCAATATAGCTTAAATGAGATGCTTTGCTTTCTGCACCGAAAACTGTCTTTTTAATTTCAACAAAATTACCGATTTTAACGGAATCATGGATTTCAGATTGTGGTCGAATATGAGCAAACGGACCAATGTTCACATTGCTTCCAATGCTACTAGAATGAGCAACAGATTGATGAATATGCGTTCCCTTGCCAATTTCGCAATCTTTAATTTCCGAATGCGGTCCAATCACACAATCTTCTCCAATCACTGTTTGACCCGCAATCGTTACACCTGGGTAAATCGTTGTATCTTGACCAATACTAACACCGGATTCAATATACGTTGTTGCAGGATCGATAATCGTCACTCCATTACGCATATGGGTTTCATTAATTCGCTTACGCATAATCTGCTCTGCCTGTGACAAAGCAAGACGATCATTCACACCTAAGGTCTCTTCGAAATCTTTTGTTTGGAATGCAGTTACAGTCTCTTGTGCAGATTTCAAAATTTCAATAACATCAGGCAAGTAGTATTCATTCTGCACGTTGTCATTTGAAACTTGCTGTAACGCTTGGAATAACGCCTGATTGTCAAAGCAATACGTACCTGTATTAATTTCTTTTACAGCACGTTCCTCTTCCGACGCATCCTTATGTTCGACAATTTTTTCGACAAGTCCATTGGCATTGCGAATAATTCGACCATATCCATCAGGGTTCTCTGCGTAGGCTGTTAAAACCGTCGCCTTTGCTCCTGTTTCTTCATGCAAAGTAACAAGTGCCTCCATCGTTTCCGCTTTGATTAAAGGCGTGTCTCCGCAAATGACAAGAGTTGTTCCTTCTTGCTTAGCTAAAACGCTTTCAGCCTGCATCACTGCATGCGCTGTTCCAAGCTGCTCAGCCTGCAAAGCATATTGACATACATCACCAAGTTGTTTTTGAACTTGCTCGGCACCGTGTCCAATAATAGTTACGATCTCTTCTATTTGAAGTTGATTGACTTGTTCAACAACATGCTGTACCATTGGTTTTCCGCAGACTGGGTGCAAAACCTTGTATAGTTTTGATTTCATTCTTGTACCTTGTCCCGCGGCCAATATTATTGCATACCGATTCCTCATAACAGGCCTCCATTTTAACCTTTTTATCCATTAAAAATATTATCTTAAATAGCGACTCATTTCAAGGTAACAATTAAAAGTACCTTTTATTATCAATTTTGGGGGAGATAAATTATTGGTATTTTTCAAATAAATAGGAGTTATTTGAATAGTAGGGGGATAAATGGAGGTCCATGCCGATGACTGTAATTTATATACATATAAAAAGAGCCTTACTAAGTAGTAGGCTCCTAGATGCAAATTTTATTGATTTGTTAAGCTAAAGAAGCGCCAGCTCCTGCTTCCTCTAATTCTGTTTCAAGTTCTCCTAAACGGTGATATTCTGTTAAGACAGCTTCTTGAATTTTACCGCGTGTAGAGGAATTAATTGGATGAGCAATATCACGGAACTCTCCATCTGGAGTACGTTTACTTGGCATTGCAACAAATAAACCATTGTTTCCGTCAATCACACGAATATCATGAACAACAAATTCATTATCCAATGTAATTGATGCAATTGCTCTCATGCGTCCATCCGTGTTTACACGGCGTAATCTTACGTCAGTTACTTCCATTAAGTTCACCATCCCTATTTGTTGTTATGAAACTTTAAATAAGTAATTCAACAAAAAAAGGCGAACTCCTTCTAAGAATTGTAAGTTTTTTAGAAAATTTAGAATTTACTTATATATTTTTCTAATTATTAAAGAAAGCTTGTCTTATTTGACGAGCGCAACTACTTCAATTTCAACTAATGCATCTTTTGGAAGGCGAGCTACTTCTACACAAGAGCGGGCTGGCTTATGTGTTGAAAAATACTCTCCGTACACTTCATTAATTGCTCCAAAATCATTCATATCTTTAATAAAAACTGTAGCTTTAATAACTGTTTCAAATGACGCTCCAGCTTCTTTTAAAACGGCTTGTAAGTTGCTGAACACCTGATGAGTCTGTTCCTTTACATCGCCTGTTACCATCTCTCCAGCCGGAGTAAGTGGAATTTGGCCCGAGCTGTAAAACACATTATTAACAATAATTCCTTGTGAGTATGGACCAATAGCTGCTGGTGCTTCATTTGTATGTACTGCTTTCATAATTCATTTCCCCCTTTAATTTAACTGTTTAAAAAATAATTCCCGCGGCTTACATTAATTTTTTTATCTCTTTCATCAACCTCTGACAATCTAATTAATGATATATAATCTTCAATCAGACGTTCCTCATTATGTTCAGACTCAACAAGTACAGCAATACCTGCTACCGTTGCTTTAAATTCTTCCAGCAAGCTTACCATGCCCTTCATGGTTCCGCCAGCTTTCATGAAATCATCTACAATTAACACATTAGAACCTTCCACTAAGCTTCTTTTTGAAAGAACCATCGTTTGGATTCGCTTAGAGGAACCAGAAACGTAGTTAATGCTCACCGTCGAACCTTCCGTTACTTTATTGTTTCTTCTAACAATCACAACGGGAACATTCAAATAATTCGCAACCGCATAAGCAAGCGAAATTCCTTTTGTAGCCATCGTCATAATAACAGAAACATTCGCTTTCGCATATCTAGCCGCAATAATGCGCCCCACTTTATTTACCGTTTGCGGATCGCCTAGAATATCTGTCATATATAGGTAGCCGCCTGGAAGTAATCGCTCCGGACTTGCAATCGTCTCACACAGCTCGTCAATAAAGGTAGCTGCATCCTCTTCTTTGATAGATACCATGTATTTCACACCGCCCGCAGCACCTGGAATGGTCGTTAATGAGCCAATGCCTCGCTGTTCAAACGTTTCTTTAATAATCGTTAAATCTTCGCTTATAGAAGACTTCGCTGACTGATATCTTTCAGAGAAAAAAGTTAGTGAAACGAGTTCTCCTGGATGCTCTAATAAATAATTAGTCATATCGACAAGTCTTTCACTGCGACGAAATTTCACAAAAACACCCCCGTTCTATTTCCGAATATTCTATAGTAACTATAACACTAATGTACGTATTTATTCAAGGCGGTTCTGAGTTCCAAGCAAACGAACAGCGTATACCTGATCACAAAAGCCGCGCAAACCATTATAAATTCTTTGCATACGAGAATCATGCTCCACTAGCCCAAAAACTGTCGGACCACTTCCACTCATTAGTACAGCATCTGCTCCAAACGTTTTCATCTGATTTTTAATGTTTGCTACTTCTGGATAAAGCGGTAACGTCACTTGTTCTAATACATTCCCTAAACCACTGCATACTTTTTGGTAATCATTATTTTCAATCGCTGCAATCATTCCGTACACATCTGGATGCTCCATATCAGAAAGCTGTAAGCGTTTATAAACATCTGCTGTCGAAACACCAAGCGTTGGTTTAGCTAAAATAACCCAACAATTCGGAGGCGGTGGTAAATGAGTAATTTTCTCACCTCGACCCTTTGCCAGCGCCGTGCCTCCATATACACAAAAAGAGACATCAGAACCAATTTCTGCGCCAATCTCCGCTAATTCATCTAATGAGAGACCAAGCCTCCATAATCTATTCAATCCTCTTAATGTAGCAGCTGCATCACTACTTCCTCCAGCAAGTCCAGCTGCAACCGGAATATTCTTTTCAATGGTAATCGAAACGCCTTTATTCACATCGTACCGTTCTTTTAATATATGTGCAGCCTGATAAGCTAAATTGCGATGATCGTCTGGCACAAAACGATTATGAGATAGAATTCTGATACTTTTTCCAGGGATCTCTTTCAATTCAATTCTATCGGCAAGATCCACCGTTGTCATAATCATTTCTACTTCATGATAGCCATCAGGTCGCTTAAAAAGCACATCAAGCGCCAAATTTATTTTAGCTGGTGCCTTCTCCATGAGCTTCACTATTTCCACCTACTTTAACGTTCTTAAAAGTTCTTGTCCTATTCTATCATATCTGAATCTATTCTAAAGGTTTTTTCCGTGTAATTTCAATGAAATGAAATTTAAGTATTTCTTCAAAGAACCTAAAGGAAAAGCGGACTTGCCTAAAGAAAGAACCAAACTCTATTATTCACAATGTAAACATAAATGATTATGCTTATACATGGAATAAGAGTTTGGTTCTGATTAGATGTGTAGATAGCATGAAGTCGTATAGTCAGACTAAGATTGTTATTGTCCCATCATTTGACGCTGCGCTTTTTCAATGGCGAGTTTCACCATGTTTCCTGCATCACGAGCTCGAATACCGCCCCAGCCTTCTTTCTGAACAACATCGTAAAAACCAAGTTCCTTTGCCAGTTCTTCCTTTAAACCTTCTGACATAATCCCTTTTCTTCTACTCAATTGAAACAGCTCCTTTTACATGCTACTACATCTATAGTCTGCACATGAAACTTTATTATCATGAGCTTTTTATAAAAACTAAAAAGCAGCAAACATAGCGTTTACTGCTTACTCTAATTACATTTCTTGTTGTTTGTTTAAAAACGTTAATTGTACGGTTTCCGTTAATACATCCGCATAGCTGTAAGATACTCTTTCAAACGCATTTTCCTCTTGGTCAAGCTCAATTACAAAAACAGCCGGGTAAGTTTCCGCCAACGTTCCAAAACGTTCTACAGTCTTTCTTCTTCCACCATTCGCCTTTAAAAGCAACCTCTTTCCTAGGTTTGAATCAAGTGCCGTTTTAATATCAGCTAAAGTTTTTGGCATTTTCGGTCCACCTCACTAAGTATAGTATATCACATTCTGGGTTGAAACGCAAATAAAATATTAAATTATATCAGCACTTAAAAATGTTTGTCAATAATTTTTATTATAAAATCCATTAAAAATATTGGCTAACCATAGTATGGCACTATTATTGAAATATTATGTAAAGCTGTTACAACTGTTTTGCTCTACATGAAAATAAGCTACATCTGTATGAGAATGCAGCTTATTTTTCTTCTTGAATGGGTTTAAACGGCAAACCTGTTCGCAGAACCCCTCTTGTTTCAATGCCACCTAACCCTTTTTCCCCCGTTAATGTATTACGCAGTACATCCCATACATGTATATACTCACGAAATGGTGTAAAACTAATCTTCCCTACTATATAAACAGGATCTAAAGCATGGATATTAACCCGCGAAGGAGAACTTGCAAAATTGGCCCCCGCTTGAATGATAGATTCAAAATGGGACTGACAAGCTCCTGCAAAAATAATAAGATGATCTAAGCTTGCTACTTTTTTGCGCGCTTCACGAACTGTCTCGACAAATTCCTTCGAATGGCGATAGGCCTGTAGATCCGTTATACTGCCTTTCGATTTCGAATAAGAATCATGCCCTGTAATAACGAGAATATCAGGTCGATAATGATCCAATAAGCCGCCGATTTTATATGGCATCTCTTTCTCATTACAAAATACACCGTTTACAGGAATATGAAATTTTGCATATAAGTCCAAACACTTGCGTAAATAAGATGCATCTCCATCAACATGAAGCACCTTGCCTGGTATTTGGAAATAATCCCCATCGTATCGATATCCGTTACTCGATTCGTAACCGCTCTTTTGCTGCTGCAATTCTAAATCTTGTATAAGTAGACGATTGGATTGCTCTTGTAGCTCTTTTGTTGCACGCTGGCGTTCATTTCGCTCTTCTTCTTGAATCTTTACTAAATCTTCGAAAGGAGCATCTGCAATTAGCCGAAACTCTTCCCCATATAAAATAGCTTGCTTCTTCCCATTTACCTCTCGAATATCGATGACGCGAAATAATATATCGCTCTCATATGAAATTCGTCCAACAATATCATTAATCTGCACAGTCATGGTCTCACCCCATGAGAAAGATTCCTTTAAGTTAGGTGCTTTTATCTTTCTACAGTATGCAAAAACACAGCTCATGGTGAATATAAAAACAGAAGCCCTCCAACATGCCATGCCACACAAGCCCACAGGCACACGAGATCATAGTTTCACATGGAACAAGTCTAAAACCCTTCGACTAACAAAAAGCAGCAAAGTGCAGAAAAAGAAGCCATCTATCGCTAGACAATTAAAAAAAGCTAGAGGGCATCCCCTAGCTGATTTTCTATCTTTATTTAAATGTCCCTAATAAAGCATCACTCAAACGCCCGAATTCTTCAATCGTTAACGTTTCGCCCCGTCTTGTTGGATCAATACCTGTTTCTTCAAGGGCCTCAATAATTTGCTCTTTCTTCTCCTTACCACTTGGAAGCTGACTGGATAAATTATTTAAAATGGTTTTTCTTCTTTGGGCAAAGCTTGCACGTGTCACCTGAAATAAAAACTCTTCATCTTTTACTTCCACGATCGGCTTTTCTCTTTTCGTCAATCGAATGACTGCAGAATCTACATTCGGCTGTGGCATAAAGACTGTTTTGGGAACAATCATCACCGTTTCAGCTTCCGTATAGTATTGGATAGCGATAGACAAAGAACCATACTCTTTCGTACCCGGTTTCGCCGCGATCCGGTCTGCCACTTCTTTTTGCAGCATACAGACAATCCCTCGAATCGGTAAACGATCAGCTAATAACTTTAAAATGATTGGCGTTGTCACATAATAAGGGAGGTTCGCTACAACCATTAAATCACGTATACCTGCAAACTCTTCCGAAATCACTTGCTGAACATCGGCTTTTAAAATATCCTGATGAATAATCTTCACATTCTGATAGGGTGACAATGTATCTGCTAAAATAGGCAGTAGTCGCTGGTCAATCTCAAACGCTGTCACTTTTTTACTTCTTTTAGCAAGCTGTTCCGTTAAAGCTCCAATTCCTGGTCCGATTTCAATAGCACCGCTTTCTTCTGTCAGCTCTGCAAAGTCTACAATTCGATGTAAAATATTCGTATCAATTAAAAAGTTCTGCCCTAAACTCTTCTTAAAAGAAAAACCATACTTCTTTAAGATTTCTTTTGTTCTAATAGGTGTTGCAATGTCTTTATTCATTCTTTTCCTCCTGATTTATCCGAACCATTGCCTCAATAAACGCTTTCTTCGAAATTTGAAACATGTTCAAACGTTTATATAACTGCTTACCATTTGTATGGCCAATGCGTAACAGTACGCCAAGTCTTTCTCTTCTATCCTTCGCACCTGCCCCGCCAATTAAACCTGCATCAACAAGGTCCTGCTGTGAAATTTCTTCGGGAGCCTCTTCATCCATTAATTGAGCATCCTTCAACGCATTGCGAATCGCCTCGGGAGATGCATGCTCCACACCAATACCGCGTCCAGATTTCGGCAATCCTTCCTGTTTCGTAATAAAAGCATGCTTACAGCCCTTCACTTGCTCCGAAATTGTATTTCTAATTTTTTGACCAGGAAAGTCTGGGTCAGTAAAAATAATCACTCCTCGTGTTTGCTGAGCAAGCCGAACTTGTTCAATAACGGATTCATTCACGGCTGAACCATTTGTCTCAATCGTATCGGCATTCACTGCGCGCTTAATGGCCACAGTGTCATCTTTTCCTTCCACTACGATAATTTCCTTAATTTTTTTCATTTCTTCCTCCATATCACGAAACCTTTTTATGTTTTCACTCGTCCATGCAGTATAGGATACCAAAATATATTCTTACTTGATACGTATCACCTTGTTAATTAAGGCCCTTGCACTTGTCTTATTATAAAGCAAAAGAGATTTTAAACATATTGTGAATCTAAAAACCCATGCATCATACGTCTAGAAAGACAAATAAAAAACAGGAGATACATCATCTCCTGCTAAAAGTCTTCTAATCGATTATACGAACCTTTACCCTCTTGACGCCCCAACGGTAAGCTTCAGATTTAGAAGGGATAAACACATCAATTCTATTTCCTTTAATCGCTCCACCTTTGTCGGCTGCAACAGCATAGCCATATCCTTCAACATGAACTTTAGAACCAAGCGGAATAACATTAGGATCAACAGCAATCACCTTGGCATGTGGATTACTCTTTAAATTCATTCCCGTCGCTGTCACGCCGGAACAACCATTACAGCTTGCTGTGTAAGCGGTTGATGAAACATATATTTCTTTTCCGCCTGATGAACTACTAACATTACTTGCATAAGTAGCAGTGGGAGTAGGTGCTTTCGTTCCTACTGCGACTACCTGATCCTGCTTTTCTTTTATAACCTTTTCAGCAATAACTTTTCGTTTCACTTCTTTACCGTTTTCTTTTATGACTTCATACTGTGTTGAAATTTGACCCTTTTTCCCTTCTGTCAGGATTTTTTCTTTTCCTTCTGAAAGCGAATCATCTTCTTTTTTCACAATGTCATATTCGATTGGTGATTCCACTACATCGGTGACTTTTTCAACTCGAGTGACGTTTATTGTATTCTTTGCTTGAACCTTTTCCGATAATTTCGGCTCAACTCTATCTAATTCATTGAGCTTCACGCCTTGTTGCGTCAAAAAGTCAACGACCGTAGTCGAAGTTGACCACACTTGCTTTTTCTTACCTCCCACCACTAAAGTGAGTGGAAAAGCTTTTTCAACGGAAATTTCCATGTTTTCTTTAATAGGGGTCTTTTTGGCAGGACTCAATTTATCATGTTGTGTCACTTTAATGTCTTGTTCCTTTAACAACTCACCTACTGTATCAGTTGTTGTCCATACTTTTGTTTCCTTACCATCCTGAAGTAATGCTACTTGTTGAGCAGGTTTCCAGACGACTTGTACGTCCTCTTTTAACTGACTGTTTTTCGAGGGCGATATGTAGTCTTCAGCTTTGGCCTGAATCTCTAACTCTTTTAATATCTCAGCTACAGTAGCAGCATGTGTGCGCACTACTTGCTCTTGCCCATCAATGATGACAGTAACCGTCTGCTTTGTACCTTGATAAAACAGGATTCCAACCACTATCGTAAGCACAAGTACACTACAAATAGCATTGGTTGTTCGCTTTATCCCAAAAGACTTGGGAACTAAGTTCTTCATAGTTTCTAAAAAAATGAAAAACTCCTCCTTCCTCTCGGTGATTATAAAGACATACTCAGCAAGATGTCAAAACACCTATTTTTTCATTGCCAGGGAATTATTTCCTATTATGACTAGTGTCTTTGAAATTGAAAAGGGTGAATTCTCGACAACATTAATCATTGATAGACATGAGATTTGTAGAATTTTTGGGAATTCACAAGAAATAGACCAGTATTCAGTAAATATTGACGAAGAAAATTGTCAATTTATGCCGAATAATTTTTTGGCATTTTCGGTTGTAATGCGTGCAACTTCCTCTACTGAGACTTGTTTAATATCTGCAATTTGCTCAGCTACTAGTTTCACATAAGCCGGTTCATTTCTCTTTCCCCTAAAAGGATGCGGAGCTAAGTACGGACAATCCGTTTCAATAAGCAAGCGATCTAATGGAACCTCTGCTGCAACTTCCTTCGGTTTTTTGGCATTTTTAAACGTAACCGGCCCACCGAGGGAAATATAAAAGTTCATCTCTAAACATTCCTTTGCCGTTTCTACACTGCCACTAAAGCAATGCATAATACCACCTACAAGAGATGCTTCCTCTTCTCTTAAAATGGTTATAATATCTGCTGTTGCTTCTCGATTATGAATAATAATTGGTAGTTTCACTCTTCTAGCCAAACGAATTTGCTTTCGAAACACCTCCATTTGGATTTCTTTTGGTGACTTATCCCAGTAATAGTCTAGTCCCATTTCTCCAATTGCTACGACCTTTGGATGTGCTGCTAGTGATTCGATCCACTCTAAATCAGCATTAGTCATATCAATTGCATCAACAGGATGCCATCCTACAGCCGCATATAAGAAATCATATGTTTCTACTAACTCCATTGCCTTTGTAATCGTTGGGCGATCAAACCCTACGACAATCATGTTAGCGACTCCCGCTTCTTGTGCTCTCTTAATTACTTCTGTCAAATCTTCTTCAAACTGTTCTGCGTTCAGATGTACATGCGTATCAAATAGCATTTCTATCTTCCTCTCTATCATTAGTTTATTACGAAATACAGTGCTTATGTTTCACAATTCGATTACAAATATGTAACAAAAAAATCTAATTTGGTAAAAATATACATAAAAAAAGGCATAAAAAAGTTTCACATGAAACATTTTTATGCTTTTTTCTCTATCTTTAAATACCTATTTTTTATTTTACTTTAGAGCCGTTCGGAAGCGCTGCATCAACAGTTGCAACGGATAATACACCTTCATTACTTCCTGCTAGAATCATTCCCTGTGATAATTCACCGCGCAATTTTACCGGTTTCAAATTTGTAACACAAATGACTTTTTTGCCCACTAATTCTTCCGGTTTATAATATTGAGCAATGCCTGATACCACTTGGCGTCTTTCATAGCCCAAATCTAGTTGTAATTTTAAAAGTTTATCAGCCTTTTTCACTGGTTCTACTTCTAGCACTTGTGCTACTCTAAGCTCTACCTTCATGAAATCATCAATCGTAATTTCATCGACTTCTGGAATTTCGATTTCTTTCGGCTCTTCCTTTGGTTCTTCTTTTGGAGCTCCGCCCTGCATTTGTTCTTTAATATATTGAACTTCCTCTTCCATTTCTAATCGAGGAAAAATGGGTTCTGCTTTAACTACCTTTGTTTGAGCTGGAATTTGTCCAAAAGCACTCAAGCTATCCCATGTTTTTAGCATCTCATCCGTAATATTTAATTGTGCAAAGATTTTTTCTGGTGTCTGCGTTAAAAACGGCTTTAGTAAAATAGCAACTCGACGCAATGTTTCAGCTAAATGAACCATTACACTTCCTAGCTCATCGCGCTTTTCTTCCTCTTTTGCAAGTACCCATGGCTGTGTTTCATCAATAAATTTATTCGTTCTGCTCACAAGCTGCCAAATAGACGTCAAAGCAACCGAGAATTCCATATTTTCCATAGCCTCTTCATATTTCTTTACAGTTTCCCTATTCATCTCTAATAAAGACTGTTGGAATTCACCTTTTGAATCTACATAAGCTGGAATTTCTCCATCAAAATATTTATTAATCATGGCAACCGTACGATTAAGTAGATTTCCAAGATCATTCGCTAAATCAAAATTAATACGTTCAATAAAGCCTTCTGGAGTAAATACTCCATCTGAACCAAATGGTACTTCACGCAGTAAATAATAGCGTAACGCATCTAACCCATAACGATCAATTAATGTGACAGGATCGACCACATTTCCTTTTGACTTTGACATCTTGCCATCCTTCATTAATAACCAACCATGTGCAAACACTTTGTTCGGTAATGGTAAATCCAGTGCCATCAACATAATTGGCCAATAAATAGTATGGAAGCGTACGATTTCTTTTCCAACAAGATGAACATTAGCCGGCCAATATTTCGTATACTTTGATTCATCTTTAGACCCATAACCTAAAGCGGTAATATAATTCGTTAAGGCATCAATCCATACATACACAACGTGCTTCGGATTACCTGGTACTTTAATCCCCCAATCAAAAGTCGTACGCGAAACAGCCAAATCCTCTAAACCTGGCTTAATGAAGTTATTAATCATTTCATTCTTACGAGATTCCGGCTGAATAAACTGTGGATTTTCTTCATAAAATTGCAGCAAACGGTCTGCATACTTACTCATTCTAAAGAAATATGATTCCTCTTTTACCTTTTCAACTGGTCTGTTGCAATCCGGACACTTTCCATCATTTTCTTCAACTTGACGCTCTGTAAAGAATGATTCACAAGGTGTACAATATAGTCCCTCATATTCATCTAAATAAATATCTCCCTGATCGAGCAGCTGCTTAAAAATCTTGGCAACAACTTCTTTATGACGCTCTTCTGTTGTTCTAATAAAGTCATTGTAAGAAATATCGAGTTTTTTCCATAGATCTTTAATACCTGAAACGATATTATCGACATATTGCTGCGGTGTTATCCCTTGTTCTTCTGCCTTTCGTTGAATCTTTTGACCATGTTCATCGGTCCCTGTTAAGTACATGACATCGAATCCACGCAATCTTTTATAGCGAGCCATTGCATCGCCTGCCACAGTTGTATAAGCATGACCTATATGTAAATTTCCACTTGGATAATAAATAGGCGTCGTAATATAAAATGTCTTTTGGTTATCCTTCATATTCTTTTCCTTCCTCCTCAACTTTTGCAAATCTAGTTCTATAACTATCACTAAACTGCATGAAACCGCTACCCCTATTTTAACGCTATCTGTCCATCTATGCGACTAGAAAACATAAACTCCTCTTTAAAAAAGAAACAATGCCATTCATTTTATCATCATTGCCTCATTTATAAATAAAATATACCTGCGTCAAACAATACATATCAGATAGAATCTACCTTTTTACAAAAATATACAAAAAAGCAACCTGAATTGAACATTTCATTGGAATTATATTGAATTTATGAGTATAATGAACATTGGCGGATGTCGATTGCCGTACACCCGTGTCGAATTCTGTTGACCATTATCAAACGTTCAATTTCCTTTTAAAATTTTTTCGGTAAATACTGGAATAAAAAGGATAAAAACCGCAATAAACCCTTGATATATGGGCATTTGGCCGTTCCAAAAATACAGGAATAATAAAAAATAAAATCATTGACGTATTTGGGAATGGCTGGTATTATAGGTTTATAAGAAGTTTGTCGAATATTGACGAATAAAAAAATAGATAATAGATTATAAATTTGAGAGGAGATTTTATTAGTTATGAAATCTACAGGAATCGTTCGTAAAGTTGATGAATTAGGTCGTGTGGTAATTCCGATTGAGCTTCGCCGTACATTAGGTATTGCAGAAAAAGACGCTTTAGAAATTTACGTAGATGATGAGCGCATCATCCTAAAAAAATATAAACCAAACATGACTTGCCAAGTAACTGGTGAAGTATCTGACGATAACTTAACACTTGCAGGCGGTAAATTAGTTCTTAGCCGTGAGGGTGCTGAAATTCTTATTAAAGAAATTCAAAATAGTTTCGAAGCTTCTAAATAAGATACAAAAAAGCTGCTAGATTCATCTAGCAGCCTTTTTTATATTTACTCTTCAATATGATAGGCTTGATACACTTCCCTCTTTTGCAGCCCACGATCTTTTGCCACTTGCTTAATAGCTTCCTTCGACTGAAGCCCTTTCGCTTCCACATAGTAATCTACATGTTTAACTAGATCCATTGAACTCCACCAAACGATTTCTTCCTCTTCTGTGGCAGGCATAGCCCCTTCTATAATTAAACAAAACTCACCACGTACTTCAGACTCATTTGCCCATGCTAGTGCCTCGCTAATCGTTCCACGAATAAATTCTTCAAATTTCTTCGTCAACTCACGGCATAAAACAATATTTCGGTCTCCTAATATATCAAGCATCTGCTTTAATGTTTCTTTTAAACGATGAGGGGATTCATACATAACCCATGTAGCTTCTATCTTCTTTAATCTCTGAAGCTCCTCCTTCTTCTGTTTAGCCCCCCTTTGCAAAAATCCATAAAAATAAAAGGGCTGCGGTACTAAACCTGAAGCAATTAAAGCCGTTAAAGCTGCATTTGCCCCTGGGAGCGGAATAACCTTTAATTGCTCAGCAATTGCATCTTTTACTAGTTCATAACCTGGATCTGAAATCGTTGGCATCCCTGCATCGCTGACTAAAGCAATTACCTGTCCGTTACGAAGTCGATCCAGCATATGTCTGCCGCTATTCTCTTTATTATGCTCATGATAGCTTACAATTGGTGTTGTAATCTGAAAATAATTGCATAGCTTTTTCGTATTTCTTGTATCCTCTGCTGCAATAACATCTGCTTCCTTTAAAATACGTAAAGCTCGAAAGCTCATATCTTCTAAATTACCAATAGGAGTTGGTACTAAATACAAGGCCGGCTCGAGACCTTCTCTTTCAAAACTTTTCTGTTGCCACATACTACTCCTCCTTTTTCATCCATTTCTGTTTATTCTGCCGTGATAGCTGTTTGAAACGATATTCAGCTTGCATAGCCTCCCTTTTCGTATCAAAGGTTTCATAATAAATAAGTGAAACAGGCGTTCTTCCACGCGTATATTTGGCCCCTTTTCCTTGATTATGAAGATTTACACGACGTTCTAGATGATTTGTATAACCTGCATAATAGCTTGTATCTGCGCATTCTAATACATAAAAATAATGCTTACTGCTCTCCATATAAAATCCTTCTAATGTCTGGATTATATTCATTTTGTTCATTATACACAACAAGCGGTGGTAACACCTTTAAGTCTGGGTTCCCATCTTTAATGCCCTCAATTAAAATCGTATTCGCTTCTTTGTTTTGTTTAGGATAGACAAACTGAAGCCGCTTCGGCTCAATGCGATATTGCCTCATTAGACTTAATATATCCATTAATCGCCCTGGACGATGAACAAAAGCAGCCTTTCCGCCTTGGCGTAACAATTGACTGCTTACTCGAATGACGTCTTCAAGGTTACACATAATCTCATGACGAGCAATTGCATAATGTTCATTTTTATTGATTTCCTCTTGAGAAGGCGTTGGAAAATACGGCGGATTACACGTCACTACATCGTATTTGCTATACCCAATCTCCTTCACTATCTCTTTCAAGTCACCATGAATCATCTCAATTTGCTGAGATAGCTCATTATAGTTTACACTTCTACGCGCCATATCACAAAGCCGCTCTTGAATTTCAACACCTATAATTGACCCTTTTGTCCGAGTACTCAATAACAACGGGATAATCCCATTTCCTGAACATAAATCAACTAGTTTCCCTTTTTGAATCGGTACATTCACAAACTTCGACAATAGCACGGCATCTAATGAAAAGGCAAACACAGAAGGACTTTGAATAATTCTTAAATCCTCTGCTAATAAATAATCAAGTCGCTCATCTTCTCTAAGTTGCACCATAGATTGTTTCCTCCTAGCCATTTTTCATCGTACAAAAAAGGTCTGACTCATGCTTACATGTCAGACCCCGAATTACTATATATTATCATGTAAAAGAGACAAATAAATGCTCCCTAGACTATTTTTTATTTAAAAAGGATAGACAGAAGAGACAATCTCCTTCTTTACGTAAACTACCAAAATGAAGATTACAAATATGAAAACCTTCTTGATAAATGCGAGCTAAGTTATCATATCCTTCACCGATATCTATAGTCTTTTCCTCACTATTTATCGATTTCACTTTCACCTTGCTGGCTCCTTTTTTAGCAGCCTTTGGTGGCACTTCAATTAAATCTAATCTACGTCGCAAGTGGTCATTCTCCAGCTTTAATGATTGATTATCTTCCAATACTTCAGCAAGATGTTCTTTCAGTTCTCCAAGCTGTTTGTACAGTTGACCGATTTGGGTTTCCATACTCGTAACCGATTCAAAAATCTCTTTCTTATCCACGCTACCCACCACCTTACTAATCTGTGGCTTGAATAGAAACGGCTCCCTCGTTTAGAATCTCATCTAAAGTATATTCTAATACTCTGTCTTGTTCGATTAATTCAACTTGAAGTACACGTTCTAGAATGTTAAGCCCAACTACCTTGCCTTTACCGTTTGGAGTTTTAATAATTTCCCCTAAATCAGGAAGCATTTCTTTTGCGCTTTCGTATTCATCATTTTCATATTTTAAGCAACACATCAGACGTCCACATAAGCCTGATATTTTTGTTGGATTTAACGATAGATTTTGGTCTTTCGCCATTTTAATGGAGACAGGCTCAAAGTCACCAAGAAATGTAGAACAGCAAAGCATCCTGCCACATGGTCCGATTCCGCCTAGCATTTTAGCTTCATCGCGTACACCAATTTGGCGAAGTTCAATTCTAGTTCGAAAAATAGCAGCCAAGTCTTTCACTAAATCACGAAAATCAACACGTCCATCTGCTGTAAAAAAGAAAACAACTTTATTTCGATCAAATGTATACTCAACATCAACAAGCTTCATATCCAGCTTATGTTCTTCTACCTTTTGACAGCAAATATCGTAGGCCTCTTTAGCAGCCGCTTTGTTCTCCTCTACAATTAACCGATCTTTTTTATCCGCAATCCTTAACACTTTTTTCAAAGGCAGGACAACATCATTTTCTCCTACTTGCTTCCGGGCTGTTACAACCTTGCCGAATTCCACACCACGAACGGTTTCCACTATGACAAAGTCGTCCTTAGGAATATCGATTTCACCCGGATCAAAATAGTATATTTTGCCCGCTTTTTTAAAACGGACGCCTACAACATCATACAAATCATGATCCCTCCTGCAAATTCAGCACGAGCTGTTCCATTAACAGCTGTGGATTTGTATTGGACGACAACTTTCGTTTCGTATCCAAAATAGTGCCCATACAATCTGCAAGACGCCTTTGTGAGAGCTGAAGAGCATGAGAGGCAAGCTCTTCTTCCTGATTTTGAAACACGACGAAGTTCCGCTTGTCCAATTGAATATATAGTAAATCCTTATAAATCAAAAGTAGTAAATCAAGCCCTTTATCTAGTTGCTCTCGTTCCTTAAAGTGAGAAAACCAATCCGTTTGTAAAAATAACAATGCCTTCATCCGGTTTTGTTTTAACACTTCATATAATTTTACCACTATTTTTTGAGCTTGTACAAACCATTCATCGTGGCTCAGTGCTAAACCTTCTTCTACATTTTGAGTAATTTGGGAAATGACGGAGGCAATTTGCGGTTGAAGATTGTGCTCTATCAATTTTTGTTTCACATTCTCAGGAGAAAGCGGCTGAAAGGTTAATACTTGACATCGCGAAATAATCGTTGGTAATATCCTTTGAACTTGCTCAGTCATTAAGATGGCAACCGTATCATCCGATGGTTCTTCTAGAAATTTCAATAAGCTATTAGCCGCGCCTACGGACATTTTATCAGCATCAGCAATCATATAGATTTTCCGATTTGCTTCTACACTTTTTTTCGAAAATTCCTCTTGCAGCTGTTTAATTTGCTCCTTTTTAATCGATAAGCCATCTCGCTCGATATAATGAACATCCGGATGATTTCCACTCATGATGCGCTTGCAATTTCTACACTCTTCACATGGCTCATAACCAGCAATAGGAGCTTCACACAACAAGCTTTTAGCAAAAACATGGCTCACTTCATGTTTACCTATCCCTTTTTCTCCTTCGAACAAGTAAGCATGTGCCACTCGTTTTTTTACTAAACTATTTTGCAACATCCTCATAATCTGCGGCTGTACTTGTTTTGCTTCCTGCCATGTTTTATTCAAAATGATCAACTCACTTAAATATTATAAATTCATGTATCAAATACAAACTGTATTATTTTCTCATTATATCAATTATTGGAAGGAAGGATAATAACAAACCGTTGTCCTATCATCCTTTTTTATGCAAAAATTCTACAATACTTTGCTTGGCCTGTTCAAATACGACCTCTAGCGATTGACTCGCATCAATTAATACAAATCTCTCCTTCCATCGATTCATTACAAGCTGATAGCCTTCACGTACTTTTTTATGAAAATCGATTGTTTCCAAGTCTAAACGATTGACTTCCCGATGATTATTCGCTTGAATTCGCTTTAATCCTTCCTCCGGTTCAATATCAAAATACAGCGTTATATCTGGCATAACATCAGCAATAGCAAATGTATTAATACTATAAATTTCTTCGATCTCTAAGCCGCGTGCATGCCCTTGATAAGCAAGCGAGCTATCAATAAAACGATCACATAGTACAATCATTCCCTGCTCTAATGCAGGAATAATTCTCTCAACTAGATGCTGACGCCTTGCTGCAGCATACAATAAAGCTTCCGTTCGTGAATCCATCGCTGTATTCTCTTTATTTAAAATCACTTCTCGAATTTGTTCTGCAATTGGAATTCCGCCTGGCTCCCTAGTTACAACAACACGATGCCCTTCCTTTTCTAAAGCAGCTCCTAAAAGTTGCAATATCGTTGTTTTTCCAGCACCTTCAGGCCCTTCTAATGTAATAAATACTCCACGATTCATCGCTTATCCCACCGTTCATTATTTTACTGCTAGTATATCATTTTAACGGACAGACTTAGATTCGTAAACGATAAGCTCACCACTCATCAATGCTTGTCCACCATGAAAACGGGATTTATGTGCTAATAAGTGCTTTAAAGTTGCCACTTTTTCAGCTGTAATCATTTCCCCAGGCATAATAAAAGGAATCCCTGGAGGATATGGAATGACCATTTCTGCTGAAACTTGGCCAATTGCTTCATTTAATAAAACTTGTCTTGTTTTCATTTGCTTCATATCTGAATAAGATACGACTAGTGTTGTTATGATCGCTTCTTCTTTCCATTGAATCATAGGAGAAGTACTATTTTGTCCCTTTTTCCCTTTTAACGTTCCTTGTATTTGTTCAATGGTTTGTCGTAAAGGATAAAACTGTTCCTTTTTTAATAATGGCAATACGAGTAAGACATTACGGGGATCTGCCAATTCAGAATAAATACCTGCCTCTTCAAGTAAAGCTTGTACTTCATAACCACTTAGTCCCTGTGTTGATCGAATACTTACCTTTAACGGGTCAGCTACAACACCTTTAGGCGGTTCTAACAATTCAATTTCTTTAACAGCAGATAGCTGGTCCTTAAAGTCAGCTATTCTCTTGATAAGGAATTGATAATCATCCTCTGTAAAAGCAGCCAAATATGCTCGCGCTAAATCAAGCGATCCCATTATTGGATAAGATGGGCTGCTTGACTGTAGCATTTGTAAATACCATTCAATTCGCTCTCTATTAACTAAGGTAGTATTTACATGTAAATACGAGCCCATTGTCATCGCGGGTAACGTTTTATGAGCCGAGTGGACCACTACATCTGCTCCTGCTTCAATTGCACTTTGTGGAAATTGATTATTGGCAGAGAAATGAGCTCCATGTGCTTCATCGACTAATACTGGAATTCCTTTATCATGAGCTACTGTTATAATGGAGGATAACTCCTGACTGAGACCATAATAATTAGGAGAAGTCAAAATAATCGCCTTTGTCTCAGGATACAAGTTCAAAGCCTCTGTAATTAGTTGAACATCAAGTCCTCCAGCAACTTCCCACTCTTTATAAATCGTTGGCTGTAAAAATACCGGTTTAACATTAGCTAACATAAGGCCATGGAGAATAGATTTATGACAATTACGTTGAACAAGTACAGTATCTCCCTCTTCACATGTTCCCATAATCATCGCTATATTTCCTACAGTCGAACCATTTACAAGAAAATAACTATTCTGCACACCATAGAGGCTAGCTAATAGCTGCTCAGCTTCTTTAATTGGGCCTTCTGGTGCATGCAAATCATCTAACCCTGATAGCTCAGTTGCATCTATTTGAAGTAAAGACTCATACAACTTTCTGCCTTGCTTCATAAATATTTGCCCGTTTTTATGTCCTGGTACATGATAGGAAACTTTATTCTCTTTATGAAAAGCTGCTAAAGCGCTAAATAACGGTGTCTGTAATTGATTCATGTATCTCTTCCCTCAATCTATGGATTCATATTCTTATTTTACCAAATAAAAATTTCTTTCTCTCCCCACAGATATACTTTTATACATAATAAAAAGCCAAGGGGACCGTTTCCTTGACTCTCTGATTCTCTAAATATATTCTTACGAAAAGATTTCAGGATGAGTAATTTTTTTTAATTGCTTGAGATAATATTTATACCGCTCATCCTTCGTATCCGTTGTAATGATCTCACGCTCACATTCCTCGCAAATAAATGATGTATATATATGAATACCTGATGTTTTTCTACATTCACAAACCACGCATGTTTCCCCTGCCGTTTTTTCGGTTGTTGTTGTTTCCAACATCTCCACCTCCATACCTGCATTCTCTCCAAAAACTTTTTTTCTTATACCTACTATTAAATAGTTTAAGAGAACTGGGATAACTGCTCATAACAATGTATGATAAAGATATTCGATACGTGTATGTCTCTTTGAAAGTTTATAAAGCATATGCTGATTAAAGGAAAATCCCCATTGATTTCTTTGTACTAAAACATAAAAAAGATCAGCTTCTCAGCTGATCTTTTGGCTTGCCTGGCGACGTCCTACTCTCACAGGGGGAAACCCCCAACTACCATCGGCGCTGAAGAGCTTAACTTCCGTGTTCGGAATGGGAACGGGTGTGACCTCTTCGCCATCATTACCAGACAT
>Ga0182746_1000511_pt1 | contig 51522 bp, 43 predicted proteins | sample eDN3rd30CBELigOP_FD_128881 | JGI IMG/M metagenome (GOLD analysis project Ga0182746, IMG submission 128881) | Enriched Organic Plus compost microbial communities from Emeryville, California, USA - eDNA 3rd pass 30_C BE-Lig OP (version 2) (version 2) ...
CTCCCATTTTATTTTTTGCTCTTTCGTTTCAGTGACCCTCCCGGCTGTTGGTCGGGATGCTCTGAACCAGCTGAGCTAAGCTCCCATTTTATTTTTTGCTCTTTCGTTTCAGTGACCCTCCCGACTGTTGGTCGGGATGCTCTGAACCAGCTGAGCTAAGCTCCCTTCGTTTTGGGAATGCAAATATAGCGCTGTTAGCCGATATTCAAAATTATTTTTTCATTTTTTTGTGAGCCAAACTTATAGTTGTAGTTTTACGTTTTGATTGGATAGTAGGTAACTGATGAAAAATTCACGCATATTAGTCGTAGACGACGACCCGGATGTGCTAACTGCGGTACGGCTATTACTTAAACAACAAGTAAGCAAAGTTATTACAGAACACAATCCTGAGCAGATTCCATCTATACTTGCAAGAGAAACACCCGATTTGGTGTTGCTGGATATGAATTTCAAAAGTACCATCAACACGGGAAACGAAGGGTTATATTGGCTCGGCCGCATAAAAAGCCTGAAACCCGACTTGCCTGTCGTCATGATCACTGCTTACGGTGCGATTGACCTAGCGGTGACATCGCTCAAACAGGGAGCTGCTGATTTTGTGGTGAAGCCCTGGCAAAATGAACAATTGATCTCCGTAATCAGGGGATTACTGTCTAAAAAGGACCGTAAGAAAGCCCCCGAACCCGCAGTGGGTAACGATTCGGAATTTATTGGTGAATCGGAGGTTATGCAAGACCTGCTTTATAAGATCAATAAAATAGCCCCTACTGATGCCAACATTCTTATACTGGGAGAAAATGGAACCGGCAAAGACCTCATCGCAACCGCTATCCACAGGCAATCGACACGAGCGGCTAAACCTTTTATCAAAGTCGATGTAGGCGCGTTGACAGAAAGTTTATTTGAAAGCGAACTGTTCGGCCATAAAAAAGGAGCATTCACCGATGCCCGGGAAGATCGCGTGGGTCGCTTCGAAGCTGCTAACGGCGGGACATTGTTCCTCGACGAAATAGGCAACATTTCCCTTCAGCAGCAAGCTAAGCTGCTCAGTGTGCTTCAAAACCGGCAGGTTATTCCGCTAGGAAGTAATACGCCTATTCCCATCGATATCCGATTGGTCTGTGCAACCAACGTTCCTTTGGCGGATTTAGCGAATGAAAGCCGTTTTCGCAAAGATCTTATTTACCGCATTAATACGGTCGATTTGCAAGTGCCGCCGCTTCGCGAACGGGGGGATGACATTCTTCGAATTGCCCATTATTTCCTTCAAAAATATGCGGAGAAATACCGGAAATCCATAACGGATTTTGACAAAAGCGCCGCGCAGAAACTCCTCAAATATCATTATCCAGGCAATGTCCGGGAACTTCAATACAGTATTGAGCGTGCCGTCATCATGGCTGAGGGAGAAATTCTTGGTGCTGATGATGTCATTTTCTCGGCCATCGAGCAAACACCTCAGAACGGCTCCGCACAGCGGCAAACACTTGAAGAACATAACCTCGGAGAACTTGAACGCATCACCATCGCCAATGTGGTGGAAAAGCATGGAGGAAACATCAGCAAGGCAGCCAAGGAACTCGGAATTACGCGGACGGCTCTTTACCGGCGGCTGAGTAAATACGATCTTTAATAATGCGGCGATTCCGGCGGTTGATTTTTTTCCGGGCGGTGCTGCTTTTGACGGCGTTGACGGGGCTCGCTTACTTGCTATTCAAAGAGCAATATCTATATGCACTGTTGCTGGGCCCTTTTTGTATCTGGATGCTCACACTTAATTTCCGGTCACAATTGCGGGCCTACAGGGAACTGGAAGAGTTTGCCGAAGCAGCACGGTACCGCGATTTTACACGACATTTCCCACTTAGCCATGCCAGATCAGAATTGCTTCCGCTGCGAAGCGCGTTTAATGAAATAAACGGAGTCTTTAAAAAAATCAGCAGCGAACGAGAAACTCAATACCAATACCTACAGCAAATCCTGGAAATTGTCGATACCGCCATATTATCCTATAATATCGATACACAAGAGGTCGTCTGGATGAATGAGGCGTTCAAAAAACTGTTTGGTATCCCTTATCTGCATAAATTTGAGGCCCTTCAACGGCGGAACGAAGACCTTTATCACAAAACCCTGCAATTGGTCCCGGGCGAACAGACCCTGCTCAGTGTGCAGGCTGCACGTGGAAATATCAAGTTGCTGCTCACGGCGAGCCAATTTCAAACACCCGAGGGAAAGTTCCAACTGCTTGTTTATCAGAATGTGAACGAAGCGATAGACGAAACCGAATCCAAAGCCTGGCAGAAATTGTTGAGTGTGCTCACACATGAAATCATGAATTCCATTGCACCCATATCGTCGCTGGCGGATACCTTAAAAAGCCGGTTGGACAACTTACCCAATAACGAAGACCTAGATGACATCCGGCTGGGTACCGAAACCATTAAACGGAGAAGCGAAGGACTGCTGAAGTTTGCAGGTACCTACCGTTCGTTGAATAAGATCGAACGGCCTAACCTCAGCAGGGTGTACGCATCCGAGCTGTTTGAAAACCTATACCAGCTCATGGAGCCGTCGCTCCTCCAGAAAAACATCGAGTTGGATATCATTCTGAAAGATACACAGCTGCAATTGGAACTAGATATAAATCTGATTGAGCAGGTGCTCATCAATCTGTTACTCAATGCAATGGAAGCGGTTAAGGAGGTGTCAAACCCCTATATATCGCTTTCTGCCTCTGCGAATGACGGTAAGCCGCAAATCAAAGTAAGCGATAACGGGAAAGGCATACCGCCTGATTTGCTCGAAAGCATTTTTATCCCGTTCTTTACTACACGTAAAACAGGCAGCGGCGTAGGTCTTACCCTAAGTAAGCAAATTATGTTGCTGCATGGCGGTAACATCTTGGTTCAAAGTGAGGAAGGGAAAGGCAGCGTGTTTACATTACAGTTTTAATCGTTGATACATGAAGATATTAATGGTATGTCTCGGCAATATATGCCGTTCACCGCTGGCGCATGGCGTGTTACAACATTTGGTTCAACGCAGCGGGCTTAACTGGACCGTAGACTCTGCGGGCATCGGCGGATGGCATGTAGGCAATCCGCCGGATCACCGTGCGATTGCGGTCGCCAAGCGATACGGGATCGATATCAGCGGGCAACGGGCACAGCAGTTTCATCCTAGTCATCTCGATGCATTTGACCACATCCTAGCCATGGATCGCGAGAATCTCCGCAGTTTGATGGCGCGGACCAAAACAGCTGAGCAACGCGTGCGCATACAACTGTTCCTTGAAGACAGTGAAGTTCCCGATCCCTATTACGATAACCAGCTATTTGAGCCCGTTTATCAACTTGTGCAGCAGCGGTGCAATGAGTTGATCGAGCGCTTGAGATAAAGTTCCTTGTCAAAATAAAAAAAGCGCCACCGAAGCGACGCCTTTCCAGATACTAAAACAAACAGTTCATACTATACTAAGTAATTTACCGTTTTCTTCAACATACCCCGGGGAGGGGAATGTTATTTTGTTAAAATCTTGGAGTTCCAAATAACGCTAGTGACATAAACAATACTGTGCCAACAATCTGCACATGTCTGACGGACGGCGATTATTTCCATAAGTCATGGCGACAGGTTTGGAAATCAATAAGATTAATAATGCAGACGTTCTTTCAATCCGCAAGGGTGTGAGGAGCGAATTTTAGTAGCTGTCCGTTTTTTCACACAATGTGTGGAACAAATTCCACAAACTGTTGCCTTGCTGACCACCCACCACGGACCACCATTCACCAAAAACCTGTAGGTTTTTACCTGCAATTTGCCTAAGTTTGTTCGGTGAACGCATCGTTAATCAATCGGAAGTGGGCCGAGTTGCAGTCAGATACTGCAAAGCGGTTTGAGATGGAAAAGCCAGATATCAAAATCATGCTATTCCTGATCGGAGTACAGGAGTTAGGCAAGGGCCCGATGAAGTTTACCAAAAGGCAAAAGGAAGAGCTGATGCATATTGCCACCTGTCGGCTGTTCAGTGCCATGGGTTTTTATGAACTGGAGGGGTTGGACCAGGATGGCTGGCCTCATTGGCGGCTTGTCAAACCGATACCCAACTATACACTTCTGGAACAGGAGATGGTCATCAAATCACTCATCGTCGATTATTTCGAAGAAATCGGAAACTTAGCATGAAACGGATCCTTTCAGTATTAATACTCCTTCTCTTCCATATTTTTTCATCCCAAGCTGCCGTCCCACCCCATAAGTATGTCCGGCTGGTCACCACACAGGGCGAATGCCTGCTGAAACTATATAACGAAACACCGCTCCATCGTAACAACTTTATGAAGCTGGTACGCCAGGGGTATTACAAGGACCTGCTATTCCACCGTGTTATCCACAATTTTATGATCCAGGGTGGCGATCCCGATTCCCGTTACGCTGCGGAGCGCCAACGCCTCGGCGAAGGAGGTCAGGGTTATACCATTCCTGCGGAATTTAAAGACAGCCTCTTTCATAAAAAGGGAGTAATCGCTGCAGCGCGTGATGAGAATCCTGAAAAAGCCTCCAGCGGCTCCCAATTCTATATTGTGCAGGGAAGGACATTTACCGATGCGGGCCTTGATAGTTTGGAGCAATTGCGGTTAGGTGGCCGTAAAATCCCGGCTTATCAGCGCCAAGTATATAAAACGTTGGGTGGTACGCCTCATCTCGATCAAAACTACACCGTATTTGGAGAAGTTATTTCCGGCATCGATGTGGTTGATCGCATCGCAAGCGTGGAAACTGACCGTTACGACCGCCCCTTGCAGGACCAACGCATGGATATGATTCCGCTCACCCGTCGGGAAGCCATAAACTTTGAACGTGAACAAGCCGGATTGCCTCCCAAAAGTGGTATATTCATTAAATTTTTAGATCTTTTTAAACCCAAATACTGATCCGATCACCCCATCACCGACCCCAGATCACCCACCACCTTTATCTTTTTTTCCGAAAACACGTTTAAAGAAGCCACCTGTTTTTTCGCTTGCTTTTTTCGCCTCCTCGGCCGCATTCATAATTTTTCGCTCCCTTTCAGGGCTGATACCTGCACATTCTTTGATCCCCTGAAGCAAGCTCTGCCAAAGCGTTTTAAAAAATGAATAGGTATGGGGCCGCGTATAGTTGATCCTTCCGGTGTGATACTTGCCGTTTGCATCGGGGTTGCTGTCGTTGATGATGAAACTATTTGCTAAGAAAGAGACTACTTTCATCGATCCCTTTTTTCCCTCATCCGTGGTGGTCAGCAGATTAAGCTTCATATTGTTGTAGTCAAAACGAAGCGATCCCCGTGATCGGTAATCGTCTGCGGATACGTCGAAACTGACCCGCTTTATATTGGCGTTTGCCACCTCTGCATTCAACAGAGGTGTCAGAATCCGGTTCAGCGGTTTCCCGTTCATCGGGCCCAATAGTCCTTTGTAGGTATGCGCGCCTCGCTTGTCCAGCATATCAAATGTGAATTCCACGTTCAGTTTTCCGACATCCATCAAATACGTGGTTAGGTCTGCCCGCATCGTTTTATTCTGGATCAGCGCCAGCGAATCGTTGGTAACATTGTAAAACACGCCGCTCGTTCGGTCAAAGGTGATTTTCCCTTCCTTTTGGTATTTACGGCTCACTTCGGCATAACTGATATCTATGTTATTCAGCACGACGGAGTCAATCTTCAGCGGCTGTTTCATTTTCAGTAGCAACTGATGAGGAGACTTTCCGATCTTATCTGTGGGTTGTTTCGGATACCGCAGGTCGTTGGATATGGCCACCGTGCCGCTGTCGATGTGCAGGCTGCCTGCCTGTAATTTCTGGCTACTCACAAAACGCTGCAGGTCTACATCTTCCAGGCGGATGGTGGGAAAAGCAATCACCGCCATATCCTTCGCCATTTTCTTCCGCTTGTAAAACTCATCTTTACTCATCGTAGGGGCATATTTCAGCCCGGTCAGCGTTACCTGTTTGTATAATGTGGCAATTTGCAGCCGGTCGAAACTTACGTAATAAAAGCTATCCGGCGTTTCGTACCGGAATCCAGGCACATCCGCTTCAATGGCCCGTGTGTGATAAAACCGGGTGGTATCAAACTGCGATACCGAATCGATCAGAATGTCGCTCACTTTTACATTCAGGTTGTTTAGCACGGTTTCGTTGGTAGTCGTGTCGGTCTTTTTAGAAAATTTGAAGCGGATATCATTGAGATGGATGTTGTGCACGCTCACTTCATTGAGTATGCCGGATATGCGCTGGTACAGGGTCTGTGTATCCCTTTTTGTAACAATCGTATCGTTGTATGCATGGTATTTGCTCACGATGTGGATATCGGGCGTGTCAATGATGATGTCATCAATCTGCAACCTGCGGCCGGTCAGGATTCGCCGTGGGTGGAAACTTCGGATCCGAAGGTTTTCAATGCGGATGTTGTACGCGTTGTCCGGTGCCTGTTGCTGGCGTTCCAATTCGGCATACCGTGTGCTGTCTACCGTCAGCCGCAGACTCGAAATGGATGCGTTGCCCGTAATGAGGTTGAAATTCAAATCGTCATAGCCAATCAGGTAGAGACTGTCTGTAGATTTGATGACCGCCTCTTTGATCTGTGCATCCAATATCGGCTTCCAATGACGGCTCAGATACCAGGCTCCCGCTACGATGATGATCAGCAGACTTGTGATAATGCCGATGATCCATTTCCAAATCGGTTTCATATGTTCGTTCTATATACCCGACAAAATATTGACGGAGAAACAATAATTGGTTATCAATGTTTTCGTAAAAATACAGATTTGTGGACAAATCGCTACAATGTAAAAAAACAATCGGTGGTTGGCACGGTCGCAAAAAAACAGCTAACTTAGACAGAAATAATATGCACGGTTATCATTTTTCACGCTATACACCTAGCACATTGCCCAAAGGAGGCTTTGACGAACTGCTGAAACTTTTCATGCAACTACTGCAATACACCGCAGGAGATGCCGGAGAGGCTTTGGCCTGGCTCAATGAGTTGGATAAACAATACAACCTGACGAACGACGATTACGGGATCGGTGATTTCATACAGGAACTTAAAGACAAAGGATACCTCAGCGATGATCCCGGTTCGGGCGAATTCCGTATTACGGCAAAAAGCGAACAGACGATCCGTCAATCCGCCCTGGAGGAAATTTTCGGAAAACTCCGAAAAAGCGGACGGGGCAACCACAATAGCAATCTATCGGGTTTGGGCGAAGAAAAAAATGCAGATCGCCGGGAATACCAGTATGGTGACAGCCTGGATCAGATTGACATGACCACATCCATCCACAATGCGCAGATAAACCACGGAATTGGCAACTTTATGCTCACCGAACGGGATCTGGAAGTGGAAGAGCGTGACTACAAGACATTGACATCCACCGTGCTGATGATCGACATTTCCCACAGCATGATTCTCTACGGCGAAGACCGAATCACTCCCGCGAAAAAAGTTGCCATGGCATTAGCAGAGCTGATCCGTACGCGCTACCCGAAGGATACATTGGATATCGTGGTATTTGGCAACGATGCGTGGCCTATTACTCTAAAAGACCTACCCTATCTGCAGGTAGGGCCCTACCATACGAACACACTGGCAGGTTTGGAACTGGCTACCGATCTCTTGCGCCGGCGCAAGACGCACAACAAACAGATCTTCATGATTACAGATGGCAAGCCAACTTGCCTAAAGGAAAATGGGCGCTACTATAAAAATAGCGTCGGACTGGATCGGAAAGTGGTCAACAAAACGCTCAACATGGCCGCACAATGCAAACGTCTCAATATCCCGATCACCACGTTCATGATTGCCCGTGATCCTTATCTGCAGCAATTTGTTCGTCAGTTTACGGAAACTAACGGAGGCAAAGCATTTTACAGCTCCCTTCAAGGACTCGGCGAATACATCTTTGAAGACTACATCCGCAACCGGCGGAAAACGGTGCGTTGATTGGTGACCGGAGGTTAGTAGTGAGTGATCAGTGATGGGGGATGGGTGGTGAGTGGTCAGTGATGGGTGGAGCGTGCAAAAAATAATATAGATAAAAAATGTTGAAATGCATTTTTCAAGTTGTTAACATTAAATTGAAATAATTTTGGAATCAAATTCAAAAAAGAACACCGATCTCCGATCCCCGTCCCCCAATCCCCGGTCACCGATCCCCGACCACCCATTGCCGTCTACCTTAGGCGAACTCAAGAAATCAGGATATCAACACCGAACCGTAAAAGAGGAACTCAGGGCCAACCTCATCAAGCAGTTGCAGGAAAACAAAGCCGGTTTTCAGGGCATTGTAGGGTACGATGAAACCGTTATTCCCGAATTGCAGACCGCTATTCTCTCCCGGCATAACATCTTGCTGCTGGGGCTGCGTGGTCAGGCAAAAACCCGCATCGCCCGGCTTATGGTTTACTTGTTGGATGAATACGTACCCTACATAGCGGGCAGTGAACTGTTTGACGACCCGCTGGATCCCATTTCGTGGTATGCCCGCCATGAAATTCAAATTCACGGAGACGACACACCCATTGCATGGCTACACCGTTCGGAGCGTTATACCGAGAAACTGGCTACCCCCGATGTTACAGTGGCCGACTTGGTGGGCGACGTGGATCCCATCAAGGCAGCTACGCTGAAGCTGACCTACAACGATGAACGTGTCATCCACTTTGGACTGATCCCCCGGGCGCACCGTGGTATCTTCGTGATCAACGAGCTTCCCGATCTGCAGGCCCGCATACAGGTTGCGCTGTTCAACATGCTGCAGGAAAAAGACATCCAGATCCGCGGATTCAAACTTCGCCTGCCCCTCGATATCCAGTTTGTATTTACGGCCAACCCCGAAGACTATACCAACCGCGGCTCCATCGTGACCCCGCTCAAAGACCGCATTGAAAGTCAGATCCTCACTCACTATCCCAAGAGCATCGATATCTCCCGGAAGATTACTTTCCAGGAAGCTCGCATCACTCCGGAACAACATGCGGCCATTGAGGTCGATGGCTTGCTGAAGGATTTAGTGGAGCAGGTTGCCTTTGAAGCCCGGCAAAGTGAATTTATCGATCAAAAATCAGGAGTATCAGCGCGCCTCACCATCTCTGCTTATGAAAATCTAGTCAGTGCGGCCGAGCGTAGGCTGCTGATTTCCGGGCAGAAGAAAACGGTAGCTAGGTTGGCTGATTTTTCGGGTATTATCCCTGCCATCACCGGCAAAATTGAGCTGGTGTATGAGGGTGAACTAGAAGGCCCTGTTCATGTGGCACACCGGCTGATCGGCGGTGCTATCAAAACCCTGTTTACCCAATATTTCCCGCATCCGGAGAAAGCCAAAAAGGCGAAGAATGAAAATCCTTACGCTTCCATTGTGGACTGGTTTACGCTTGGAAACGAAGTGTCACTTACCGATGCGCTGTCAGACAGCCAATACAAAAAGACACTTATGGAGGTCCCTGGCTTACATGCATTGGTTAAAAAGTTACATCCCAAGCTGGTCGAAAGTCAACAACTGCTGCTGATGGAATTTGTGCTGCATGGACTGGCGGAATATTCGCAGCTTAGCAAAAATTACCTCCAGGGCGGCATTGGATTTACAGACATGCTGGGCAGCCTTTTCGACGGAGATTTTTCTGAAGAAGATTTTGAGTAGAGGCACATCACTGACCCCTGATCACTGACCCCCATTCAAAAACGGCACGGTGCTCCGGATTGTCCAGTTTCGTACTTTTCCGCTTGCCATAGGCCGTCACGTGCAAAATATTACTTTGCTTGGCAAATTGGTCAAGCAGTAAGCGGTTGTCTATGACAATGCGCTGCACAGTGGTAATCTCCCCCGCTTCGAGGTAACACCACGCCACGTCGTCCTCGATTTCGTATCCGAGGTACCGTAGCGTTTGTGGTCTGCCATCTACTGAAAGACTGAGGTGATTTCGCAGATAGCGTGCGATCAAACTATCCGTTTGACCCCGGTTTACCGGATTTATGAGATCAATTGTTGAGCCACCTCCCCCTGCTTTGAGCGCCGTTTCCAGGTCATCGTAAAAAATCCGGCAACTGATTTCCATACGCTGGGCCTCCTTATTGTAGTCAACTGCAGTGATACTTACGTAAAAGGGATGCAACATCAACCACAAAACCTGAAGAAAGAGGTTACTCATATTTTTGACCTTTGATTGTGTTTTCGTTGCAAATTAACGTAATATTGTGATGAATCGTACAACCAAACAGGTGATATGCAGGATTTCGGATTGTATTTCGAGTTGGGCTTACAGCATATTCTGGACTTAGCAGGTTATGACCACATTCTTTTTGTCATTGCCCTTTGCTGTACTTATTTCGTTGCCGATTGGCGGAAAGTCATCGTGCTGGTTACCGCATTCACCATCGGCCATTCCCTGACATTGGCATTAAGTGTATTCAACCTGATCCGGGTGGATACCGCGTTGATTGAATTTCTGATTCCGATCACCATTGTCGTGACGGCTTTCAGCAACATCGCCGCCAGGCGTAGCAGAAGAAGACGGAAGACGAATACCGACTGGCTTACGTACGGTTATGCATTGTTTTTCGGACTCATCCACGGACTGGGATTTTCCAATTACCTGCGTTCGCTGCTCGGCAAAGAAAGCAGCATCACCGGGCCGCTGTTTGCCTTTAACATTGGCTTGGAACTGGGGCAACTGGTCGTCGTTTTTATCGTGTTGATCTTATCCTTCATCGCTACCACCATTTTTTCCGTTTCCAAGCGCGACTGGACATTTTTTCTGTCGGCCGCAGTTTTTGGTATTGCACTGGTAATGGCGTTGGAGCGGGTTTAGTGATGGGTGAACGGTGATGGGTGGACGGTGGTGAGTGGACGGTGATGGGTGGACGGTGGTGAGTGGACGGTGATGGGTGAACGGTGGTGAGTGGACGGTGATTGTTAAATTAACAGATGATGATATTAACCTATAGGGATCTTGACGTTTGGAAGAATTCGATGAGTTTAGTCGAATATACCTATGAAACTACGCTTTTGTTTCCGAAAGAAGAGATATACGGCCTAACATCTCAGATCAGAAGGGCTTCTGTCTCTGTACCTTCAAATATCGCGGAAGGATTTATGCGCAAAAACACACGTGAATATCTTCAATTTTTATATATTGCACTGGGCTCTCTCGGTGAATTGGATACGCAGTTAGAAATCGCAAAACGATTGCGTTATGTGGTTGATACAGAAAAATTTAACATAGATATAACACTTGTAAGGAAACAGCTATATAGTTTGATTAATACCTTAAAGCAAAGACTTAAGTGATGGTTGCACAGCAAATTATCGATCCCCGGTCACTGACCCCCGACCCCCGGTCACTAATAATCACATTCATCTGCATTACCATACTCTCAATACCGTTCGTCCACGCCCAACACCAAAATAACCCCGGTTCCAACCACGGCAACAAATTCGAGCAGTTAGGCACGTTGCTGAGCGATCCGAATGTATACCGTACAGCTTCGGGAGCACCCGGGCACCAGTATTGGCAGCAGAAGGCCGACTACGTCATTGACGTAGAGGTAGACGACCAAAACCAGCGGGTTATCGGATCGGAAACCATCACCTACACCAATAATTCGCCCGACCCGCTTTCCTACCTTTGGATCCAGTTGGACGAAAATGAACACAAAGCCGACGCGGAAAACAAGAAATTCGACGAAAGCTCGCTCAGTGAGCAGATGACCACCAACCAGTTGCAAAGCCTTATCGGCGGCGACAACGATTTGGGTGTCAAGATACAGAAAATCGCGGACGGAGCCGGAAAGCCCCTCACCTATACAATCAACCACACCATGATGCGGGTGGAGCTTCCTGCCGTATTGAAACCCGGAGCCAAATTTGTGCTTCAGATTGAGTGGCAATACAACATCAGCGACCGCATGGTGGAAGGTGGCCGTGGCGGCTATGAATACTTTGCCGAAGATGGCAACTACCTATACACCATTACGCAATGGTACCCGCGTATGGCGGTCTACTCGGATTTTCAGGGGTGGCAAAACAAACAGTTCACAGGCCGGGGCGAATTCGCCTTGGTGTTTGGGGATTTCAAGGTAAACATCACCGTTCCGGCAGACCACATAGTAGGTGCCACGGGCGAGTGCCGTAACTATGCCAATGTACTCACGGCAGCTCAATTGGATCGGTGGAAACAAGCACAGCAGGCTGACGAGCCTGTTGAGGTGGTGACGCTCGATGAAGCCCGCCAAGCGATGAAAGGCAAGGCTACCGGCAAAAAGACCTGGATATATGAAGCCAAGAATGTGCGCGATTTCGCTTTCGTTACTTCCCGCCGCCTGGTTTGGGATGCGATGCGTGTCAAAGAAGGCATCGAAGGCCATACGCCCATGGCCATGTCGTACTATGGCCCCGAAGCGTATCCGCTATACCGCCCCTATTCCACTAAAGTGGTGGCGCATACCCTCAAGGTATACTCCAAGCATACCCTGCCCTACCCTTATCCGGTCGCGATTTCGGTAGAAGCTTCCAACGGCATGGAATACCCCATGATCTGCTTCAACTACGGGCGGGCCGATAAAGACGGGACTTATTCCGAAGCAACCAAATACGGCATGATTAGCGTAATCATCCACGAAGTAGGGCACAATTTTTTTCCCATGATCGTCAACTCTGATGAGCGGCAGTGGACTTGGATGGATGAAGGGCTCAATACCTTCTGCCAGTTTCTGGCTGAGCAGGAATGGGATAAAGATTACCCCTCGCGGCGGGGGCCGGCACATAAGATTGTGGATTACATGAAGCTGCCCAAAGACCAGCTGGAGCCCATCATGACCAACTCCGAAAACATTGTGCAGTTTGGTCCCAATGCCTACGCAAAACCCGCAACGGCACTCAATATCCTGCGGGAAACGGTGATGGGCCGGGAGCTGTTTGACTACGCCTTTAAAGAATATGCACGGCGGTGGGCCTTTAAGCACCCCACTCCGGCCGATTTCTTCCGGACAATGGAGGATGCCTCCGCGGTAGACCTGGACTGGTTCTGGCGGGGTTGGTTTTTCGGCATCGACCCGGTGGATATTTCCCTTGACGATGTACAGCACTTCCAACCCCTGGGAAACCTACAGGACGCACAGACTACTGAGAGACAAGCCTACGAGAAAGATCTGAATACGGTAACACGCCAGCGCAATATAGAGGAAGGGGTAAATTTTGCTGTGGAGGCCGATACCAGCTTACAGGATTTTTACAACAAGTGGGATCGTTTTGAAATCGACGGAGAGAACCAAAAAGCCTTTGGACAATACTACCAATCGCTATCGCCCGAAGAGAAAGCCCTGTATGACGGTACCTATCACTTTTATCAATTGAAATTTTCCAACAAAGGCGGGTTGGTGATGCCGATTATTTTACAGTGGACCTTTGCCGATGGTACTACCGAAATTGAACGCATTCCCGCCTACATCTGGCGCAAAAACGAAAACGAGGTAACCAAAGTATTTGCAAAAACCAAAGAGGTGACCGCCGTGCTGGTAGACCCCTTGCGGGAAACCGGTGACATTGACGAAGACAACAACGCTTGGCCTCGGCAGCATGTACCTACACGGTTCGAGCTGTTTAAGGAGCAACAGGGACCAGCACGCGGCGAGTCTACAGGACCTAATCCCATGCAGCGGGCGAGAGACGGTCGGTGAACGGTTGTGGGAGGTTGGTGAACGGTGGTGAGTGAACAGGATTCGGTGATCAGTGAACGGTGGACAGTGGTGGGTGGTGCCTGACAGCTGATAGCCGATAGCAACGAAAAAAAAGAATAACATTGAAAATTTCAGAGCAAAACCTGAGGGATTTTACAGTTAACGTATTCAAGGCCATGGGCTGCCCCGAGGCAGATGCCGAGCTGGCGGCAGATGTATTACTGGCGGCTGACCTGCGTGGTATTGACTCACACGGTGTTGCCCGGCTCAGCGGTTACGTACGGCTATGGGAAGGTGGCCGGCTCAATCCCGCTCCCCATATCCGCATAGTGCACGAAACTCCGACAACCGCCACGGTTGACGGCGATGGTGGCTTGGGACTCGTCACGGCACCTTTTGCGATGAACCTTGCCATCGAGAAAGCACGGCAATACGGGTCCGGTTGGGTATCCATCCGCAACTCCAATCACTTCGGTATTGCCGGCTACCATGCGCTCAGAGCCGTTGAGCAGGAAATGATCGGCTATGCGCTCACGAATGCCAGTCCGTTGGTTGCCCCCACCTTTTCATCCGAACGGCTGTTGGGTACCAATCCGATTTGTTATGCATTTCCCGCGGGCAGCTACCCACCGGTAGTGGTCGATATGGCTACTTCTGCCGCTGCCAATGGCAAGCTGGAGGTCGCTGAACGTGCCGGTAAACCGATTCCTGAAGGGTGGGTGCTTGATGCAGAAGGCCAGCCTACCACCGATGCAACCGCCGTTAAACAGGGCGGGACCCTGCTCCCTTTGGGAAGCGACCGCGACCACGGCAGCCACAAAGGCTTTGGCCTTTCCGCCATTGTCGACATTCTTTCCGGTGTATTGTCGGGCGCCAATTATGGGCCATGGGTACCCCCTTTTGTGGCTTATCTCCAACCGGTAGCCGACCAACCCGGCCAGGGGATTGGTCATTTCGTCGGTGCCATGCGCGTGGATGGATTCCGTCCTGTAGCTGAGTTCAAGGCCAACATGGATCAGTGGATTACACGCTTCAAACAAGCCAAACGCGTGGACAATGAACAGCCCGTCATCATCCCTGGAGAGCCGGAATACGAGGCTGCACTGGATCGCCGGAAAAATGGGATTCCCTTGGTTGAGGCAGTATGGCAGGATTTAAATGCATTAGCTGCTAAATTTGGAATCACACCCCCCTGAATCCTGACCACCGGCCACCCATCACTGACCACTGACCACCGGCCACCCATCACTGACCACCCACCACTGACCACTGACCACCCGCCACCCATCACTGACCACCCACCACCATTCACCGACCACTGACCACCCACCACCCCCATCGTTCCTTCACGTATACTACGCCAAATCATCTTGAAAAAGGAAAAGTCCTTCGGCCGGTCAATGTACACGTTCCCTGTATGGCGTACACCATTGGCATCCGGATTACTATCATGGAGTAAAAACCGGTTGGCGAAAAATGAAAGAACAGGGAACTTTACCTTCAACTTGTCGTAGTCCAGTTGCAGCGTACCTTTCGTTCGAAGGTCATTGGCATCCATTTCAAAACGTAATCCCTTTATCGCGGCACTTTCGACTTCCACATTAAGATGTGGTGTAATCATGCGATTAAAAGCAGTTCCATCCATAGCAGCCAGTTTTGCGGTATAGGTATGTGCTCCCAAACTATCCAACAAATCGAAACGAAAATCCACCGATAAATTGCCAGTGCCCATTACGCGTGAGCGCGCATGCAGCCGCATGTATCGGTCCTGGGTCAAAACAGAAGAATCGTTGGTTACGTTCCGGAAGATGCCGCTGGTTTGTTCAAAGGTTACGGTTCCCGCTTTTCCGGTTTGATCGCTTACCTCGGTAAAGCGGACATCCATTGCGCTGAATAGGATTGAGTCGATGGATAGGGGCTGTTTCAGGCGTAGCAACTGCTGATGCGGAGATTTACCGATTTTATTTTCCGGCGGATTGGGTTGCGTTTTGTCCTTATAGATGACAATACTCCCGCTGTCGATGTGCAAGGCTTCTGCTGCCAACAGCTTCCTTTTTACCCAACTTGATCCATTGATCCCCGTTAAACGGATGCGCGCCACCCTCATATCGGCTATGTCTTTCGCCTGACGTACCCGGCGATAAAATTCGGCCTTACTCACAGTAACGCCATAGTGCAGGCTGTCGACCAACAGTTCCCGCCCCTCCGTTTGGAAATGCAGCGGTCCGGCATGAAGAAAATAGAGACTATCTGGCCGGAGGTAATCCAACTTCTGCACCTGTATATCGATAGATCCCGCACCGTATAAGCGGGAAGTATCCCGGAAGGACGTCGAATCGATGCGGATATCACGTGCGGTTGCGTTGATATGCTGGACCTGCAAGTGGGCTGCATTGCCTTCTTCCTTCGTTTCCAATTGGCCTCCCCGCAGAACGAAGCGTTTCACCCGTATGCGGGATACCGCCTCATTTAGTTTTTCCAGCAGTGGCTTCGAACCAGTATCTACGGCAGTAGTATCGTTTTTCGGATGGCGAAGCAGGGTTACCGACGGTGTATCAAGCACAATCGTATTTATATGTAACTGGTTAGCGATAAGTAGCCTAAGCAACCCCGCGCCGCTGATCTGCAGCCGGCTTATGTGCGCCTGGTGAGTTTTACTTTCCACCCTCACATCCGTTGCCGTTATATTCCCGCGAAGCAGGGATAAACTCAGCCCTTCATACGTCAAATGGTATTGGCCGTCTGTCTCGGAAAGAATATGCTCTTTCAGTTTTGCCGCTAACTTGGGCTTCACATGGTAGTTTACGTACCAGTTGACTGAAAATAGTATAATGATTAGGCCTGCGGTTATACCGATCGCCCACTTCCAAAAGGGTCTCATTAAGGAAGAAAACGCAGAATCGGCTTAAAATGTTTTTATGTATCCAACGCCAGGCGCGACTCTTTGTTGATAATATCGGCTATGCTGGTATCATTCAGGATTTGAAGCATTGCATTGCGCACGTCAATAAACGTGTCCCTTATCCCGCAAACCTCTTCCGATTTGCATTCATCGCAGCTCCGGTAAAAGTTCAGGCTTACACAAGGCAACAGCGCAATGGGACCATCAATCAGGCGCATCACCTGGGAAAGGCGGATGTCTTCCGGTGCTTTGTTGAGGCTATAGCCTCCCCCCGCGCCCTTCTTGCTATACAGGATTCCCGCGTTACGCATTTCCAGCAGAATCTGTTCCAGGAATTTCTTTGGAATGCGCTCCTCCTCTGCAATGCGTAAGATCTGCATCGGCTCCTTGCCATAATTCCGGCCCAAGACGATCAGTGCTTTGATGGCATATTTGGTTTTTTTGGATAACATTCCTGATTGTTAATAAATAACAAAGGTACGAATTAACTATCCATTTGCAAAACCGCAATTCAGCCTCTTTGCGATTCCGCGTCTTCGCTAATACGCTTGTATCAACACATATTTTCTTTTGAGCTGCTCCTGCCGTAGATGAACCTGATAGCCCCCCACAAAAAACGGGAGGAAACGGATGCTAAAATAACAAATCTTGCGATTTCATTCGCAAAATTTATACTATATTTGCGAATGAAATCGCAAAATTTATACTATATTTGCGAATGAAATCGCAAAATTTATGATTGACAGAGACATTACCCAGTCTGTGCACGGCCGACTTGCTGACGAAAAAGCGATCATTCTTTTGGGGCCCCGGCAGGTTGGTAAAAGTACCTTATTAAAGCAGCTTGCCCCGGCATTCCAGCAAAAGGTTGTTGAATGGAGCGGAGATGACGCAGATGTGCGTACACTGTTGGCCAATCCCACTGCAACGATGCTCAGGCAGTATATCGGTGCGGCCAAGACGCTGGTCATCGACGAAGCCCAGCGCATCGAGAACATCGGTTTGTGCATTAAACTTATCGTGGATCAGATTCCGGGCGTTAAGGTTATTGCAACCGGGTCTTCTGCATTTGATTTGGCAAATCGGATCAACGAACCGCTCACCGGCCGCAAGTGGGAATACCGCCTATATCCCTTTTCGTTCGGCGAAATGGTGAACCATCATGGTTTTATGGAAGAAAACCGGCTTTTAAACCATCGGCTGATTTACGGCTATTATCCGGAGATCGTGAATAATCCGGGCGAGGAAGAAGTACGACTGAAGCAATTGTCCAGTAGTTACCTGTATAAAGACATCCTCACGTGGGAACGCATACAGAAACCAGACAAAATGGAACGGCTCGTTCAGGCGCTGGCTTTTCAGCTGGGCAATGAGGTGTCCTTTAATGAGTTGGGGCAACTGACCGGACTGGACAATGAGACGACCGAGAAATACGTCGATCTGCTTGAAAAGTCGTTCATCGTCTTCCGGCTGGGATCGCTTAGCCGAAACCTACGCAACGAGTTGAAAAAAAGCCGGAAATTCTATTTCTACGACAACGGGCTCCGCAATGCGGTTATCAATCAATTCAGTCCGGTTGCCTTGCGGCAGGACATCGGAGCGCTTTGGGAAAATTTTGTTGTAAGCGAACGGGTCAAATACCTGGCTTATCGGGAGATCAATTGCAACCGCTACTTTTGGCGGACACACGCACAGCAGGAAGTCGATTACATCGAGGAACGAAACGGCCAAATGAACGCGTACGAATTCAAATGGAATGTCAACACCAAAGCCCGCTTTCCCAAAACATTCCTGGACGCATACCCAGGTACGGAGACCCATATCCTAACTCCCGAAAACTTCCAGGCGTTTTTGCTTGAGAGCTAAATTTCTCCGTTGCACTTTTCCAAAAAAAGAGTACTTTTGTTGCTCAATTGGTTTGTCGTTTACATGCTTGATTCACTCATTACCTCCAAAACCCGTTTACGTTTGCTGGTGAAATTTTTCATCAATGCGGCCAACCGTGGCCACATGCGGGGGCTGGCGGAGGAATTCAACGAATCCACCAATGCCATCCGAAAGGAATTGAATAACCTTTCAGAAGCAGGGTATCTGGAGAAAGAAGCCCAGCAGAATCGTGTATCGTATCGGGCCAATATCAAACATCCGTTGTTTGGTTCGCTGCAAAATATCGTACACAAATATCTGGGTTTGGATCACATTGTGGAGACCGTGTTAAACCGCATGGGTGAGGTGGAGCAGGTGGTTGTTACGGGCGATTACGCCGAGGGAAGAGATAGCGGTTTAGTCGAAGTGACGATTGTCGGGCCGTCGCTCAATGCAGACTACTTGGAACGCCTGGCACCCAAGATAGAAGGGGTAATTGGACGAAAAGTGGTGTTTACGTTGAAGGATCAGCCGGTAGACAAGGGACTGGTATTGTATGAACCGTGAAAATAAAATGGCGCAGTTTTGGCTAGGCCTCAAGCCAAAAGTTAAATTATATGTACTTTTGCCTTGTTTGAGCGTTACAATGTTAAAAAAAGCGAATAAATCGATGAAGCGATACCTTTTGTTGCTGGCAGGCTTTTTCTGGTTGGTTACGGCCTATGCACAAATGCCGGATGTTTCTAAAATCCGAGTAGAGCAGTTGTCTGATGATCAGGTAATCAAACTCATTGCCGAGGCCGATCGGCGGGGAATGACTGATGATCAACTGCTGCAAACCCTCGGTCAACGTGGCATGTCTGCCGCTGAGCAGCAAAAGCTACGCAGTCGGATATCCACTATACGCCAGCAGGGAACTACCAAGGGCAGTCCAAAGACCGACTCCAGTACTTCTACTGCGACCCAGACTGGCCGGCAACTGACGGGCGGTGATACCGTCTTTTTTTCCGATACGCTGCAAGCCAGCCCACCGGATACCAGCCGCGCAAGCCGTGTTTTCGGGGCTAAGCTATTCCGCAATACGGATATCCGGTTTGAACCGAATCTCAATATTCCTACACCCAAAAATTACGTAATCGGTACTGGCGACGAATTGTTATTGGACCTCACCGGCGACAACGAAGTCAGCTATCGCCTTCCGGTATCGCCTGAAGGCACCGTCAATGTCAATTACATTGGTTTGATTTCCGTTGCAGGCCTTACCATTGAAGAGGCAGCCAGCAAGATCAAGCAGCAGATGCAGCTCACTTATCCCCAATTACGTTCCGGTAGCACGCGGCTATCGCTCACGTTGGGTAATATCCGTAGCATCAAGGTCACACTGACGGGCTACGTTACCCGCCCCGGTACCTATACATTGCCGTCGCTGGCTAACGTATTCCATGCACTCTATGCTTCGGGCGGACCGGCTGAGAAAGGGACGTATCGTAACATTCAGCTCATCCGCAATAATCAAGTGATCCAAACCATCGATGCCTACGATTTCCTTACCAAAGGTGTTCAGCCCGGTAACGTCCGGTTAGAGGATGGCGATGTCATCCACATTCCGGTATTTGAACGCCAGGTCGAGGTCGAAGGATGGGTGAACAATCCTGGTATCTTTGAGCCGTTGGCCAGTGAAACGTTAGCAGATGTGTTGCGATTTGCCGGCAATTTTGCACCGGAAGCCTATACCGCGAAGGTCAAGGTGTTACAGATTACGGACCGTGAGCGTAGCGTTGCCGATATCTATGCAGAAGACTACAGTACTTATATTCCGAAGAATGGCGATCAGTATATTATTGAGGAAGTGCTTGACCGGTATGCCAATCGTGTAGAAATAGAAGGTGCGGTATTTCGCCCGGGTAAATATGCCCTCACAGAAGGGCTTACCCTTCGGCAGCTCATCCAACGGGCCGATGGTCTCAAGGAAGATGCCTTTATGGCCCGTGCTTACATCAATCGGTTAAAGCCCGACAATACACAGGAATTAATTACCGTCAATTTAAACGAATTGATGGCCGGTAATGATCAATCCAATCACGTACTTCAGCGCGAGGATCGTGTAATTATCTCCTCGATTTTCGATCTGCGTGAAGAATACATTGTGTCTATCAGTGGACAGGTACGTCATCCCGGCCAGTTTCCGTATGTTGAACAAATGACATTGGGTAACCTCATTCAGATGAGTGGTGGGCTCGCCGAGGCAGCAAATATAGAAGTTGTGGATGTTGCGCGGCGTATCCGTAAAAATGTAAACGTGCCAGATTCCGTGCTTTCCGAATTGGTGCAGCTAAAATTTGACAGCCGGGAAGAGGCCCTTCAATCAGACTTTGTGTTGGAACCTTTTGACGTGGTGAGTGTGCAAACCAGCACAGGCTACCAAGTGCAACGGATGGTTCGTATCGAGGGCGAAGTGAAGTTTCCTGGCCAATATGTTTTATTAAAAAAAGACGAAACCATCTCCGACCTTATTAGCCGAGCAGGTGGGGTTACGGAGTTTGCTTACCTGCAGGGCGCGTCGTTGCAACGGAACATCTCAGATGCGTTAGTAGCGCAGGGACATACAGCATTAACTGGGCAGAGCAGACGCCAGCTTCAGGAGATTGAACGGGAGCAAGCTGAATTACAGAATTTGGCCCTGGAAAACACGCTTCAAAGTAAAGATAGCGTAGATACAAAATTATTTTTCAGCAACTATGTCGGTATAAAGTTGGATAAAATCTTGGAAGGAGAAAAAAAATATGATATTCCATTGGAAGACGAAGATGTGATTATTGTGCCCCGGCAGTTGCGCACGGTAATGGTACGCGGTCAGGTACTTAACCCCAATCGAATTGTTTATCAAAAAGGGAAACCACTAAGGTATTACATTCGTCAGGCGGGAGGATTTACAGCCAAAGCCCACAAACGAAAAACGTTTGTACAACATGCGAATGGCTCTGTAGAGGGCAGTAGCGGAGGGTATCCTGAAGTATTGCCCGGCAGTGAAATCATTGTGCCTACCAAGCCGGAGCGGGAGAAAATCCCTGTTCAGGCTTGGGTGAGTATGGGTAGCGTGGTCACTTCCATGGCTGCTGTGATTGTGAGTTTATTGAAATAAGTAAGATGGCAACTGAATCGAGTCTGCAAGTCGAAGAGGACGAAGTGTCTATAAAAGAATTAATCCTGGGTGGCCAGGAGTGGATTCGCTACCTGTGGTCTAAACGAATTATGCTGGTTATCGCAGGAATGCTAGGTGGATCATTGGGCTTATTATACGCCTTTCTGAAAACGCCTCAGTTCACGGCCACGACCACCTTTGTGGTAGAGGCCGGTGATTCCAAAAGCAGGTTGGGAGGCTTGTCAAGCATGGCTGCATTAGCCGGTATTGATTTAGGTGGCGGAGGGGGAGGGCTTTTTCAAGGCGATAACATCTTGGAGCTCTATAAAGCTCGAAAAATCATTGTTGAAACTTTATTATCCGCGGTACACCCCGACTCCAATCAGTTACTCATCGACCGCTACTTAGCCTTTACTGGGGCGAGGGAAAGTTGGGTAGAACAGCCCGAGCTTGTAGCGCTTGATTTCCGGTTAGCTCCTAACACTCTTCAACCTCAAGTACTTCGCCTTCGGGATAGCGTGTTGACCAAGGTAGTGAATAATATACGACAAAACGTATTGACGGTTGACAAACCTGATAAAAAATTGTCTATAATACAAGTAGACGTCACCGCTCCGGATGAAGTGTTTGCCAAGGTGTTTAATGAAAAACTAGTGGCTCGGGTTAACGACTTTTATATTCAAACTAAAACCAAAAAGTCCGCGGATAACATTGCTATATTAGAAGCTAAGGTTGATTCTGTTCGTACTGTCATGTCAGGGGCTATACAAACTGCAGCGAGGGCTTCTGATGCTACACCCAATTTGAATCCTACGCGGCAGGTACAGCGTAATGTGCCCGTGCAAGAAGCCCAATTTTCTGCTGAATCTAATAAGCTGATTCTTAGTCAATTATTGCAGAATTTAGAATTAGCTAAAATGAGCCTGCTACAAGAGCAGCCGCTTATTCAATTGGTCGACCAACCCGTTTATCCACTTAAAGTGGAGTATTTAGGTAAATTTAAAGGGATTATTATAGGTGGTTTTTTGGCTGGTTTTTTAACGCTAATGTGTCTTGTCGCAGTCAGGTGGTATCGCGGAGTAATGACAACAGAATAAGCCTCAATAGCATTCACGCCGGGAAATGAGACAAACTAAAAAAATGTTTTTGCGAGCTAATAAAAATGAGTACTTTTGTTGCTCGATAAATGTTTGTTTTGTGTTACATTTGTTCTTCACTTCAAAAACGCGTTTTCGTCTACTGATAAAATTTTTCATCAATACGGCTAATTTAGGTCATATGTGTGGTATAGCGAAGGAACTCAATCAATTGGCCAATGCCATCCGTAAGGAATTGACCAATCGCCGCGAGACGAGATACGTGGTAAAGGATGCCTCACAAAGCCGGATATCCTATAATATTAGGCCCCGTTGCTCAAACCTTCGCAATGCATGATGTATAGATATTTGGGATTAGACACCGTTTTTACCCAAGTGATTGATCGTATGGGTGATGAATACCAGATTGGTACCTCAGGCAATTATGCTGGAGGAAAAGACACTGTCATTATAGATATCGCCGTTGTTGGTTCTAATGAAAATGCTATATTTTTGTCGAAAATAAAGCCGAGAATTCGAAGCTAATCAAACCTAAGTAGGACTCATGCTAAACGACCATAATATTGACGCGAGATCAGTGCTTTACGAGAAAGAGCGATAGCAAAAAAGAATAAACCAATGACTAATTAAAACAATGAATTTGTCCCGTCAATCCGCAACTGTTTCCAAAGCCCGCATCGCGGTTATTGGCTTAGGCAATGTCGGCTTACCGTTGGCTATTGAGTTTGGCAAAAAATTCGATATACTAGGGTTTGATGTCAATACACAACGTCTAGCCGTTGGTATCGACAGTCGTATCGGCGGGAAGTTCTTAAAAACCTGTGTAGGGTTTTGGAAGCTCCTTTGGGTTCCGATATTATACATAGGAGAATCAGTTAATTTTTAAGAATTATCTATGAAAGTTTTAGTCACAGGAGCCGCAGGTTTTATTGGTTTTCACCTAGTTGAAGCATTATTAGAACTAAAGTACTCCGTGATTGGTATCGATAACATCAATGATTACTACGATGTAAAATTGAAGTACGGCCGATTGGCGGAGTGCGGCATCCTTCAGGAAAAAATTGTTGAGAACAGAAAAATACAAAGTGTAAAACACCAAAACTATATTTTTCAGAAAACGGACCTTACGGATTTGACTTCTTTAATGTCTTTGTTTGCTTCGGAAGATTTCGACTATGTGGTCCATTTGGCTGCTCAACCCGGTGTGAGATATTCATTAGAGAACCCGCATGCTTATATTCAGTCGAATATTGTAGGCTTCGTAAATATTTTGGAAGGTTGTCGACATCATCAAATTAAACACTTAGTTTATGCCTCTAGCTCGTCTATTTATGGCATGAACGATAAAATCCCTTTCAGTGAAGAAGATCGCGTAGATCATCCTGTCAGCTTGTATGCGGCAACAAAAAAGAGTAACGAATTGTTGGCACATTGCTATAGTCATTTGTATCAATTGCCGACGACTGGACTTCGCTTCTTTACCGTATATGGGCCCTGGGGCCGCCCAGACATGGCACCTATGCTATTTGCCAATGCTATTGCTAAGGGTGAGCCCATAAAAGTATTTAATGGCGGAGATATGCAACGTGACTTTACATATATAGAAGACATCGTTGAAGGGGTAATTAAGGCAATGAATTATATACCAAGCGGTCAGAAACAACACCCTTATTATCAGCTGCTTAATGTTGGAAATTCGAAACCTATTCAATTGATGGATTTTATCCATGAAATGGAAAAGGCTATGAATAAGACGGCTATTTTGGCTATGTATCCCATGCAGCCCGGTGATGTTAAACGTACATATGCAGACACCTCAAAACTCACGGCATTAACAGGTTATAATCCAGAAACATCATTACAAACAGGTATATCGGCATTTATAGAATGGTATGGTAGTTATTTTCTTTAAGTGGTAGAAGACGAAGACCATTATAAGAGGGGTCGGTTTTAATAGGGTACATATCGTATGCAGACTTTAACGGCTTGAAGGCGATAAATTGGAAAAAAAGGCGACTAATGCTTGGGCAATGAAGAATGATGGGCGAAAGCGTGTGAGCGACGATTAAAAACATTATTGTTAACAATAATAAATACAAAAAGATAATATGAAACCATCATGATTTATTCAATCGCACACGGGAATGAATAAATCTGATAGCTTCATCACCGTTAAAAAGCAAATTATATACAGATGAAAGGCATTATCTTAGCAGGCGGATCGGGCACATGGCTCTATCCTTTGACAGAGGTTATTTCCAAACAGATTTTGCCGGTACACGATAAACCGATGATATATTATCCTTTGTCAACGCTAATGCTGGCGGACATCAGGGATATTCTAATTATTTCGACACCGCAGGATCTGCCTTTGTTCCAGAAGCTGTTAGGTGATGGTAGTCAGTTTGGGATAAGCCTGCAATATGCAGAACAGCCGTCTCCTGAAGGGTTAGCTCAAGCTTTTATCATTGGCGAGGATTTTATCGGTGAAGAAGATGTATGTTTGGTTTTAGGAGATAACCTATTTTATGGCCAAGGTTTTCCAAGACTTCTTTTAAATGCAGTTAATAGCGTCTCCGTTCAACGAAAAGCCGCAGTATTTGGGTACTATGTGAGCGATCCCGAACGGTACGGTGTTGCCGTGTTTGACGACGACAGAAAAGTTATATCAATAGAAGAAAAGCCCGACAGCCCTAAATCAAACCATGCTGTTGTTGGCTTATATTTTTATCCAAGCAATGTCGTCCAAATTGCAAAGACGATTAAGCCGTCCCCACGGGGAGAGCTGGAAATCACGAGCGTTAACCAAGCTTATTTAGAGCAAGAAAAGTTAACGATTGAACTTTTGGGGCGGAGCTTCGCTTGGCTCGATACAGGGACTCACGAAGCGCTGAGTGAAGCGACGCAATTTGTTCATGCCATCGAGAAACGTCAAGGTCTGAAAATTTCTTGTTTGGAGGAAATTGCTTGGAGAAAGAAGTGGCTGACCACGGAAGCGGTTAAAACCTTAACCGCAAATAAAAAAAGCGCATACTACGAATATTTGGAGAAAATAATACAACACCATAAATGAGTCTTCGAGCGAAATCTATTTCCGGCTTGTTATGGACATTTAGCCAGCAATTCAGTGTAAAGGCAATAAATTTTGTAGTGCAAATTATACTGGCTAGGATTCTTTTACCAGAAGATTTCGGCTTAATTGCCATGCTGTCGGTTTTTATGGCCATTGGAACGACGTTAATGGACAGTGGATTAACCTCCTCGCTAATTCGGACAAAAAACCCCGACGAAACGGACTATTCGACGGTATTCTTTATGAATTTGGCGGGAAGTATAGTCGTGTATATGCTATTATATATTTCAGCACCTTTTATTGCATCGTTCTTCAAGCAACCACTTCTTGAGAACATTGTTCGCGTGTACACACTAACATTTATCATCCGCGCTTTTTCCCAGGTACAAGATACCCGGCTTACCAAGGCGATGAATTTTAAATTGCAAATGACGATTCAGTTACCATCGATTATAATCGCAGGTGTCTTTGGCGTTTTTTTTGCCTACCACGGAATGGGCGTTTGGACATTGGTATGGATGAGCATTATACAAACTTTCCTATCTTCGTTACAATTGTGGTTGCGTAGTGGTTGGACACCAAAGTTTATTTTTGATAAGAGGAAATTGAAGTACCACTTCTGTTTTGGTTATAAATTAACACTTTCAGCGCTGCTTAATACAATCTTTACTAATTTGTATAATCTAGTTATTGGTAAATATTTTTCAGCTCTACAGTTGGGGTATTACAATCGGGCCGATACTTTACGGATGTTTCCGGTATTGAACTTGTCCACTGCATTAAACAAGGTTACGTATCCCGTGTTCGCTTCTATTCAAGATGATAATGTTAAACTTCGAAATGCATATCGGATCTTGATGCAACAGGTTCTATATTGGCTAGTCCCCATAATGGCGATGCTCATTATTCTCGCCGAGCCTTTGTTTCGATTAATTCTAACCGAAAAGTGGTTGCCGGCCGTTCCTTATTTCCAGCTCTTGTGTCTATCCGGTGTTTTATATCCTGTGCATTCCTATAATTTGAATATTTTGAATGTAAAGGGCCGCAGTGATTTATTCTTACGCTTGGAAGTGATAAAAAAGATCATTATCGGAGCAGGTATTGCTTGTGCAATTCCGTTTGGAATATATGGGTTATTATATTTTCAGCTTATTAGCACAGTCATTGCTTATTTTATCAATACGTATTATAGTGGGCGGATGATTAAGTATGGTGCAGGCAGACAGTTTATTGATATTTTTCCCACAATTGCTTTGGCTGCAATTATAGGAGGCATTGCATGGTTGTTGCAGCATTATATAACGTCTCAATTTCAAATGGGTGATATTGCGACAATCCTGTTGGTTGGTCTTATTTATGTAATTTGTTATTTTAGCATTAGTATAATTTTGAGATTTCCCGCCTTTATCGAGTTTAAAATGTTGTTTTTAGTACGATTCATAAAAAATATGGGCTCTCGTTGAGGTGGGTTCTCCCAATGGATACGTGCGTCAAAAAGCAAAGCAAAGGTTATGAATAAAAGCATTAACGGAGCCTTATTAACTAGTTTATTAGACAAAAGTAATAGTCTATACACCACGGATTATGCGTTACAATGGATAAGGGAACAGAATAATAAAATTACAGTTCGAGTGAACCAGATCCCATTTAAGGAGCTAAGGCACTGGGGATTTGACGATGTTTCCCTACGGCATCGGTCGGGGAAATTCTTTTCGATCGATGGTATTTTGGTCAATACAAATTATGGACGAGTGAATGCATGGCAACAGCCCATAATTAACCAACCGGAGATAGGTTACTTAGGGATTTTAACAAAAGAAATCAATGGGGTGCTACATTTTCTGATGCAGGCAAAAATAGAACCTGGAAATATCAATCACGTTCAACTGTCGCCAACCCTTCAAGCCACCAAGAGTAATTACTCCCGGGTTCATGAGGGAAATGCTCCAGCCTACCTTGAATACTTTCAGAATGCCAAGCGGGAGGATATCTTATTCGACCAGCTCCAATCCGAGCAGGGCGCAAGATTCTTAAAGAAAAGAAACCGAAATATCATTATCAGGGTTGATGGCGATGTGGAGATATTGGATAATTTTATCTGGCTCACCTTGTCGCAGATTAAAGAGCTGATAAAGTATGACAATGTCGTGAATATGGATACTCGTACCGTTATATCGGGGATACCGCTAGAGGGAGGACCGGAGATTGCACAATTCAGAGATTATGTGATCAAGAACAATTTTTCGGATAGGATACTGGAGTCGTTAGAAGAGCGAGCTCTTGGCGTAAATTCATTAAACGATATTATTCTCTTCATCACCAACCTAAAATGCACGTATGAGTTGGACGTAAAGCAAATTCCACTTTCCACTTTAAAAGATTGGGTAATAGAAGATAGGTCGATCCGCCATGTAGATCACAAATATTTCGAGATCATCGCTGCGGATATCGAGATCGATAACCGGGAAGTGGTTCATTGGTCGCAACCCATGGTAAAACCTGTCCAGGAAGGCATTTGTGCGCTTGTCTGTAAAGCGATCGATGGAGTGATCCATTTTGCTCTGCAGGCTAAGTTGGAGTGTGGCAATTTCGATATTATTGAGCTGGCTCCGACTGTTCAATGCCTAACTGGAAGTTACGACAACCCCAGATCTAAGGAGACCTTGCCGTTCTTGGATTACGTGTTAAACGTTAAAAGAGACAAGGTGATTTTTGATACCTATCAATCTGAAGAAGGCGGCCGGTTTTATCAGGAGCAGAACAGAAGCTTGATTATACTAGCAGGCGATGAGATAGGCGTGGAGTTGCCAACGAATTACATCTGGATGACTTATGATCAATTGCAGACATTCATAAAACTTAATAATTATATTAACATTCAGGCGAGGAGCTTATTATCAGCCATCGCATTTATTTAATATGAAAAAGCTACGAATAGGCGTTTTAGGGGCAGCAAATATCGCTATAAGATCAATTATACCCACGATCAAGCAATTGTCAGACCGTTTTGAATTGGTAGGCGTAGCCAGTCGCCATTTGGCTGAGGCAAGGTGTCGGCTAGCCCACTTAGACACTGAAGTTACAAGCGGATATGGTGAACTGTTGCATCGCGAGTATATCGACGCTGTTTACATTCCTTTACCGAACGCATTGCATTATCAGTGGGCGAAGACGGCGTTGGGGCGAGGGATTCACGTATTGGTCGAAAAATCGTTGGCGTGTACTTTTGACGAAGTCGTTGAATTGAATGAACTTGCCGCGGCGAATGATCTGGCGCTGGTAGAGAATTTCCAATTCAGGTTCCACCCCCAATTGGCGTATATCCTCGACCTTTTGCAACAGGGGACGCTCGGCGAATTGCGGATTGTCCGTAGTACGTTTTGCTTTCCACCCTTTCCGGACCGGAGCAATATCCGATACCAGAAAGCGTTGGGAGGTGGTGCGCTCTTAGATGCAGGGGCCTACCCCATTAAACTGTCGCAGTTTATATTAGGGGACGACTTAGTCGTAACTTCCGCCACTCTCAATATAGATGACGAAAAGGGAGTCGATATCTGGGGTGGCGCGTACCTAAAGCAAAAGACTGGCACGTTATTTTCTCAAATTGCGTTCGGTTTCGATCAATATTATCAATGCAACGTGGAAATCGTTGGAACGAAAGGTAAACTTTATACCAATCGGATATTTACGGCCGGGGAAAATGTGACTCCCGTGGTTGTATTGGAGACGCAGGAAAACGGACGTCAGGAAGTAATGTTGGCTACAGACAACCATTTTAAAAATATGCTGTCCTATTTCTATGAAGCCGCTGTTGGGACGAAGGATAAGAGACATGAATACACTGCAAATATTAATCAGGCCAGATTGTTAAAAGAATTAAGAGAAAAATCACATGAGTAAGCCCATCTATGTTACCCAACCGTCGTTGGCTCCTATTGCCGAGTATATTGAGTACCTATCCAAACCGTGGGAAAGCGGCGTCCTTACCCATAATGGCCCACTAGTTAGGCAATTGGAAGCCGACTTAAGCGCCAAATTGAATCTCAATCACCTTTCCATTGTATTGAACGGAACGATTGCGTTACAGATGGCCATTAAAGCTTTGGAACTGAAGGGAGAAATTATTACCACCCCATTTACGTGGGTGGCCACGATAAGTGCAATTAAGTGGGAAGGTTGCCAACCTGTGTTTAGTGATATTAACCCTGAAACACTAAATATCGATGAAGAAAAGATCGAGGCTCTTATCACTGAAAAAACCGTCGCTATCATGCCCGTTCATGTTTTTGGTACAGCTTGCAATATTGAACGGATCGAACAAATAGCAAAAAAACATAATCTCAAGGTGATATACGACGCAGCTCACGCTGTTGGCACCAACTACAAAGGAAAAAGTATATTATCATACGGGGATATATCAGCCACAAGCCTCCATGCGACGAAACTATTCAATACCGGTGAAGGAGGTGCGTGCACTACCGAATCCAAAGAGTTAGATGAGAAGTTGCGCCGAATACGCTTTTTTGGACACAACGATGTAAAGGATATTGTAGAAGACGGCTTTAATGGTAAGATGACCGAAATACACGCCGCTATGGGGCTGGCGAATTTAAAGTATTTTGACGAAGTCTTGGCCGATAGGAAGAAGAAGTACAATTTATATAAGCACCTATTAAAAGGAAGTCCTGGCGTCCGTTTTCAAAAAATAGAGAATGAAGAAACCAATTATTCGTATTTTCCAGTCATTTTTGATTCTGAACAAACACTTTTGGCAATTGAAGCAAAGTTGAATGCCAGTAACATATTCCCACGTCGATACTTCTATCCATCGGTTAATACTTACACTAAAATCGTAGCTTATCAGCCAACACCTGTATCGGAAGACATTTCTACTAGAATTTTATGTTTACCCTTATATCGGACGCTGACCCAAGAGGAAATCATTACCATATGTGAGGTTATCCAAAGGCAATTAAACGCATAGAACGTTCGATAGTAACGAATAAACGATGGTTACGAAGCGGGTTAGAAAGAAATATTTACTTTGATAACCACAGAAAATTGATAAATGAAGAAGAATGTTTTAGTGTTTCCTTGCGGGTCGGAGATCGGCCTAGAGATTCATAGATCTCTCCGCTTTTCTACCCATTTTGATTTGATAGGAGCGAGTAGCGTTGATGATCACGGTAAATTTGTATATGAAAACTATATCGGTAGTCTACCATTTGTCACGGATGAGCGCTTCCTCCCGAAAATTCGGGAACTGATTGGTCAATATCAAATTGATGCAATCTATCCCGCGATGGACACGGTTGTAACCTTGCTGGCCAAGTATGGACATACCCTGTCGTGTAAGATCATCGCTTCATCGTACGAAACAACGGAGATTTGTCTTTCTAAATCGTTAACATACTGGACACTCAAGGATGCGGTCAGGATAGCAAACGTCTATCAACACATTTCGGAAGTTGTGTCGTATCCCGTATTTATCAAGCCCGATATCGGATATGGGGCTCGTGGAGCTAGATTGGTTCATTCAGTTGAGGATGCTCAAATGCATTTAAATCACTATCCTGAATCCGTTATCATGGAATACCTGCCGGGGAGAGAATATACGATAGACTGTTTCACGAATCGTCACGGTGAGTTGCTGTTCAGTGGTATCAGAGTAAGAAACCGTATCAGCAACGGTATTAGTGTTAATACATTCGAAGTGCACGATCATCATGATGAGCTTCAGTCGATGGCAAGAAATATTAACAGTCGACTCAAATTTCGTGGCGGCTGGTTTTTTCAAGTAAAGGAAGACTCTAATGGCAATCCTGTGTTGCTTGAAGTTGCAAGCCGGTTGGGTGGGTCGTCATCCTTATTCCGAAATTTGGGTGTGAATTTTGCATTATTAAGTCTGTTTGACGCTTTTGACCTCGATGTGAACGTTTTCCATAATGACTTCCCGATCGAACTTGACCGGGCACTGACGAGCAGGTATAAAGTAAGGATTTCATTTGAAAAGGTATACGTAGACTTCGATGACTGTCTTTTGTTGAGCGATAAGGTGAATACGAGTTTGGTAAAACTTTTGTACCAGTTCTTGAATGACGGTAAAAAACTCATACTGATTACTAAACATGAGCACGATATTCATGCTTCACTAAAAAGGTATAAAATAGAAGCTATTTTTGATGAAGTTATTCACATAGACAGGGGAGATAAGAAGTATCGATACATAGATAGTAAAGAAGCCATTTTTATTGACGATTCGCATGCAGAACGTCAGGAGGTGCATCACAAACTAGGAATCCCTGTTTTTGCTCCTGATAGTATAGCGTGCTTATATCATTGATTTGCTAATTTAAGAACGTTTACAACAGATAACAATCTTTTTAACATGAGAATATTACATTCCTATTGCCTGAACTATAATATCGGAGATTATGCACTTGGGATTGGGATTAAAAATTTACTCCGAAAATACTTTGACGTCGATTTGATTGGTAATACGAATTTGCAAGGACGGGAATTTAACGAATACTATATTCAAGAAGTTGTAAACAAAAGGTATGATTTGCTCGTGATTGGCGGTGGTGGGATTATCCACGGCAAGCATTGGCCTAATGGATGGTTCTGGTTAATTGATAAAGAACTTATAAAAACTATCAAGATCCCTTTTATTATTTATGGAGTTGGTTATAACTACTGGGAGGAGGAAGGGGGAATCCCTGAACGAGGAATTGTGCATTTGAAGGAAACACTTGCGTTTGCCCGGCACTTTTCGGTCCGTAACGACGGAAGTGCAGAAAGAATTTTAGCACAGACGGGTATTGACGCGCATGTGGTTCCTGATCCGGGCTTTCACGTCGACATTAATACCGAATACTATCGCAAAGAAAAGGATCCATATGTGCTTATTCAAATTGCTAACGATAAGCCATTGAGTCGTTTTACATCAGAAGACAGAATTGCATCGTTTGTGAGTGATATGCGGATTGTCACCCAGAAACTCGCCAAGAATTACAAAGTAATCTTTGCTCCGCACGTATTAGAAGATGTAGCATTAAGTAAAGAAATTGCGGAAGGTATCTCCAACGCATCCGTATGGGACTTTGGCTATTATGCCTTTGATCATTCCGATCAAGCGGTGGGATACTATAAATATGCGGAGTTCGCTATTTCAATGCGAGGACATGGTCAAATTGTACCTATATGTTTTAATACTCCCGTTATCGCTTTAGAAAATCACCCGAAGCATCGAGGTCTAATGGAAGGATTAGGCTTGTTGGAGTATAATGTAAAGATTGATGACCAATCTTTTAGGCAAAACCTGGAAGCTGCAATTGAAAAAGTAGAAAACGACAAAAAAGATTTAATCCATCGTCTTTTATCCATCAATGAAACCTTGAAAGCAGAAAGCGAGCGTGCTTTCAAACAAGGAATTTTGAACCAGATAAAATAGAAACTTTCGATCGAATAAGAAAGAATGGACGTGAAGCCCTTGGTAAGTATTTGTTGCATTACGTATAATCATGAGTTGTTTATCCGACAATGTCTGGATGGCTTAATTGCACAACAAACCGATTTTCCCTTTGAAATCCTAGTACACGATGATGCATCAACAGATCGTACGCAAGATATCATCAAAGAATATGAGGCAAAGTATCCTGAGGTTATTAAACCTGTCCTGCAAACCCAGAACCAGTATTCAAAAGGAGTGAGGGGAATTAATCTTCATTTTAATTTTCCAAGGGCAAAAGGGCAGTACATCGCATTATGCGAGGGCGATGATTATTGGACTGACCCGCGAAAATTACAGCGGCAAATTGATTTTTTGGAACACCATGCCGACTATGTTTTAACCTGTGGGGGCTTCACAAAAGTCCATGATGGAGTCGGCGAGAGCGTGATGGTTAGCGGATTGGTTTCGAAAGATCTCGAGGATGAGAAAGGATTTAAATTCACGCTTGAGGATCTGTCAAAAAGATGGATAACGAAAACTCTGACCTGTGTGTTTCGGAATGATAGCGATCTTTTTAACCAATTGCTTAACTATACGTATATAAGAGATATCCATCTTTTCTATCATATGCTAAAAGAAGGGCCGGGATACTATTTCAAACAACTGTTCGGTGTTTACAACATACACGGTGGCGGGATTTTCAGTTCCACTGCTGCAACGGATCGGTTCAACACCCATTGTCTTATCTATCGGGAGCTGTATGAAGTCAATCGCGATGAATTTTCCCGGCAAATGTATTTTAAGGTATTGCTAGATATCATTAGCTTTAATCGGTCAAACACATCAGGAAGTGCATTTAAGACCAATAAAACGGCTTTTCAAGCCATTCGATTGGCTAAAACGGGTAGGGAGATTTTCAATTTTTTGAAAGCTTTTATTCCCAAGCAACGTGTGCAGGCCGTAAAGCGAGCGTTGAACCGATAAATGTATGTGGAAATAAAAAAGGGAAGGCCATGTTTTCAGTAATAGTTCCTGTCCATAATAAATTGCCGCACATTGAACGGTGCGTGGGGTCTGTTCTGAATCAGTCATTTGCAAACTTTGAGTTGATATTGGTGGATGACGCCTCTACCGATGGCTCATCGGAAAAATTGCTGGAATTTACAGATAAAAGAATACAGATCCTTAGAAGAGATGTGCCTGGCCGCGGGGGTTACGCCGCTAGGAATCTAGGCATACAGCGAGCAACATTTTCTTGGATTTCCTTTCTCGATGCGGACGACGAATGGGATATTGACCTGCTGCAGCGTGTATATGATGTTATCGCCAATCACCCGGATGCTGGCATTGTTTCTTGTGGATGGGCAGAGAAGGTTGAAGGCATTAGTCATTCTCGATCATTGGAGCGGGGGCAAGGAGAAATCAAGACATTCGTTTTGGAGGATTTCTTGCGGAAGCCCGAGCTAATGTGGACAGGTGGTATATCCATGAAGAAGGCGGTGTTAATTGAAGCGGGTTTGTTTCCTACTTGTCCGGAATGCAAGGCTGGTGGTGATTTTGATACATGGATTAGGGCTTTGGATGTAAGCCCAAAGAACTTCTATGTTGATGAGATTTTATCTTTTTATTTCAGGGATTCAGTTAATCGGGTTACCGATTTTAGCCGCAATCCGAACGACCATTTCTGTGCCGGTGGTAGCTTGAGAAGAATTTATGCTACAGCTACCCGTTCGTCGTTGAAGGAGGCGATTCGTGCTTTTGTGAATCTCCAGGTGTATGTCATTTTAAAGCGATTGATTTCTTCGGGTCATACACCCACCAAGAAATTGCTCACTGAGTTTTATCGGGATTTGAGGTTGCCGATGTATCTCGCTAAACTATCGACATTATTTGTTTTGAAATCGGTTAAGCGCCTTATTGAGTGATGTATGGTAACTTCTATATCACTTAATCAGCCATACAATCGTTGCGTGAAAGATAGGTAGAATAGAAGGTGCAAGCTAAAGCCAGAATGATGAAAAAGGTGTTATTGGTGTTATTGTTGTTTTTATTTATTTATAATATCCCCTTTGTTTTTTTGCCTGTTTCCACGGCAAAACTGGTGTTAGCTATTTCTTTCTTCCTGTTTTTAGTCTATTTTCTTATAAAAAAGAATGGCCTCAATCGGCTGTATCTCAACCGGCGCATAATGTCGCCTTTTTTGTTGGTCGTACTGCTGATATTCTATTCATTCGCTACCAACGTATTCCATGGTACTAATGATTACACATTTATATACACGTATTCTCTTTTTATTATTGAGTATGTTCTCGGCGCTGCTATTATTATCTATTTAATCTGGAAAGTTGAGGCCGAACCTAGAAACAAGCGACCTGCCATAGACATATTCCTAGATTCCTTTATCCTAATGTGTGTGGTCCAATCCATTTTGATTTATGGGATGATGTTCATCCAGCCGTTCCGCGATTTTAGTTTTTCGATATTGGAATCAGAACGACGCCTTGAAGTCTTTGAGCGATACGGTGGCTTTCGAGGGTTGGGCTATGCGTCTACGGTGACGTACGACTTCGCCGTATTACAGTCTTTTGCATTGATGCTAATCGCTAGGCAGTTATTTTTTAAGACTAATTTTTCAAAAAGGCAACTTTGGCAATACATGATTGCGTACGTGCTCATTTTTGGTGGCGTGTTGGTGAGTGGCCGTACCGGATTTATAGGTGTGGGGATGTCGTTTATACTGATGGGTTTATTCTCAATCAGGTATCGTACATCACAGTTGTTCTTTAATAAGCGAGTAAACGGCGTATTGCTCGTCATATTCACACTGTTAGGCGTCGTTTGGATGTTCTATGGACTTTTTGTGGACGACGATATAAAAACGCTCATTGAGGAAGGCGTGTTTAATTACGCCTTTGAAATGATCACGAATCTGTTCGAGACGGGATCGGCAACAACTCGTTCCACAGAGCGGTTGTCGACCATGTATTTTCCTGTGCCCACATCTACCCTAATTTTTGGGGATGGGGTGTATTTCTACGAAGGGGGCGGATTTTATAAGAGTACAGATGCGGGTTATATGCGACAGATGTTATTTTATGGGGTCATCGGTAGTTTTTTGTTGTACTTATTTTATATCGTTCTGAACTTAAAGATAAATGGCTCAAAGGTGTCGAAAGAATTTAAGTTACTTTTTTTTCTGCTGATCGTCTATATGTTCATTGTTCAGTATAAAGGCGATATCATGATGGGAAGTCCATTCTGTATAAAGTTTATTTTTATTTTTTACCTGTTGTTGATGAGTCATGCTGGAAAATGTAAAAGCAAACCAGTACTTCCAAGTACAGTAGCTTAGAACGTAAGATTTGAAAAAAGGTATATATGACGACCGGCAGTAAAGGTAAAGTGATTCTTGTTAGTTTCGAATTCCCGCCCTACATTGGCGGGGCGGGTGCGGTTGCCCAGGACTATGCAACCTATTTGGGACAACAGGGGAGCGTTGTGGTTTTAACGAGTACCCATAAGGATAGAAAAAAAGTGGATGAAGATTATGAAATACATTCCGTCAAGTCGGTACGAAAAATCCAACCCATTTTCTTCTATAGGAAATTTTCAACGATCTATGATGAGAGCGTGACCCATATTATACTAAACGATGCAGGTGCCTGTTTAATGGCCGCCTTGTTTTTCTCGGAAGCATTGAAGAGCAAGTCGATTGTTTTCGTGCACGGATCGGAAGACCGAAAATTATTGGAAAACCAAGGCCTTCTTTTTAGGTTATTTAAGGTCAGGAACCGTTACCTCAGCCTTTTGCGGTCGTGTCAATTGGTTATCGGTGTGAGCGAATTCTTAAAGGGAAAATTTATCACAAAAACACGGTTCCCCGAATTGGCTAATAAGTTTCTCGTTATACGTAATTCCGTAAATACGGAAGATATAAAATGCAACCATGCTAGACCCGCGGCTTTTAACGATCCGTCAAAGACCATTTTATTTTCGGCAAGTAGGTTAGTAGAACGAAAGGGGTATGGAAATATGTTGAAGCTATTCAGGGAAGTGATTCAAATCGATGACGGGTTTGTCTGGTACATTGCGGGAGATGGACCTTATGAACCTATTCTTAGGGAAAAAATAGATAATTATGGCTTGAATAGGTACGTGAAGCTACTGGGGGCTATCGAAAAGGAAGCAATTTGGAGTTATTATGGTCATGCAGACTGTTTTTGGCAGCTTTCGGATTTTCAGGAAGGCTTAGGTTTGGTTTATTTAGAAGCCGCATTGTGTGGTTGCCCTGTAATCGGTTATAACGAAGGGGGAATCCCCGAAGTTGTCAACAACCAAACAGGCATTCTGTTTAATCGTGGAGAAAGTGATGCTATCATAGCATGCTTGCTTTCTAAATCGTTCAAAGGCCTAAATCGCGAAGTAGTAATGCATACAGCACAGAGCATGAACCAAGAACGGAAGCATTTATTATTAGACAAAATAGGCTATAAAACACATTGATATGCAGACAGTATCCGTCATTATACCGACTAGGAACAGGCTAGAGTTTTTAAAAGCAGCTCTTGCAAGTGTATATTGCCAATCGTATAAAGCGATCGAAATTATCGTGATCGATGAGCAGTCATCCGACGATACTCCTGCGTTTTTGCAACAGGAATATACAGAAGGTAAGTTGCGATTTATCAGAAATGAGGAGCCAAAAGGTGCTGCAAATGCTAGAAATATCGGGATAGCAGCTGCATTGGGCACGTTTATTGCCTTCTTGGATGACGATGACGAATGGATGCCCCAAAAGATTGAAAAGCAGGTTGCCCTATTTGCAGATGAAGAAGTAGGACTAGTTTATACAGGTATTGAGTTGGTATACGAAGATATGGGCTTCTCTTATCAATCTTTGCCTGACATATCGGGGCGTGTTTTCAACCAACTGCTCATCGAAAATAGGATTGGGGTCACGAGTTCGGTCATGATCCGGGGGATTGTTGCAAAAGAATTTATGTTTGACGTGGCTTTGCCTGCAAGGCAAGACTATGAATTATGGTTGAGAATTTCGAGGAAATGGAAGGTTGCTGGGGTTCGTGAGCCGTTGGCGAAGATCTATGCACGAAATACATTGAAGCGGATCACCAGTGACATTGGTAATTACGAACGCTCGATAGCCTATATCAACGAAAAATATAAGGATGACATTGCTGTCATGGGGCGGAAGGAGCAAAAAGCCCGGACAGCCGATCAATATTTTTTTCTAGCCTCCCAAGCTGTAAAAGCAAACAATATTGTTTCCGCCAGGCGATATTTTCTGAAAAGCGTAAAAGAAAGATTCAGTTTAAAATCATTCGTCAGTTTTTTGGCGTCGCTTGCGGGTGTGAAGGCCGTGTTAAATTTGAGACGTTTAAAGAGATAATTAATGAGTGGATTCAGTAAGCGGGAGCGGGCAATAGCAAGATTTTTCAGCCAATTCCCTCAGCTTAAAAAGGCTATTAAGAAAATATATCAGTATAGTAATTTTTTGCTATACAGAAAAGGGTACACTTTTCGTGCAGAAGGACAACTGTATAAGTTACCCATACCTGAAGGCGAAACTTTTTTCGGATATTATGATAAAAGCCCTCTTTCACTAGATAGTCGTTATCTCCTTTTCCACCATACCATTTTTCCCACTGTAAATTTGCCTAGCGCAGCCAATCCGATAGCAGTATGTGTTTGGGATTTAAAAGAAGGAAAGTTGATTTACCGTGCGGCCACTAGAGCATATAATTGGCAACAAGGCACTAAATTGCAATGGCTGACAAACAGAAAATTTATTTACAATAATTATTCGGAAAAATTAGGTTATCATTCCATTAAAGTTGAGTTATTAGCGCAGAAGGCAGAGGAGTCTATCATTAGTTATCCCATCTATGACTGCTTTGGAGAAGAATATGGGTTATCTTTAAGCTTTGAGCGCCTTCAAAAACTTCGTCCGGATTACGGATATAGGAACCACAACGTTAACGATGATTTACCTGGTTATTCAGAGGATGGCATTTTTTATGTTGATTTGAAAACTGGAAATATATATCTACTGCTATCGCTCAAGGAAATAATCAATTTTAATGGAACGTATATTCCCGATAGTGCAGATCATAAGGTCAATCACATTATGATATCGCCGGACGGGCAGCATTTTATGTTCTTGCATAGATATTTTATAAATCGACAACGCTTTGATCGTTTAATGGTATCGGATATACATGGCAAACACCTAAGGGTTCTGGCAGACGACGAAATGGTGAGCCACTGTTACTGGATAAATAATTCTGAAATTATTAGCTATTTAAGAGATTTTAAGACCGGAGATAAGTATTACAGGTTGGACATTCGAACCAATCAAAAGACGATTGTTGGTGAAGGGGTAATCGATCAGTTTGGTGATGGCCATCCGTCCGTAAATCAAAATAGCATCATTTTTGATACCTATCCCAATAAGGCCAGAATGAAAGAGCTATACACATATCAAATGGATGAGCACAAGCTCGTGAGACTTGGCGAGTTTTTTGAAAATATGAACTATTATGGAGAGACACGCTGTGACTTACACCCAAGGTTTAGCTTCGATGGAAAAACCATTTTCATTGATTCTGTGCACGAAGGAAAAAGGCACTTATACTGGTTAAAAATACAATGAGGTTTTCGACATTAACATCCATATATAAAAAGGAAAAACCCCACTATCTAGATATCGCATTAAAGAGTATTTGGGAAGATCAACAACTAAAGCCGGACGAGATTGTCCTGGTGGAAGACGGGTTGCTAACTGATGAGTTGTACGCTGTTATTAAAAAATGGCAGGACATTATTGGTAACGAGGTAATAAAAACATTGAAATTTGAAGAGAACCATGGTTTGGGGTATGCATTAAACAAAGGACTAAAAGCCTGCACGAATGAGATTGTATTCCGGGTAGACTCGGATGATATATGCCATGAAAATAAGTTTAAAGTGCAGATGGAATTCATGGAAAGTAATCCTGCTATCGATATCGTCGGAACCTGGTGCTGGAATATCAATACGGAAGGTGAAATAACAGGTAGTAAAAAATTTCCGCTTTCGCATGATGATATTTATAAGGTAATCTGGACGTGCCCGCTGGTACACCCGACTGTGGTATTCCGAAAAAGTAGAATTGAGGCGGTAGGTTCTTATGATGAAACATTAAGGAGGCGACAAGATTATGATTTATGGTTTAGGGCAGCTTCAAAGGGGTTACGGTTTGCGAATATTCCGGAAAACTTGCTTTATTATAGAATAACGGATGACTATTATAAGAAGAATAATTTTGGTGCCATATTGGACCAAGCCAAGATAGGAGTCAAGGGGTTAAGACTCGTAAAAGGTAGCCGGATGGCATATATCGGTGTGTTTGCCCCCACTATTCGTGCTTTGTTTCCGAAGTTTATTGGGAAACAAATCCATCGGCTTATATCCGTGTTTGACCCAAGAAATACCGAACAGTAACGCTAATTGTTTTAATATTGCAATATATTCACAAGAGAATGTATTTTCTTAAAAAAATAGTCCTATGATGAAAGTAACGATTATTATATTAAGTGTGGTTTGTCTCACGCATTTTTATGGGTGCGCTTTTGACGCAAAGAATGATCGGAATCAAACGAACGAAGCACCGACGGAATCCACAGCCGCCTTTGATCATGCAAAAAGTAATGTAAGGCTTTTAAGCCAGGCACTTAGCCAAGAAGAAGTACTACAAACGGCATATAATTCTTACTATTTGAATGAAGAACAAAATTTATTACAAAATCCTGGTTTCGAATCAGGTACAACAGGCTGGAGTAGCGAGATCAGTAAAGGAATTATTGATAAAGAGGTTTTTAAAAGTGGAACTGCAAGCTTTCGTTATGAACGTAAAGACCCTAATAAATACGATATAATAAGTCAAAGTTTAGGGAGTGTGTCACCGGGGGATGTGATCCACTTTAGTGGATGGGTAAAAGGAAAAGATATTGCTACAAAAGAATTAAATTCCGAAAAGGGGGCTGGCGTCTTTGTGCAAGGGTACAATGCCGTAGGCAAATATATCCACGGGGAGTTTTCAACCACCTTATCTGGAACTTTTGATTGGACCTATCTAAAGGGGATTTATGTGGTCCCGCAGGGAGTTTCCAAAGTCGCCTTTCGTTTTTTTCTGCGGTCAAAATCAACAGGCACAGTTTGGTTTGATGATTTTCTCGCCTATATCGAAAAACCAAACCATCTAATAGTCACTCCCCAAAACCCGTATTACCGGGGCTATATCTTTGAAAATAACCGTACGCCTTGGACACTTGAAATACAATTTAATGATATCAAATCCGATGATTGGATTTTGAATGCAAGCATCGTTAATGGCGATGGGAAACAAATTCATAAGGAAAGCGCTTTTAAGCCAGGCCGCAGTGGAATTTCTCAGCTCTCGTGGCAGCCGACGAGTGGTTTGTCTTCGGGAAAGTATAAATGGGTCTTGAGCCTTGAAGATCAGAAGAATACCATAATTGAGCAGCATATCATTGACCTGACTCTCTTAGACGAATCACCTGAAGTGTATATCGATCGTGAAGGTTTTACAGTTAAGGGAGGACGGCGAATATTTCCGTTAGGTATCTATCTTGGTGAGGGGGCAAAGAAGGGCGATTGGGCAAATTCTGATGAAAACCTTGGCAAAATATCCGCAGCTGGATTTAACACGGTGTTATCGTACTATTATGGCAATCGAAATGATGCAGCCAAATATTTTGCGACTGCCCGTCAACATAATTTGAATGTCGTGTATAATTTAAAAGACATTTATGATGGATTAAACACGTATCGAGATCTTAAGCAACCCGCTCTTTCTGCCACAAAAAATATTATTGAACGTTATAAGGGTGAACCCAACTTATTGGCTTGGTATATAAATGATGAACTTGGTCTCGGTAAAATCTCAGGAATAGCCCACTTATACGAGCAACTTAAGGAACTCGACATAAATCACCCTGCATTCCAAGTCGAAAACAAGCTTAATGCATTTTCGTATTTCTATAATTTCGCTGACGTTTTTGGTTCGGACCCTTATCCGGTTGAGGGGAAAGAGGTGGCATCATTGAATGCTGTAACGAATTGGACGAATCAAACCGTTGCAGCTTCGAAGGGAAAGAAAGGGGTTTGGCAGGTTGTGCAGATGCAAGACATGGCATTCCATAAAAAGCAGCCCAATCGTCCGCCGACATTAGATGAAATGAGGAATATGTCTTATCAGGCGATAATAGGCGGTGCTAAAGGATTGTTTTATTTTGCTTATCACTGGCTTTGGAATGCCCATGATGCAAATAAGAAAAGAGTATTCAGTGCATCAGCATTTTCTAATCGATGGACAGATGTCGAATCCCTTATGGATGAGATAAACAATATCGTTCCGGTTATATTAAATAACGATATCGTTGAGTTAAAATCGGATAAAAAGGATAATAGTATTCAATATAAATGTTGGCGCTTTGAGGGAGAGTATTATTTGATGATATCCAATACTGAAAATAAAAAGGGCGGAATTTCGATAAATGTGCCCAGTAACGTACAAATAATAGAAAACAATTTAGAAGGAATGTCTGTAAAACAAAATGGTAATGTTGTCCTCGTCGATGTGAAACCTTTCGGCAGTGGTGTCATAAAATTAAAATAGACTCAAGATTGGTATTTGGAAGTATCCTCGGATATGTTTAGTGTGCTTATTACAGGTGCCACGGGTTTCGTAGGTCAAAATTTACTCCCCTTTCTTAACAGAAAAGGGTTTATGGTTTCTCCGATTTCGTTGCGTGATGGCGATTGGCGGCACAAGTTGTCTGAACAATATGGGGCCATTGTGCACCTCGCAGGCAAGGCCCACGACACCCAAAATACCAGCTCACCTGAAGAATATTTTCTGATCAATACCAAGCTTACCAAGCAGCTATTTGAGCAATTCCTGCGAAGTAATGCCCGAGATTTTATTTATTTCAGCAGTGTAAAGGCAGCTGCAGACACGGTGGAAGGCAAGTTGAATGAATCGGTGGTACCCAACCCTCAGACAACTTACGGGCAATCGAAATGGCAAGCCGAACAATACCTGAATAGTCAGCCACTTCCACCGGGTAAACGATTATTCATTCTTCGCCCTTGCATGATCCACGGCCCAGGCAACAAAGGCAATCTTAATCTATTGTATAAAATCGTAAGTAAAGGCGTTCCGTGGCCGTTGGCAGCCTTTGAAAACAGGCGATCATTTCTTTCCATTGCGAATTTGCAGTTTATTATTAAACAGATCCTTCAAAATCCAACTATTCCCGGGGGGACATATAACCTGGCGGACGACGACTCGTTATCTACGAACGAACTGATAAAATTAATTGGTGAGTCACGTAATAAAAAGCCCGCATTGTGGAAGGTTTTGCCGGGACTGATCAAAGGAATTGCAAAAGTTGGGGGCACATTGCGGTTGCCATTGAATAGCGAACGCCTTAAAAAACTGACGGAAAGTTACGTTGTGGATAATGGCAAGATTAAGGCGGCTTTGAAAGTCGACAAATTCCCAGTCTCTGCTAGGGAAGGGCTACTCGAAACGCTAAAAAGCTTCTGAAGTGAGCGGTATAACTTTTATTTCGGAAAAAGTTAACTTTGCCGCTAAATGGCTGCGGAATCAGAAATAGTAAAACTCATACAATCCGGAGAAAGTGACTCGGTCGAATTTACCACATCGACGAACAACACCGAGAAATTTTCTCAGGCGATCTGTGCATTTGCAAATGATTTACCCAATCACAGGAAACCCGGATACACACTTGTTGGCCTATACGACGACGGGAAACTAGAGATGGTGTATAATTATCCGTACTGGGCATTGCGTGAGTTGGCTATGAACGCCGTAATGCATCGCGATTATCAGTCGAATACACCCATACGGCTTTACCAATTTGATGATCGGATCGAAATCATGAATGCGGGTAATCTATATGGTAATGCCCGGCCCGAGAATTTCCCGAATGTGAATGATTACCGAAATCCAATTATAGCCGAAGCCATGAAAGTGCTGGGCTACGTAAACCGCTTTAGTCGCGGGGTGAATCGAGTGAATCAGGAGTTGGTTGCTAATGGTAATCCGGAAGCTTACTTTAAATTTAATCTGTTAACCGTATTTGAGGTGACGGTGAAACTTTCGCAAAAATCGTTAGAGGGAAGGACTACCCAAAAGGCTTCAAACGTCCAGAAGGCCATTTTGGAACTCCTTGCCGCATCGCCTTCGTTATCAAGAGAAGGGCTTGCCCAGCAAATTGGAAATATTACCGCTGATGGCATCAAATACCACTTAGATCAACTGAAACGAAAGGGGCTGATAACAAGGGTTGGTGGCAGGAAAGAGGGTGCGTGGCTGGTCAATACCGATACTGAAAATTGAATTTTGTTTATCGCTTCACAATGCTAATACACTACTTTTTTATTGCCGTTACACTTTTTACCGCGATGCTGCTTTACTTCCGCATCGCGGATCGCTTCAATATCATCGATAAACCCAATCAACGAAGCAGCCACACCCAAATTACCATCCGCGGAGGTGGTATTGTGTTTTATCTTGGTGCATTAATTTGGTTTGTTTGGTCTGGATTTACCTCCCCGTGGTTTTTTGCCGGGCTCACCGCCATTACCGTTGTCAGTTTTCTGGATGACGCGTTTACGCTATCCAATCGGTCGCGCATCTCAGTGCATCTGATATCCGTATTGATGATGATCTACGAATTGGGAATCTTCGAATTACCATGGTTTATCTTGCCTATTGCACTGATCCTTATCATCGGTACCATCAATGCCTATAACTTTATGGATGGCATCAACGGCATTACGGCAATGTATAGCTTTGCAGTGCTGCTTTCGCTGTGGATGGTTAATCAGCAAATTACCTTCATCGATGACAGGCTGCTCTACTGTACGGCAATTGCTAATGGGGTATTTGCCTTTTTCAATTTCCGGCAACTGGCAAAATGTTTCGCGGGAGATGTGGGCAGCGTGAGTATGTGTTTTATCCTACTCTTCGCGGTACTGGGTCTCATCCTCGTGACGGGAAATCCGATTTACATGTTGTTTTTTGCGGTGTATGGTGTAGATAGCGTACTCACCATTGTTCATCGCCTGATGAAGCGGGAAAATATATTTGAAGCCCACAGGAGCCACCTATATCAATACCTTGCGAATGAAGCCAAAGGAAATCGGCTGGTAATTTCTACAACGTATGGTTTATTGCAGGCCCTTATCGGCTGGGGTGTAATCTGGGTGGCCAACCTTGATGTTTCGGCGCAGATCGCTTTTGCTGTACTGGTGTTAGGTTTGCTTGGGGGTACATACATCGTATTGAAAGCATACCTGTACCGGAGGTTTGTGTATTAAGAGGCATTAAAGTCTCCCATCCACCAAACCCCGGTCTAAACATGCTTTGGTGTCGAAGATGACACCGTTATTGCGTCTTATCTTTTGATAATCGAATTGCAGAAATTCATTATGCGCCACAGCAACGATAATCGCGTCATAAATCACATCATGGTCTACCTCATTAAGAATAGTTAAGCCATATTCGTGTTTTACCTCAACGGCATCAGCCCAAGGGTCGTAAATGTCTACCATCAGCCCAAATTGTATCAATTCATCATGAATATCCACAACACGTGTATTCCGGATGTCAGGGCAGTTTTCTTTGAAAGTAATACCCATAATGAGCGCCCGCGAGCCTTTAATTTTATGGTTTTTCTGAATCATCAGCTTTACGACCTTCTTGGCCACGAATGCACCCATCTGGTCATTAACCCGGCGCCCGGATAAGATAACCTGTGGGAGGTACCCAAGCGACTGCGCTTTATGGGCGAGATAATATGGATCTACGCCGATGCAGTGGCCGCCGACCAGCCCTGGCTTGTATTTCAAGAAATTCCATTTGGTACCCGCCGCCTCAATGACGTCGTTCGTGTCAATGCCCATGCGGTCGAAAATCAACGCTAACTCGTTTACGAATGAGATGTTCACATCGCGTTGAGCATTTTCAATGGCTTTGGACGCTTCGGCCACCTTGATGCTAGGAGCCTTGTGGGTCCCCGCCTCAATAATGGAACGGTAAAGCTCATCTATCCGTTCAGCAATTTCCGGTGTAGAGCCACTGGTGACCTTCTTGATTTTTGTCAATGTATTGATTTTGTCGCCAGGGTTAATGCGTTCCGGGGAGTATCCTACAAAAAAATCGCTGTTATACACTAATCCTGAGGCCTTTTCCAGAACCGGAATGCATATTTCTTCCGTACATCCGGGGTAAACGGTAGACTCGTAGATAACAATATCCCCTTTTGTTAGCACCTTACCTAACATGTTTGACGCGCTGATCAATGGCTGCAAATCCGGTGTCTTAAATTCGTCGATGGGTGTGGGTACGGTGACGATAAACGTGTTGTAATGGTGAAGGTCGTCTAAACTTGCCGAGAAGCGCAACCCTGGTTCTACGCAAGGTTTATTTTCAGGGGCTTGATCTATTCGGGTGACCGAATGTAAATAAGCTAAATTAGCTTCTCGCGTGCGGTCTATCCCTCTTTTCAATTCGGAGATACGCCCTTTATCAGTATCAAAACCTAACACTCGGTATTTTTCGGCGAAGGCAATAGCTAAAGGTAACCCTACATAACCCAGTCCAATAACCGCAATTTTAGCATTTTCTACCGCGTTTGATGAATAATTGTCCACTTCCCAAGATTAACGATGTAATTTTACAAAATTCTATTCAAATTAACCTTAACCTAAATCGTGGAAGTATTCGGTTTGTCAACGATTTTGACATGACCGCAGTGAAGCGATTTTATATAATTGAAAATAAAGATACCGAGACGATCCGCGGATGGCGGGCACACCGGTATCATACATCAAAATACGCCGATTATAGAATTTCATTACTTTTCTTAAAGTGAGTGTTTAAAAATAGTAATACTTTTTTAAATACTCAATTCCGTGGTAACCAGCCGGTGGGATGATTTCCGTCTTATCGGCGTAAAGGAAGCCGCCCGGATTTTCCGGAAACTCTGCAGGCCGATGGGGTATTTGCGCACCATGGTGCTAAGGTACGTTATTTTGAGAACTCAACGATGCCATAAAGTCACCGAAACGCAGGCCTGGCCTGTGCCAGCAGAAACATCAGGTCATAAAATTATGCGCTAAATAATGCATTTTGGAAACAAAAGGGAGCATTAAACGCGTTAATCCGCTACCTCTCTCCAGCTTTTCACCTCGTAATTCGTACGGTGTTGCGAATCCGCACCGCCATACACTAACGTTTTCTGTATAGGAGTAGAAGGCGCTAAATGAGTTTCAAACTTGTCCAATTGTTTGAAAAGCTCGTTGGTAATTGTCTTGGTGGCTTTAATCTCCACGGCATGGAACGTTTGCCCCACTTGCCAAAGTAGGTCAATTTCATTTCCGTGAGTATCCTGCCAAAAGGAAAACTCAAGATGTTCATATAGGTGGTAATTCCTCTTTTGGTACTCGGCAATCGCCATATTTTCAAACACGCTGCCTTTTAAACGATCCGTCTCGAGTTGACCTGCATCGTTGATTCCCAATAAATGGCATAGTAATCCAGTATCATAAAAGTATAACTTGGGCGTCTTGACGAGCCTTTTGTTACGGTTCTGGTGATACGGTTGGAGTAAAAAAACGAGATAACTGCTCTCAAGTATCGATAACCAAGATTTTGCAGTATTAAAGGTGATATCACACTCGTTGGCCAGCGCGCTGATGTTCAATAACTGCCCCGCCCTCGCTCCACATAGGCCAAGGAATTGGCGGAATTGTCTGGTGTCGCGTACCTTGAGCAACTCCGTGACATCTTTCTCTACATACGTCTGAAGATAGTTGGCATAGAAAACGGCAGGGGAGATGTCTCGATCGAAAATTGCGGGATAAGCACCGCTGATCGCAACGGACGGATAGCCATCAGCCAACAACTTTTGTGCTGTAAGTTCTGCAAAATCCAATGGCAACAGTTTGAACAGCGCTACCCGTCCTGCAAGTGACTGCGTAATGCTTTTCAGTAGATGAAAATTTTGGGAACCCGAAAGGATGTAGTGGCCCATGAGTCCACTTTCGTCCACGCGTTCCTGAATATAAGAAAATAGATGGGGCACTCGTTGTACTTCATCGAAAATAACGTGTCTTCCGTAATAGTCGAGGAAGCCAACGGGATCGCTTGCTGCAAACTGCTGGTTATCGGGGTTTTCCAGTGTCACATATCGATATTCCTCAAATAGTCTGCGTAAAAGGGTTGTTTTTCCTGATTGCCTAGGCCCTGTAACAGCCAATACAGGAAACTTGTCCCGCTGTAGGACGATCTGTTGCGTGATGCGTCTCTTAATAAACATGATCGGATTGCTTTAGACGCAAAGATAATGCTACTAATGAAATTACACAATAGTTATTGATTATATATCACAATATTTGGTGATAAAATTACACAGGTGTTATTAACGAAATATCACAGAAAAATCTACGATGGCCAGTTTCCTCAAAGATATACCATATAGCAGGCATTATCCAAGATTGGAGGCGAGGTTCCGCACCTGTTTGGTAACTTCACCACGGTGCACAGTTATTCAGTATTAAAATCGAGCGATGCTGGCGTGTGCAGATGAAATCGCCTTTTTCTGCAACCTTTTTTAAAATAACCCATTGTATTATCGATGGATTTGTTACTTTTGCTTCCGTTTATTTATACATAATCTAAATAAGTATAAAGGGCGAATGTTGGACTCCAAAGTAACGAATGAATTTTTTGAAAGATGAGATGACATAAACATGGAATAGAAAAACCGCGCCGGAGACGGTAATCTCCGTACGCGGTATATGCGTTTACATTCAGCGGTAACTGACTGTAAATACACACGGCCATCAACTTTAGCAGGTACAACGGCCGGCTTTCAACAGACTAGTAAAAAGCAATGCAATATATTAAATTTTACGTAACCGTACTATTTTTTGGTGCCTTATGGTGCCACGCGCAGGAATCAGCCTATAACCTCACAGGAACCGTCACCAGTGCCGATCGTGAACCGCTTTACGGGGTGACTATTAAAGTAGGCAACCAAACCACCATCTCCGACTCAGAGGGGCATTATCGTATTTCCAACATCCGGCAACGGCAGGTCCGCGTTGAGGCCTCAGCGGTGGGATTTGAACCGTACGTTCAGACCCTTACCTTGACACAAGGCTCCAATACCTTGCAGATTGCGTTGGTGCCCAAAACCAATGAACTGGAAACGGTGGAGGTGATGGGACTTACCAAAGCGCAGGAGGTAAACCGGCAGGCATACAACGTGACAGCGGTAGATGCTACCAAACTCTACAACACCACGATGGACATCTCTGGTGCGCTTGACCGCGTGGCAGGTATCCGCGTGCGGGAGTCGGGTGGACTCGGCTCCAATTTCAACCTTTCTCTCAACGGGTTCACGGGCAATCACATCCGCTATTTCATTGACGGAATCCCGATGGATAACTTCGGTAGCTCGTTTCAAATCAACAACATCCCCATCAACACGGCGGAGCGTATCGAAGTGTATAAAGGGGTGGTGCCCATGTGGCTCGGTTCGGATGCGCTGGGCGGTGCCATTAATATTGTGACGGGCGACCGATACCGGAACTTCGTGGATGTCTCTTATTCCTATGGATCGTTCAATACGCATCGTTCAGTCATCAATGCGGCCCACACCACAAAAGGAGGGTTTACCGTACGGCTCAACGCCTACCAGAATTACTCCGACAATAATTATAAGGTTACGGTAGATGCGGCCGACATCAATACCGGGGCTTATGCACCCAATACCAAAGTACGCCGTTTTCACGATACGTATCACAACGAGGCGATCATTGCCAGTGTGGGCGTGGTTGACAAGCGGTTTGCCGATCAGTTGCTCGCCGGCATCACCCTGGGTCAGAACTATAAGGAAATCCAAACCGGTGCCCGCATGGTATCCGTATTCGGCGGCTGGCACAGGCGGGGCACTACCATCATGCCTACCCTCAAATACAAGAAGGAAAACCTGATTGAGGGGCTGGACGTAACCATCAACGCCAATTACAACCTCGGATCGGAGCGAAACATCGACACCGTCAGCGCACGGTTTGACTGGTTCGGCAACTCAAAACCTACGGGTACCAACAGCGGGGAACGCTCACGCTCCTTATACAAATACCGCAACAACGAGGGGCTTGCTACTGCCACGGTCAACTATCGACTTGCTGAAAAGCATTCCTTTACGCTCAACAACAATTTCTCCACGTTCCGGAGAGAAGGCAGCGATCCGCTTAACCCAACCAATGCCGATTATGAGCGTACCAAGCGCACCTATAAAAATGTGATGGGCCTCGGATATAACTATGACATCAAAGATCTGTGGAGCACCACCCTGTTTCTGAAATACATCCACCAAAGCAATGAGAACGGGCCGGATGAACGCAACGGGATGGATAAGCTGGGCTATGGATTGGCATCGGCTTACTACCTCACACCGCAGGTACAGCTCAAAGTTTCCTACGAGCTGACCAACCGCATGCCCTCGGCCTATGAAATATTCGGCGACGTGGAAAACCAAGAGGCCAATTTTCAACTCAACCCTGAGCGAAGCAACAACGCCAACGTCGGGGTCGCTTATGACTTTTCGCTGCGCCAGGACCACCGTTTTTCATTGAATACCAATCTGATCTACCGGCGTGCGTACGACTATATCTATTACCGCCTCAACAACAATCAGTCGAAAGTCGTGGCCGATAACCGGGATGGGGTCGAAACCTTCGGTGGTGATGCAGAGTTGCGGTACTCTTTCAAAAACTGGCTCATGGCCGGGGCTACCGCAACCTACCAGCACATTATGAACACGCAGAAGTACGAAGAGGGATATACCGGGGTCAGCGTCGTATACCGCGATCAGATGCCCAATATCCCCTACCTGTTCGGTAATGCGGACGCAGCGGTAGTAATGCGTAACATAGGCCGCGCGGGGAATACCCTGCACATCGGCTATAACCTGCTCTATGTGCATGCCTTCTATCTCTACTGGCCCAGCCGTGGGGGTGACAAATTGGATATCCCGCAGCAGATCAGCCACGATGTAAACGTGGTTTATTCGCTGCAGGATGGACGCTATAACATCGCGTTGGAAGCCAAGAACATCACCGATACCCGGATGTACGAC
>Ga0182746_1000513_pt1 | contig 51235 bp, 68 predicted proteins | sample eDN3rd30CBELigOP_FD_128881 | JGI IMG/M metagenome (GOLD analysis project Ga0182746, IMG submission 128881) | Enriched Organic Plus compost microbial communities from Emeryville, California, USA - eDNA 3rd pass 30_C BE-Lig OP (version 2) (version 2) ...
CGGTTCATCAGCCGGAAACGGACACCCGAGGGGATCTACCTCGAGAACAAGAACGCGATCCACACCTACGGAATGCGGTTCGACGTCGACCTGCTGTTCCTCGACGAAAACCACGAGCCGCTGGTAGCGGTCCGGGAGATCGAGCCCGGCCACCGGGTCAAGGTGTGCGACGCCAGCCACCTCATCGTCCTGCCGTCCGACTGGGACACGGACAAGTGGGACGTCCGGTTCAACCAGGAGACGGGCAAATGAGTCCGGCCCTGAAGGCATCCACCACCGTCGCCAAGGTGCTGGTCATCGAAGCCGACGAGCCGACCCGCAAGCTGCTGGCCGAGCGGCTCGAAGCGGACCGGTTCGACGCGGTTGGTGCCGCAACGGTGGAGGTGGCCCGTGCCACCCTGGCCCACGACGAGTTCGATCTGGTCCTGATCGACCTGACCCTGAAGGACGGCCTCGCGCTGCTCGGAGAGATCCAGCAAAGCGAAACGTCGCCCGGCGTGATCGTCCTCACCTGCCGCGACACCGAACGCGACCGGGTTCGGGCGATCGCCGACGGCGCATCCGACTACATCCAGCGGCCCTTCTCCTACGGTGAGCTGCTCGCCCGGATGAACGCTGTGCTGAAGAAGCGCAAGGGACCGGAACGGCTCACGAAGGCCGGGGAAATCGAGATCGACAACGTGACCGACCGCGTCACCGTGGCCGGCCGCGAAGTGCGGCTCTCAAAGAAGGAGCTGGCGCTGCTGAAGGTGCTGGCTGAGGAACCCGAGAGAGCGTTCAGCTTCGAGGAGCTGCTCCGGAAAGTCTGGGGGTACAGGGCCATCGGGCACACCCGCACACTCGAGGCGCACCTGAGTCGTCTCAGGACCAAGCTCGACCCGGAGACACGCCGCTACGTCCAGAACTGCTGGGGAGTCGCAGCCAAGCTCCTGCCGTTCCAGTCCTGACCCGCAAACCACACCATCCGTTCACTCACTAGCCCTGGCAGAAGCCAGGGTTTTTCTATGGGCAAGGACGCCCAGAAAGGAAGCACCATGCCGACAGTAGAAATCGCGACCGGCGAAGTGATCGTCCTGTCCGACCGGCCCGAAGTAATGGACCTGATCGGCCAGACGATCCCCGCGGAACGCGCCAGCTGCGTCGAGATCCTCGAGCAGATGATCGTGGAAGGCAACCATCCCGTCGTGATCGTCGATGAGAAGGCGCACCGAGGCTGCGACCTCGAAGCGCTCATTCTCGATCTGTCCGAGTTCGCCAACGATCGAGTAGGAGGGATCGTGGTTCTCGCATCCGACGGATACGAGGACAAACTCCTTCCGACACTCAAACAGGCCGGGGCAAACCGGTTCGTGAAACCCGACCAGCCGGTCTGGTTCATCGACCAGATGATCGGAGAAGCCCGCGCCGAACGCTGGCGCGAGCGTGACCTGCACCGTGAAGGCGTGACGTTCTGATGGGCAAGTACGCCATTCGGGTCAAAGTGAAAGGTGCCAGCAACCATCGGCTAGTTGGCGACCGCAAACTGACCCGGTTGTGGATTCACGCGATCACGTTCAAGGACGTACATCGAGCAAAAGACCACGCCCGGTGGCTGCTTGACAACAACAAGGAGCAGCTGGTGTCCGCCCAGGTCGTCACGTTCGGTGAAGGCAAGGTTCTTCACACGACCGAGCAGAAAGCCGCGGCAACCCCATGACGGTTGCGGCGGTGATCATCCTGATCATCCAGGTGATCACGTTTGTTGCGCTCGGGGATCCTGTTCATGTGTTCGGGTCAGATGCGACTCGGGATCGCCCAGATCCTTCTCGCACTGGTTCAGATCGTGATCTACACAGACGGAATCACCAGCTAGACCGACACCACCACAGTGGCCGGGACTGACTCCCGGCAGATGAAAGGGCCGTCACCTACCTACGGGCAAAGGGGTCCGACAGAAGTTCTCAAGACCCCCTGCACTTGCCACAAGGTTATTTGAGCTGAACGACAGAATGAGACGAGTGGCGCAAGTAGAAGGCTGGTGTTGTCTCGGCCTAGTGCTAAGGTCAGATCACGTCAAGCTCGGCTCTGCTGCCCGCGGGTCGCCGTAAAGTGAGTTTGGAGAGACTGTGAGATGGTGGCGTTACGCAACAGAGGAATTGTCGTTCTAGTCATTTCCCTAGCCGCAGTGGTCGGTGGCGCGCTCCTGAATGCGAATACCAATGCGCCAGACCTAGAAATGGTCAGCAGGGGGCTAGTGGCTGTAGGAGTCCCAGCAATGGTTCTTTCCCTCGTAGCCGTTCTCCTGGGTGCTATAGTCGGGGACGAATGACCGGAGGGCGTCCGAGAGGGGCTATAGGAACATCTGGTCAGCCGAATGCAAGTGTTCTGAGAAGAGTGTTCTAATGGGCCTACGAGTCGTTATATGCCTTTTCGTACTCGGCTTAGGACTTGAGTTCATTTACACCGTCTATGGCATCGTCATAGGTGCCCCGCCTGCACAGCTCGAGTCGGCTGTTCTCATCATGTGGACACCCGGGTTCGTGGTTTTGACGACGGTCGTCATTCTCGACCTTTGGCATAGGCTCTTCGGAGCCGGACGCGAATAGAGCAGTAATCAAGACAGACAGCGGCCGGGACTGACTCCCGGCAGATGAAAAGGGCCGTCACCTACCTACGGGCAAGGAACGGCCCTTTTTTCGTGGCCAAATCAGCCACAGAAAGGAAGTTGAGCCATGAACGGCACAACCGCATTTCCACCCACGATCGCCTCGTTCTCAGGCGAGTACCAGTTTCTCAGCAATTTCTGGGACGCCACGGTTTCCCTCGAAGGCGAGAGCTACCGGTCGACCGAGTCCGCCTTCCAGGCAGCCAAGACTCTCAACCCTGACGAGCGCAAGGAAATCCGAATGGAACTGACGCCCGGTCGAGCAAAGAGGCTCGGCCGGAGGGTTCAGCTACGGCCCGACTGGGATCGCATCAAGGATGACGTGATGCTCGAGTTGGTCCGGCAGAAGTTCACCCGCCACCCCGACCTCGCCGCAAGGTTGCTCGCGACAGGCCACGCCACCCTCATCGAAGGGAACACCTGGCGGGACACCTACTGGGGTGTCTGCGATGGCGCCGGGCAAAACAAGCTCGGCCAAATTCTCATGAAGGTCCGGGGTGAGCTTCGTGACCTGCAATCCGAACTCGAGCAGATCTGATGGAAAGCAGCGAAGGCGGCTGGCTTGACCAACTGATCCACAGCGAACGCATCAAGAGTGGCAACCCCGACCTGACGCTAAACCGGATCGAGCAGGCAGCGTTGCTCGCCCAAGGCCTCATGCGCGGTGATCCGGTCACGTTCAAGCAGGGCTACACCCGTGAGAACGCGGTGATCTGCGCCCAGGAGATGTACCCGGAGTTCACGCGCGAGCAGATCAGCACCCAGCTCGCAGAGTTCGAAACCAAATAGACCGGTCAACCGGTCAGGCACAACCCGCGGCCAAAAGAGCCGCAAAGGAGACACACAAATGGCATCAGACATGATCGCCGCAACCCTCTGGCTGCCAGAGGGCAAGGAACCCAACTGGGAGGCCGCCCACAAGGCGCTCACCGCGTTCAAGCCGCCCACCGAGGACGGCTTCCCGGCCGACTCCCCGCTGAAAGATGGCTGGCTCGAGGAGGACCTGTTGAACAGGTTCATTGACGCGGACGCGGTCACCGAAGCCGATCGCAAGAAGGTCACCGACAAGGTTCTCGCGGACGCGCTGCGTACAACCCGCGAAGCCTACGACTTCAAGACCCGGGAGATGACCACCTCGACGTTCGCAGGCTGGGTCGTGAGCATCACCGGAGGCCCGACCTCCGGTGACTCGCCCACCGACGCTGCCGAAGCGATCTTCACGCTCCACGGAACCGGGATCCTCGAGGCAGCCGGTTTCTTCAAGAAGCCGGACAAGGTCATGGCGGTCGTCCTCGAAAGCGAACACGCCACGACCGTCGAGCTGGTGGCCGACGAGAACGCCGCCGAAAAGGTGGTCGCGGACTTCTGCCGTCAGTTCTGGCAGAAGGTCGTCGTCACCTTCGAGTCCAGCCAGCCGCCCGAGAACGACAAGGAAGTCATCGAGAAGTTCTTCGCCGACGCTCCCTCGTCCTGGTGGGAACAACGTCAGTGGGTGTCCACCGAGAACGTCGCGATCTAAACGCCGACACAGCACAACAGCCGCGGGACTGACTCCCGCAACCAAAGCAGCCGTCCCGATCGGGGCGGCTTTGTTGTGGCCGGAAACGGCCAAAGGAGAATCAAATGCCACATCCCAACCAGCAGCACATCGACTGGTTCCAGAAGTACTACGGCCAGCTGGCCGGAGCGACGATCGAGAAGATCATCATCGGGATTGACGACGAGTTCGGCGACGTGTGGCCGAGCTTCCAGGTCAAGCTCGAGAACGGCAGCACGGTCGAGATCACGGTTCAAGCCGACGAGGAAGGCAACGGGCCCGGTTTCATCAGGGGCCTGCCGCTGCCCGGACCCAGCGAGCAGAACGAACCGGCCAAGCATCCCCGTGCCGGCGACAGCAGCTACTTCGCCAGGATGGGCGCCCTGCTGTTCGACAAGCATGGGGCAAAGGTCGGAAAGGTCTCCGACGATCGCGATGAAGCGGCGCTGATCAAGATCAACAACGACCGCGAAACGGTCCGGATCGGGGAGGACACCGGATACCCCGGGACCTACCTGGTCGACCTGATCGTGGGTGACGATCTGGCCGCCGAGCCGACGTTGCTTCTGCCTCACCTGTCGGAAGGCGACGTGATCGAGAAGGTGACCGCGCTGATCGAGGGGGACACCAAGGTTCGCGACGCGGAGATGCTCAAGTACGCGGAGGTCCTGCTGGCCGACCAGGACGCCGGCCTCTGGCACTCGGGCGGCGGGATCGACCTGATCGCCGGGTTCTACGGTGACTACCGGATCACCGCCCGCTCCGACTACACGGAGCTTTCCACCTACGGCCTCGAGGTCGTCCACGAAACGGAGGAAGGCACCGAAAGCGTTCTTCACAAGGAGGGGCTCACGCCCAGCCAGCTGGTGAACCTCTGGTCGGAGGAACGCAAGAAGCTCGCCGAGGGCGACAACAAGCAGTAGCCGCGCGCGCACCCACACCGAACCAACGAAACATGAGCCGTCCCAGCCAGCCTGGGGCGGCTCTTTTTCGTGGCTGAACGCCACAGAAACGGAGAAGCACATGGCATCCGAAATGTTCGCCCGAGTCCTGTATCTGCCCGCCGGCACCGAGCCCAACTGGGAGGCGGGGTTCGCGAAGGCTGACACCCTGGAGTTCAAGACCTTCGAGGACAACCAGACGTTCCAGTGGACGAGTCTGTACGAGATCGTCGTCAACGAAGTCCACATGGCCAGGGAGGCAGGCCGCGACAGCGACTTCGACAACCACTTGCGGGCCACGGCCCGGAAGGCGCTCGAGGAGATCCGCACCGAGTACGCCAACAAGGATCTCAACAGCCAGCTCGCCGAGTTCCAGATTCCCGGCTGGCGGCTGTTCTTCACCGGAACCTACGGTGAAGACGACCTCGAGCTCGGCACCAGCATCGCGGGACTCGAACCGCTCGGCGTTCTCGACGCGGCCGGGTTCAACCCGAAGCACCTGATGGTCGAGATCCTCAGCTACAGCAACCGTCACGGCGTCGACGTCAGCTGCCACCTCGCAGGCAAAGGGGACGCGGCCAAGGCCGCGATCGCCCGCGACAACTGGAGCGAAATCACCGGCTCGGCGGAACGCAACATTCCCGAGGAGCCGCCCGAGGACGACACCGAAGCCGTGTCGATCTTCGTCGAGAACCTCACGCCCGGCGAGTACCTGGACTGCGACCTGGTTCCGGTCCAGCAGTAGCGCCAGCCGCAACACGGTCGAGGGACCGCCTCCCTCACGAACGAAGCGAGCCCCGGACTTGCAACCCCGAGAGGGAGGCACGTCCGGCGCTCGCCATTACCGGCCCGCCCACGCGGCCGGAAGGAGCAACGTACCAATGAAGCAATCCCGCACCAACAAGATCCAGTCCACCTACGGACTGACCACCCGCACCACCAACACCCAGATCAAGCGGCGCGGATCCCGCACCGAGATCACGTTCGGCCCCGAGCTCGAGGCCGCCGATCAGCTCACCGGCCCCGCAGCGGAGGCCCGCCGGCTGATGGAACACCACCGCGAACGCGCCCAGGAAGTCGTCCGGAACGCGCTCGCTCGTGGAGCCGACAAGCACGACGCCCTCCGGTTCGCCCGCGGGCACCTGCTGGCCGGCCAGAAGGCGCAGATCCAGTACCGGGCCGAACTCGGCCTCGCCTGAGCCGATCGGTTCACGGAGAACCGAGAAGGAGAACGAGATGACATTCACGTTCAGGGCAAACATGAGATTCACCAGCTGCACGCGGACGGCGATGGATCCCGTGATCTACGAACCGCTTGACGACAACCAAACCTGGAAGCGATGGGAGCGCACCATGAAGGGTGAACAAACCGTCGTTGCCGGAACCATCCTCGTCGCCTGGGAGGAAGCCAGCAAAAGGCAGCGCAACCTCGCAAGGACACTCGACCAGCTGCTCGATGAGCGGCCCTTCCTGCAGGTCGACCAGTTCGACGACCTGTTCCAGCGACTCAGGCGACAGGGCTCCGAGGAACCGGACGCCCAGGGAATCCTCGTCATGGTCGAAACCCCCGAGCCGTGGCAGTCCGAAGGCAAACCAACCCGCCACTGTTCGATCGACTGGCTTGACTCCATCGAAGTCGAACGTCAAGAGGACGTCCAGGTCACCGTGGATCGAATGCTGGAGCGGCTCGACTTCCACGAACAGATCCTCGCGATCCGGACATTCCTGATCAACACCGAGGACGGCGGCTACACCGAACTGGCCTACGAGATCCCGATCCCGGCCGAGTTCCAGCCGCAGCTCCAGACCGCCTAACAGCGGCACACCCGCCGCGGGACGGACTCCCGCACGAACCTCGCCGGCCAAAGCCGGTCCCATAAGCAAAGGAGACTCCGATGCCCACATTGGAGAAAACACGCCTGCCCGAAACCAAGAGCAAGGCGACCCGCACACCCCGCAAACCCGCCACCAGGCACGAACCGGCGTCGGCTCTCGCCGGAGCACCGATCCACCTGAAACGCACCACCTACCTCGACGCGGTGATCGAAAAACGGATCATCGACCCGAACGTGGTTCTGCCGTTCGTCACCGGCTACAAGAAGGCTGACGAGAGCGACGTCATCAAGGCGCTTCGCGCCGGCCCCGGCCACAAGCTCGGGACCCTGATCGGCGGCACCCAGGCCTGCGAGCTGCTGCTCGCCGTCCGCGAGATCGGCGGTGACCTCACCTTTCGCCTGAGAGACACGTCGATCCCGGTAGGGGAGGAGATGGAGCCGGACCTGCGGCTCGCCAGCATCACCATGATGGGCTGCTCCCGGTTCACCGAGGACGACGCATGGCTGGTCTGCGAGATGGCCGGCTACGACGAAACGCCGGAACAGCTGGCCGCCCGGATCCACGAGAACGCCTGGAAGATCGTGAACGTGATCGAACAGGTGCCGCTTCCGGCCGCCGCTGCCACCCACGACCTGCTCCGCAACTGCGGCTACAGCAACGTGAGCGTCCGGCAGGCAGTACCCCGCAAGAAGTAGCGCGGGCCCACCACACCAACACGGTCGCGGGACCGACTCCCGCACGAAACCTGCATCACGGCGGGGCAAACACCCCTGCCAGAAAGCGAGTCAGAAATGACCAAGAAGAACAACACCATGCCGATGGCCGCCGTCTGCCACACCGACGAGGCAATCATCGGTGACCTCCGGTTCGCGCTCCAGGGCGACCCGAGGTGGCGTCACGCCTTCGGGGCGACGGACACCCCGAGCCAGCTGCGAAACATCTTCCGGGTCAACAACCCGATCAAGGTGCTGGTGATCGAGCAGGCCATCGAGCCGCGCGAAACCGAGCAGGTCTGGACCGAGGCCACGGAGGATCCGTCCATCCTGACCGTCGTGGTCGCCCGGTCGGTCCGGGAACAGAAGCGGATCAAGCCGACCGACCGGCGGATCGTGCTCGGCCCCGACAGCGAAAGCGGCGAGATCATCGACGCGATCCGGACGCTCAGGATCCGGCGCGGCGAGAAGGCCAGGGCCGCGTTCGAGACCGGGGTTCTCTGGCTGGACCCGGCCACCGGCAGGGTTCGCGCCCACAACCGGGACGTGAAGATCACGGACAACGAGTTCCAGCTACTCGCGATCCTCGCCGACCAGCCGTTCCGGCTGTTCCCGAAGGACGAGCTGGCCATGACCATCACGGGCGGCACCTCCATTCAGCGCAGCGACATTCGCTTCGTGGAGAAGGTCGCCCACCAGCTCCGGAAGACGCTCGCGGCCGCCCACGTGGACGCGGTGATCGAACCGGCCGGTCTCGGCTTCCAGCTGTTCCCGACCGTCGTCGCGCAGACCAGCGACAGCCCCGTGCTCACGAAGGCGGCCGCCTGATGCCACGCGAAGCGACAGCCACCATCAGTCTCAACCCGCTCGAACGGCAGATCCAGATCAACGGTGAGCCGATCCAGCTTGGCCGCGACGAGTACCAGCTGATCGAAGAACTCGCGGTCACCCCGACCATCGGGGTTTCGTACCGGGAGATGGCGGTCCGCCTCTCGTCAATCCGCGGACCCGTCACCACCAACCAGGTGAAGGCGACCGCCACCGCCGTCCGGCGCAAGCTCCGCGCCGCCGGGATCCGCAACCCGCTCCCCGAAATCGACGGGATCGGGTTGCGGCTCCTCCACCTGTAACCGACACCAGCCTCCCGAAAGGAGAAAGCCAAATGGCAACAGTTGAAGCAGTTCGCAGCGTCGACAGTTTCGGCCTCGAGCTCGACCAGACCACCCGCGAGAAGGGCTACCGCTTCGCCAAGAACGGCCGCGGTCTCGTTCTCGAACGGACCGAAGAAACGGACCTCCGGCATGTCTCAGCCCGGATGATCACGCCGTTCCACGACGTGGCCCACGAGTACGACGTCGCAAGCCCGCCCGACGGTGACCCCGAATGGGACCGCCGGCGGCGGGCCCTCGCGGACGTTGTCGACAACTGGCTCGACACCATCAACCTCCGCACCGACCAGATCGACGCTCACCGCTGCTGGACCGACGAGGACGTTCCGCACGTGATCTGCCGCTACAGCGAGAAGTTCCTGAAAACGGTGAACGGTTCCGACTGGAAAGCACCGTCGAAGTTCCTCGCGCTGGGCCGCGGAGTCGCCCACGAACAGGGCATCGCCCTGATCGGAAACGTGATCACCGCCGACACCCTCGAGGACCTCGCCACCGCCTGCGCGGTCGAAGGGATGGGCCTCGGCGAGTTCCGGCTTGACGCGGTCGATGAGTTCCGTTGGCTGGTCGTCGACCTCGACCACCCCGCAGTCCACGAAGGAGGGTTCACCGAGTTCTACTCGGCGCTGGAAGACACCTTCCGGCTCTGGTGAGCCACACCAGAAACACCGTCGCGGGACGGACTCCCGCACAGAGGAAAACGCAGCAGATCCCAGGGCGCCATAACACGGGCGCCCTTCCTGTTGCAGACGCGGCTCGCAGAGAGCCGCAGAACGGAGCAACATCATGAGCAACACCAAGTACACCAACGAGGCTTGCACGGACTGCCTGTTCCACGCCACCGCAGTGGAGCGACTCGCCCCGCGGATCCAGGCCAAGTGCGATGGCCTTGCCAACCGGGCAGCGATCGAGCTGATCAGGAACGACGTCGCCAGGATGGAAACGGTGCTGGGAGTGACGGACGAGTCGCAGCAGCAGCCGAACGTCGACGTGGTCCGGACCAACTGCGTGGAGTCGGAGATCACCGCGATCTGCCAGCACAGCGACCTGTACCCGTCACAGCTGCGGGATCTCGACGTGCCGCCGCGCGTGATCTTCTGCCGCGGGAACACCAGGCTGGTCACCGAGATGGACCCGGACGACATGGTCTCGATCGTGGGAGCCAGGAAGGCCACCGGCTACGGCCTCGAGGTCGCCGGGACCCTGTCAGCTGACCTCTACAAGAGGGGCGCCGCCGTGGTCAGCGGCCTGGCCCTCGGGATCGACGGGGCCGCTCACCTCCGCGCGCTCGGATACGGAAACACGATCGCGGTCGTGGCTTGCGGTGCCGACCGGCCCTACCCGACCAGCCACGCCCGCCTGTACCAGCAGATCGTGGAGCGCGGTGTGGTCGTCAGCGAAGTCGTTCCGGGAGGAGACGTCTGGAGATGGCGCTTCCCGGCCCGCAACCGGATCATCGCCGCGCTCAGCGCAGCAACCGTGGTCGTAGAAGCGGCAGAAGCGTCCGGGTCGCTGGTCACCGCCGACATGGCCCAGCGCCTCGGCCGGTTCGTGGGTGCGGTGCCCGGCCCGGTGACCTCCACGGCCTCCGCCGGCTCCAACAACCTGATCCGGGACGGCATCGCGAAGCTCGTCGCCAACGCCAACGACATTCCGGTCGGGGCGAGGGTCTAAGCGCGAACGCCCCAGCAGCACGGCCCCAGCGACCGCCTCGCTGGAAAACCAGCCACCCAGCCGGGTGGCTTTTTCGTGGCCGAAAGCCACAGAAAAGAGAGTCAATGATTGCCGTAACCAACACATTCACGAACGACGGGCTTGAACCCGTGCCCGTCCGGGTCGAAGCCGACATTCAGCGGGGGCTTCCGAGCTTCCAGGTCATCGGCCTTCCCGACGCCGCGGTCAGGGAATGCCGCGAGCGGGTTCGCGCCGCCCTCGTCAACAGCGGGTTCGAGTTCCCGCTCCGGCGGGTCATCGTGAACCTGACGCCAGGGGATTCCCGCAAGTGCGAGCCGGCCATCGACCTTGCCATTGCCGCCGCCGTTCTCGCCGCTGACGGCCAGATCGACACCGAGCAGCTCCAGTCGGTCGTTCTCGTCGGCGAACTGGCCCTTGACGGCACCGTGAGGCGGATCCGGAACGCCGTCGGCATGACCCGGCACGCCCGAGACACCGGAAAGAGGAGCATCGTTCTCCCGGAGTTCAACGGGTCCGAAGCCGCCATGATCAACGAGATCCGGATCTGGGCGATCCGCCACGTCAGTCAGCTGCGCGACATCAAGCGATGCCACGAGCCGACACCACCCAAGTTCGAGGAGAACTACGCGGAGCAGTCGGACCTCGCCGACCTGCGAGGTAACGAACCCGCCCGAAGGGCAATCGAGGTTGCCGCTGCCGGCGGCCACTCGATGCTCATGGTCGGGCCTCCCGGCTCAGGCAAGACGATGGTCGCTCGCCGGATCACGTCGATCCTGCCGCCGCTGACTACCCGTGAAGCCGTCGAAGTTGTGGGAATCCGAAGCGCCAGCGGCCTGTCGTTCGAGAACACGGTCTCCAGAGTCCGCCCGTTCCGGGCACCACACCACACCGTCTCGGCAGCCGGCCTGATCGGATCCGGCACCCCGACCCGGCCTGGTGAAGTCACCCTCGCTCACCACGGGGTGCTGTACCTGGACGAACTGGTCGAGTTCAACCGGCCCTCCCTCGAGGCGCTCCGGCAACCGGTGGCCGAACACCAGGTCACGGTTCTCCGGGCCGACCGCAAGGTCGTGTTCCCGGCGAACTTCCAGCTGCTCGCCGGAACGAGCCCCTGTCCGTGCGGTCACGGACCCGACAGTCCGCACTGCAGGTGCTCGGAAGCGAGCCTCCTGCGTTTCAAGGACGCGGTCGAGAGCGTGACCGACCGCCTGTTCGACATTCGGGTCACGACCGAGCTGCCGTCCGCCAAGGAACTGGCCGGAGAACCCGGCGAAAGCTCCGAGTCGGTGCGGAAGCGCGTCATGGCCGCCCGCGGTCGGCAGGCATACCGCTACGACTACCCGCGCACCAACTCGGAGGCAACCGCCGCCGAGGTGTTCTGGTTCGAGGCAACCAAGGACGCAGGGCGGCTGCTCGAACATCACGACCGGGCCTCCGGTGGCCGGATCATGCGACTGCTGAAGGTCGCCCGCACGATCGCCGACCTCGCCGGGGAAGACGAGATCCGCGAACAGGACATGGCCGAGGCCATCGCCCTGACCTCGCCCGAAGCGCTCGTCACCGCCTGACGGCAACACAAGGAGGTGTCCAGATGGACCCAGGAACCCCCGCCGACTGGCGGAAACCCAGCCATGCCGAAATCCGGATGGCGATCCTCCAGCTCGGCGACCACGGATTCGAGGAGATTCGAGAAGCCCTCACCGGGGGCTGCGAACCCTTCGCATCCCAGATGGACCGGCGCATGAAAACCCGGCGGCCCGAACTCAGGCCCGCCTACAAGGTGCTCAGGAACGCCGGCAGCGACAAGGTGCGAACGCACCTCGCGTCAGTTGACCACCAGGGGCTCCACAAGCCGCGGTCACGACGCCGAAAGACCGGCCGACGTCGGCCGGTACCGATCGCCCGTTGATCGGACGAGTGGGGGAGCGGATCTACCGCTTCCCCGACCCAACCCAGAAAACAGGAAGGACCTCAGAAATGAGTGACCAGAAGCGCAAGATGACCATCATCCCGATGGCCGATGGATCGGGCTACAACGCCTGGTTCGACGGACTGATCAGGATCACCGACCCCAGCTACAGCCTGCCGGACTTCTCCGGGACGGTGCCGCTGGACGACCTGACCGTGACCTTCGAGGAACCCGGCCTCTGGGCCGTGACCGCAACCACCATGGACCGCACCCCGGACCCCCGGACCGGCAGCCTGGTCATGACCCGCGTGGCCGCGAACCCGAAGGTCGAGGACACCGAAACGATCGAGATCGGCAAGGCAGCCGTCGACACCGGCCACATCGCGATCGTCGCCGATAAGTTCGGCGGCGTCGAAGACTGGGAGGACTACGTCGACCAGCTTCACGACGACCTGGTCGGTCCCCAACCCGGAACGGTCGCCGCGATCGACGGCACCCTGGTTTGCCGGTCGGGACTCGGTGACGGCAACTACTCCGTCTACGGCACCCGGTTGCGCGACTCGGGCGAGCTGGTGAAAGTCGTCGTGGACTTCACGTCCAGCCAGGCCGCTTGGGAAATCCTGTACGGAGGCATCGAGTTCTGATGGCCAAGCGAACCAACAACAAGACGAACAAGTTCCGGCTCGACAGGACGGCTCTCGATGCGTCGATGGTGCGCTACGAGCTCGGTGGCACCGACGGCGATGATGTTCAGCCGCTCGAACCTGATCTCCACGGCACGGACGCTGACCGGATCCACGACCTGATCACGCAGGCCATCTGGAGCGGATCGGTGATCACCCCCGGCAACCGGGAGATCATGATCTACCCGAGCTCGGTTGAAGAACCGCACGTTTGCGTGATCACGGTCTGGGATGCCGGCCCGGACGGGAAATCCCATGTCGTCGCCGGGTTCGGCGAGGTTCACAAGCTCGCGTCTCGCGAACTCTGGACCGGCGAACATCGAGCCGCCCTGACCGAAGCAGTGGTCGAGCAGATCGTGGCGATCGCCAACGGCTCTGCCGACGAAATGGATGCCGTGGAAGCCGTCGTCCGGAAACGGGCAGCCGGCCGGGCCTAAGCACGCTCGGCCGCAGCAGCCAACACGCCGCCGGTCGCCCTCGAGGCGACCCACAGATCAAGGAGGTCCACATGGACACCCGAACGGGAGACCTGGCCACTGGCCGGGGCACCAAGCCCCTGGTCAAAATGAGCCGTCACCCCGAGGACGCCAAGATCGTCCTCACGCCCTGCCGGAAGCTGTACTTCGGCGGGAAGCGAATCCACCACGGACTGACAGGCGGCGCCCTTCTGGGTGCCGGCCTGCTGCTCCACAAGAAAGCGGTCACGGCGATCGGAGCCGCGCTGGTTCTTCACGACCGGCACGACTTCCCGTTCCCCCTGACCGACCCGAATGGCTGGGGGCCGAAATGAGAACGCTCGCGCTCACAGCCATCGCGATCGTGCTCGCACGATCGGTCCTCGACCCGACAGCAGGAATCAGCATGGTCGACGGCCTGATCCTCATGGGGATCGCGGTCGCCGCCGTGAACTTCCTGTTCCCGCGTCGAGGCATCGGGATCGGATCGCTGCTGGCGATCCACCTGATTACCCGTCGAAACAGAAGAAAGGAGGTGCGCTATGCGTCCCCGGCTGCGACGCCTCTGCGGCCGCGCGGCAGTACTGCTCGCCGCCCGCAGCATGAAAGTGGCCGAAAGGCTGCTTGAACGCGAAAGGCCACGCGCACACAGCGCAGTCAAAGCGCCCGACCCGAACTGCCCAGGTTGCAAGGGCAGCCCGGTTCCCGGCGTTTTCTGGCCGGTCCAGATCAACGGCGACCAGTCCCGCGACTGGATCGAGCGATGCGACACCTGCCGTCGCTTCGACAACAACATCCAGGCCGCCGAAGAACTCATTCGGCTCGGCCTGATCGACGAGCTGGGCATCGCCCGGCCGGCAGGATCCCCGACCGCCTCTCCGTTCGCGGCACCAGCCGGAACCAGCAGACGGTCCAAGAAAAGGTGAGTCGACCGGCCAGTCAAGGGGAGCGACCCCCAAGCCTGTAGGCCGGCCGACTCGGTCAGAACGAAAGGAAACATGAGCGTCAAACGTCGGCGCCGATGTTTCCGATCTCGCGCGAGGTTAGCAACGCCAACGCGAGAACACGAGACCGGCCACGTCGCCGGATCCTCGAACAGTTCCATCCAGGGGGGGTGGGTTTTCGACCAAGGGCGGGGACCTACCTCACATGAGGGGTCTCTCCACACCCACCACCTCCCGGATCACGCCGACTCCCGAACGGAGCGGCCAAACGGGGTGCGCCAGCAGCCAACCAACCGCTGCTGGCGCACCAGATCCCTTTGCGGGCCGGCCACGCGCCGGTTCGCGAAACGCAAGGAGAAACACCATGGAGACTACGAAGCACTCTGCTGAGCTGGGCTTGACCCGAGTTCACATTGCCAACGTCAGCATCCAAGACCACACCGAGCGACTCACCTGGATTCGCAACAGGGACCTCTCGGTCAGTCTGCTGATCACCGAAACGGTGGTCGGCGACAAGTTCACGCGACCCCGCGTCGTCGCGGACTTCACCCAGGACGAAACCGAAGACCACGTCAAGGCGATGTGCCGCGACTACGTTGCCCGGCAGAACAACCGGCAGATCGGGCCGCTGGTGATCCGGCCGATGGTGGTCGATGACATGAGGCCGCCGAGCCTCGAACCCCGCTTCGACAAGAACGGCAGGGGCTACTTCGGCACACCGCGATGACCACGGTGGCCGAAAAAGCACACACCCACACCGTCAGGGTGCGGCTCGCAAACGGCCGGGTCATGAACGAGGAACTCGCCCCCGAACGGCAGGCCAAGCTCTACGGCCTGATCGTTCACGGCGACCAGCTCGGAATGGTGGAAGCCATCCGGGCCGTTCGACCCGAGGGAGGCAAGCGCCTCAGATTCCCGCACCGAATCGACGACCAGGGCGACCTCTGGCTGCCCGCAGACAACCACGACGCACTCGCACAGTTCGTCCGGAACTTCCGGGACGAGTACGAGCTGTTCGTAACCCCAGCCACCTTCGGCGACATGACCCCCGGCAACGACGGGGTGAGCGCCTCCGAAGTGGCATGGATCGACCAGGACGACCCCGAGAAGGTTCACCTTCTCCGAAAGTTCCGTCACCGGCCGCACCTTGTCGTGGCCACCGGCGGATCCGGAGGAGTACACGCCTTCTGGCGGCTCGCCTACCCGGTGCCCCGCGACGAGATCGGGGTCATAAACCGCAAGCTCGTCGCGAAACTCGAAGGAGACCGCGCCTCCCACAACCCGGCCCGGATCCTTCGCATCCCCGGCTCACGCAACATGAAAGCCAACACCGGGGACGGGGCAGACGGCATCTGCCGGATCATCTGGGCTGACCTACAGCAGCCCGCCTACGACCCGGAAGAACTCGTCCACGGTCTGCGGGACTACAAGGAACCGGCCAAGCCCCGGCCACGCCGCCAGTACACCGGAGGCAACTTCAACACAGCCGGATCAACCGGCTGGATCAAGGAGACGGTCGAAGTCGCGGAAGGGTCAAGCCCGACCGAGTACTTCTACCGCCTGACCGGTCAGGTCCTCCCAACACGAGGCGGCCACGTTCGCTGCCCCTTCGTCGACCACGAGGACCGAAATCCCTCCACGCACGTCTACGGCAACCCCGGCGACGGCTGGTTCTGCTTCTCCTGCCACCGCGGGGGAGGACCGTTCCAGCTGGCAGCCGCCCTGGACGGATGGAGGGGCCAAGGACCGCTGACCGGAGAGGAATTCAAGCGGGCCGCAGCAGCCCTCGCGGCTGCCTACGGCATCGAGAGGAAGGACTGAGCAATGTTCATGCTCACAGAAGAAATCAACAAGGAAGTGGCACTCAGGGACATGCCCGACCTGCCACCCGCCGGCCAGGTAATCGCCCGGCAGGCAATCGGTCACCTCGACCCCAAGACAGGACTCGTCCTGCTCGACCGGGTCGTGTCCCGCAGCGCCTACGGGGCCGAGAAGTTCGGCGACGCATGGCGTGAGCGCGACAACTGCCAGGAGTTCTGCGAGGAAACCAGCGACGCCGTCGTGTACGGCGCCCAGGAAACCGCCCGGGTCAACCTCGGCCTGACCGGACTAGCGCCCGGCAGCGATGAGGCGGCCATCGCCAACGACTACCTCGGTCGAGCCGTCCGGTACGCCGCACTCGCCGACCACTTCTCGCAGATGGCGTCCGCGGTGATCAACAACACCCAACCGGGAGGTCAGCAATGAGCAGCAAGACCGACATGGATCGTCCGATCGACCTGGACATTCTGCCCGCGGACACGTTCAACTCGCCCGCCTACCGGAAGGCCGCCCTGGCGGTGACCAACCGGATCCGGCAGCGACTTGGCCTGTCGGAAGCCGACCGGTTCCTTGCCGGATACCGCGGGGATCCCCGGTATGGCAACCCGGTCGCGTTCACGATCGGCGCAGGCGTCCCGACGATCGTCGCCCACTACGACCAGGACAACAACCAGGTCGTCGTGGACACGCTCGCCGGCGAGCGCGTGTTCCCGCTGATTCGGGGGTCGGTGATCCCCGAGTTCATCAACCGCTTCGAGCTGGGCCACTACCCGGACCTCGAGGCAAGGAAGGGGGAGGACGAATGAGCACCCTGATGGCCGAAAGGCCCACCTCGCAGTCACTCGAGGCACTCGCACGCGCCAAGAAGGTGCGTTCACACAGGTCCCAGGCGCTTTCGGACCTGTCGCACAACCGGCGATCGCTCGAAAGTGCCCTCCACGACGAGCTGCTCGGATCCGTCCAGATCAGCGTGCTGCTGATGGCAGTCCCGAGCCGCCGGGTCGCGGTGAAGAAGCACACCCAGCGGGGCGTTTACGCGACCCGCACGATCCTCCAGATGTGCGGTCTGAACCCGGCCCGGACGGTTCGCAGCCTGACCGACACCAGCCGGGAAAGGCTCCTGGCCGCGGCCGAGAAGGTGAGCGGTCACCGGGCCTGGATCCGGGAGGAACGACGAGCGAGTGCGCTCAAGCCGTGCGTCAAGCAGTCCAACGTGGACGAGCAGCAGCGGGCAGCGGCGCTCGAGAAGGCCAACCGGACCCGGACGGCCCGCAAGGAAGCGAAGGAGCGCATGGAGTCCGGAGAGATGGATCTGGCCGAGGCGCTCGAGTATGAGGCGCTCCAGAGCTACAAGCTCGGGAAGCTGGTCAGGCACCTTCGGCGGGTAAGCCCGGACGGCACGGAGTACCTGACCCGGCTGGCCCCGACCGCCGCGGCCCGCGTGCTCACCGCCAACCGGATCTCCCCGCTGGTGACTCCCGCCGAGCTCTCCACGGACGGAAAGCGGCTGCTGGTCCTTCTGTTCGCCGACGCCAGGTTTCGCAAGCCGGAACGGGCAGAAGTCGAGTGCCACGCATGAGAAGGGCAAAGCGGAAGGTTCGCCAGCTGGTCTGGGCGGTCGCCGCAATCCTGATCGTTGGCTGGCTCTACTCCGGTGGAGCCAGCACGATCGCCGACACTCTCGGAGCTACCGAGGTGGTCGACAAGATCACGAAGATCGGTGGCGGTGACAGCACCGCGGCGAAACCGGCCAGGGCAACGATCGTCCGGGTAGTTGACGGCGACACGATCGAGGTCAGGTTCCCGAACGGCAAAGAGGCCGATACTCGCCTGATTGGCCTGGACAGCCCGGAGAGCAAGAGGCCCGGGGTGGCGGTCGAATGCGGTGGCATCGAGGCCGCCGAGTTCACCAAGCAAGTAGCGGAAGGCAAGCCGGTCAAGCTGCTGGTCGACCCGTCCCAGGACAAGGTCGACCGGTACGGCCGGCTTCTCCGCTACGCCCGAGTCGACGGCAAGGACCTTGCCCGAACCGTGATCGCCGCAGGGTGGGCCGCCCCTTACGTCTACGACGCAAGCAACCCGCCCGAGAACACCGACAGCTACCGCAAAGCGGCGGCAGCAGCCAAGGAAAACCAGACAGGAGTGTGGGGCCTTTGCGGAGGCAACTTCCACTCCGAGGACGACCAACCCTGGTCAGGAGATTGAGATGAGCAAGAAGAAGAAAGCCAAGGCCAAGGACAACGGATCCGCGGCTGAGATCAAGGACCGGCCACCGGGCCCGAACGAACGGGTACTCGACAACGGCCGAATCTACGGACGCTGGTACGGCGGTGCGCCGCAGGAATGCGGCTGCCACGGCGTTCCCGAGGGCATCCATGTTCCACCCTGCCCGCTGAACACCAGCAAGCGAGCGGAACCCGAGGCCGCCGAGGGAACCCCGACCGAGGCGGTGTCGAGCGATGGGTGAGTACGAGGAAACCGTCCCCGACAAGACCGGCAAGTGCTGCGTCTGCGGCACCCAGACCCACGACCGAACCGTGACGACGCACCACCTGACCGGCAAGGTCGAGTACCGCACGTGGCGCTGCGGTGACTTCGAGGCCTGCAAAGACCGCCGGGCTGCCGGCAAGAAACGGAACCGATCAAGGAGGAACCAACCATGACGCCGATCATCATCGGCCTGGCAGTTCTCTACGCGGTTGTCGCCGTGAGGATCCTGTCAGCGTTCGCCCGTCGTTTCGACGAGCGGCAAAAAGGAATAGGAACACCAGAAACCAGCCTTCGGTCGCGATCGGCAAGGGCCGCAATCGTGGCTGTAGCGGCAACACTATGGCCGGTGACCCTGCTCGCCCTGTGTGTCGTCACGATACGCGACGACTTCCGGAAGTTGCACGCCGATCAGCCCGTTCCCGGCGGGCCGGTGGAACCGCTCACCCCTCAGACACTCGAGGAAGCAGCGTTCCCCCAGTTGAACGTGCCGGTTCCATGGTTCGACAAGCAGGGCCAGGAAGCTATGAATGAGCTGACGGCAAGGATGGGCGTTCACCCGCTGATCTGGATGGAGCAGGACGATGGTGAGACGGCCCGCTGGTTGGATGCTCCCGAAGGTGCGGAGGACCGTCGCCTGACGGCCTCGGTCTTGGCTCTTGACCCGGTGATTCCGAAAGAGTCATATCGGCGAATTGTCTGGAGTTTGGCCGTCAACTACGCAGCCGCTTCCACCGTCGCCTCTCAGTACATGGCCAAGAGGTCAGCCGAAGGGGCCAGCGAGTACGAGCTGGAGGAACTCGAAGAACTCAGGGCGAAGATGCGCCGCGCGTGTCTGCTGTTCAACCAAGGGGTCGAGCTGGCAGACAACTCCAAGACCGGAGGCCCGGTGCTCGAGTCCCTGCTGAACGACAAGTTCGAACCGGGAGGGCAGGCAGCCTGATGGGCTCCGTCACCAAAAACCAGGAATCACCCGCCACAGCCATTGCTTCGGTTCACGATTGCTCCGAGACATCCCCCACAGGGGTCTCGGAGCACGTGTGCCGCTCCTGCGGCTGTACAGACGACCACGCCTGCGTGGTGATCGACGCTCCCCCGACCGCGCGACACCAGCCAGGAACCCCCTGCTGGTGGATCGAAGATGACCTCTGCTCTGCCTGCGGCAAGAGCGGAGATCTCGACGGCAGGCGTGTTTGGCAGCACGGCAGCCCGGAAGTAGCGCACCAGCCGCTCCTCACCCTGAAAGAGAAGCTGGCCTTCAGCTGGGTCGGCGTGGCCATGCTGGTCGCCGCCAGCGAGCTACTCGGCCTGCTGTAACCGCTTCACCATGAGCGGCCGCAAGGTGGCAGACGCCACCCCGCGAGCCGGAATCCACGAGGCATATCGCCGCGTGAAACGCACCGGATGCGTGTACGGCTCGCAGCAAGAAGTCATGGCCCAGCTCAAGAGCATCAGCAAGTACCTCGACTCCAAGGACCCGATCGAACTTGGAGCCGCGCTGCTGCTCGAGCAGGCCGGATACGAACGATCACACGTTCAGCTCACTCTCGAGCTGGACTGACCCAACCCAACCATCAAGGAGGACACGATGCCAGAAGGCAAGCGTGAAGTCGTCGCCGTAACCGAGCGATGCAAAATCACCGAACGGGAACTCGACCAGGCGTTCCACACCTGCGATGACGCTTTCTGGGCGCAGGCAGTTGAGCTGTTCCCGGAAGCAAAAACCGGAGATACCGAACCCGGTGCCACCGGCCACTACCAGGAAGTCGTCAAGGCATACATGAAGCACTGGCTGTCTCTCAACACACGCATCAAAGTCGGTGGGCTCACCGAATCCGACGCAGTTGACGTTCTATGGGAGGTAGCCAACTACGCCTCCGAAAGCCAGGTCGTCACCGGCACCCCGGAAACCGAGGTGACGATCGAAGGTCGCGGACAGAAGGTCACCCTCAAGGTGGTCTCCCTGACCCTCGGCGACAGCGACCAGGGCTACGGCGTGATCGCCCGAAACCCCGCCACCGGCAACACCGTAATCGGAACCCGTGACGACGACTTCGACTGGTTCCTCAACCGAGTGATCAACGGAAAGGACGAACCCGACGAGTAGCCACACAACCCCATCCGAACCACCCCATCCGACGGCGGCCAGCGAGCCGCCTTTTTTGATGGCCAAGTTGAACAACAAGGAGAGCCGATGAGAAAACTCGTCAAGGAAATCCAAACGATCGGCAACCTGACGATCGACCGGAGCAGCCGCACCATCACCGTCGACGGCGTGAAGGTGCCGATGCTGCTTCGCGAGTACCAGCTGCTCGACCAGCTGGCCCGCAACGAGGAACCCACAAGCCTCACCAGACTCGGCCAGGAGGCTTTCGCCGACACCGAGCTGCGAACCACGGCGGCCGTGAAAGCGATCGCGATCACGATTCGCAGGAAGCTCACCAGCTACGGTGCCCGGCGCGGCCTCGTTCACGTGGACGGCAACCAGATCAGCATGTTCCAGGTTCCCGAGAAGGTGACCGTTCAGGCGTTCACCGTCCCGTCGAACCGACACACGGCAGGACCCGAGGACGGCTCAGTCGTCCCCGAGCTCGCGACGTGCGATCTGCTCTGGTTCGGTGACCTCGCCGACACAGAGGAGGACCTGACCGTCCTCGAGCAGACCTTCCAGCTGCTCAACCAAGACGACCGGCCGAACGCGAAGTTCGCGCCGGCGCTTTCCGAGGGAGACATAGTCACCCTCGCCCCGCTGACCGCGGAAGCCGTCAGCTACCAGGTCGGAAACGGCGCAAGCTGGATCCGGCTGAAGGGAGTGGTCGAGCTCGACGACGTCGAGAGCGACCTGGTCGGCCACCTGCTGCTCGAACAGCAGCAGACCGCCGCCTGAACACCACACCCACCCTTTCCAAATCGAAAGGAGGCTCTATGGACAAAGTCCAGAGGAGCCGTGAGATCCTCGCCGACCTCGACCCGGACCAACGTGCCGCGGTAACCGCCCGCAATCAATGGCCGCTACTGGTGGCCGCTGGACCGGGCGCCGGCAAAACGAGGGTGCTCACACGACGGATCGCCTGGCTCATTCAGGCAACCGGAATCCCGGCCGGCAATGTGATGGCACTGACCTTCACGAACGCGGCCGCCAAAGAAATGGGGGAGAGGCTCTACGAGCTGATCGGTGCCGAAGCCATGCGGTGCCGACTCTCCACGATCCACGCTCTCGCAGCAAGGATCGTGCGAGCTCACGCCGACAAGATCGGCCTCACCCACGACTTCACGATCTTCGACCAGGACGCGCAGCTGAAGCTCGCGGCCGCCGTGTTGGAGGAAGGGGAGTCAGGCATCGAACCGGCCGAACTGGTTCGCCAGGTGTCCCTCGAGAAATCAATGCTCAGGGAACCGGCCCAGCTGATGATGGAAAACCGGGCTCAGCTGGCCCAAGCCTGGGAGAAATACGACGAGGCTCAGCTCAAAGCCAACGGCCTCGAGTTCGAGGGCCTGGTCGTGAAAGCGATCGAGATCCTTGGTGACACCCGGATCCGAACCGGCTGGCGAAACGGCATCAGTGCCGTGCTGGTCGACGAGTTCCAGGACGTCTCCGAGGCCCAGTTCGAGCTACTCCGGCTTCTCGCCGGAGACGACGGTGCCGGTCTCACCGTGATCGGTGATGAAGACCAATCGCTGTACTCATGGCGGGGAGCCTCGACCGCCCTGATGACCGGGTTCGAGCAGCACTTTCCCGAATGCCAGGTGATCAACCTCGCCTGCAACTACCGGTCGCACGAAGCGATTGTCGGGACCGCCCGGAAGCTGATCGAACACAACGAAGGGCGCCGCGGCAAGAAGCTCGTCGCCTTCCGAACCGAAGGGCCACCGCCCGTTCACGAAACATTCGACTCGGAAGAAGCCGAGGCTCTCGCGATTGTTGCGTGGGCCAAGGATCTCCTGCGACAAGGAGAAAGCCCGAGCGAACTGGCGGTGCTGTTTCGGGTCAGGGGCCTTCCACTGAAAAACGAGCTGGAAAGGTCACTGGCCGGGGCAGGACTCACCTACCACGCGGTAGGAACGACGACCCTCTGGGAACGCTCCGAGGTGCGGGACGTACTGGCGCTGTTTCACCTGCTGGCCAACGAGAAGCACCTGCCGGCGTTCTCCAGAGTGTTCGAGCAGATCAAAGGTCTGGGGGCGAAAGCCACCGACCATGTCGTCCAGAGCGCCCGAACGAAGGATCTCACCCCGATCGAAGTCTGCCGGGATGAGGCCTTCACTCTCGGCCCGAAACGCGACGCGGCAGTCAAGGAGTTCCTTGACCGCTACGACAGGGTTTCCCGGCTGGATCCGGACTTGCTCGGATTCTCCGGATGGGTCGGCCAGGTGATCGCGGACTGGGGATTCCCCGAGATGTGGCGGGCCGACAAGGACGGCCGTCGCAAACGCGAATCGGTGGTTCAGCTGTACCGGGCCGCCGACGAGTTCGAGGCACGCTGCGCGATGGAAGGAACCACCGCGCAGATCGGTGACTGGCTCAACGAGCTGTCACTACACGCTCCACAGTCCGGCAAGGACGCCGAACGCCAGGGTCTCGCCCTGGCAACCATCCATGCCTCCAAAGGCTTGGAGTTCTCCCATGTTTGGCTCGCCGGATTCGACGAGGGGGTTCTGCCCTCGAAGCGATCCCTGGAAGAAGGACGGGAGGACGAAGAACGACGTCTCGCCTACGTCGCCATGACCCGCGCGAAGGAAACCCTGACCGTGTCGTCAAGCGAGTTCCGGCGAGGCCAAGACAGCCAGATCTCCAGGTTCGCAGCGGAGGCCGGCCTTGTTTAGCGGCAAGGCCCCGGCTGACGCCGGACCTGGGAGTACATTGACCTGTACCGAGGTTGCTCCTCGGTGTCAGATCGAAAGGAAAAACCGATGAGTGAAGCAAACGGCAATGGCACCAATGGTGCCGCTGCAGTCGCAGAACCCGGATCAGCAGAAGCATCCATCGCGGCAGTCGCCGCCATCCAAGCCAAGCAGCGGGGATTCAACATTCCCGTCAAGCTGGCCGTCAAGCTGGCCGAGGCCAGGTCTCACGTCGACCCGGTAGCAAAGAACGGCCGCAACAAGGACCAGAACTACAGCTACGTCCAGGCCGAGGACGTCGTCAAGGAGGCGGGCAAGTCGCTCGCCGAGGCGAAGGTGATCGTCATGCCGCCCGAGCCGGTGGAGATCGAGTTCAGTGATCTCCGCTCCAGCGGAGGCAGCAGCGGCAAGTTCGTCAAGGTCAAGTTCGCGGTCCGTGTGATCGACGGCGAAACCGGCGAAGGCTACGAAACCGAGAGGGTCGGCACCGCCACCGACTATCCCGGAGACAAGGCCATCTACAAGGCAGAGACGGGGATGATGAAGTACTTCCTCTCGTCCCTGCTCCAGATCCCGCTCGGTGATGGCGAGAGCGATCCCGAGACCACCCAACATGGTGGCGGCGGGGCTCGCATCAACGACAGCTCGCCAGCGTCGGACAAGCAAAAGCAGCTGTTCAAGACGCTGGTCGGCGAGAAGAACCTGCCGAAGTCGGCCAAGAAGGCGATCGTGGACTTCGTCGGTGGAACCGAGCCGAAGAAGGGTGCGATCAGCCACGCGATCGACCAGCTGATGAACGGTGACCCGCTCGCGTTCGCCCGCGAGTGCGGCTGGGACGGCACCGTGGACGAGCAGCCCACCGACGACCAGCCGGCGGTGGCCGACAGCGACGTTCCCCCGGCGGATCCGGAGCCGACCCCGGCCCCGGAAGATGCCCCCGCCGACGCGGCCACGGACGCCCCGCAGGAGACACCTCCCGCCGAGGCGCCGCAGCAGCAGGCACCCCAGGCCGATGAGCGGCCCACCGTCCCCCAGACCGAGGGGCAGGCGCTCGTCGAGTTCTGCCGAGAGAAGGGCGCAACGAGGGGGGAGCTGGTGACCATGCTCCGCTCCCTCGGAGTGGACCTGCCCCCGGATGACCAGCTGACCAACGAGATCGTCACCTACGCGGTCAAGAACATCGCGATCGCCGACGTGGCCCGTCTCAAGCAGATGGTCGCGGCCAGCGCCGAAAGCAAGAAGGCCGCTCAGGAGGCAGCCGAACAGGACGCCGCCCCGCAGGAGCAGCCCGAAGCTACCGAGGCCCCGGCCACGGAAGGCAACGGCACCGGGGAGATCGACCCGAAGTCACCGCTCGGCAAGACGATCGAGAGGGTTTCCGCGCTCGGCTACAAGAGCGAGTTCGGGAACCTCGCGTGGCTGCTGTTCGACACCGATGACACCGCCACGCTGAACGAAACGCAGCTGAGCAACCTGACCGCGCTGCTCGAGAGGGCATCGACGGTCGGCATCCAGCCGCCGTCAGTCGCCGCCTGCATCCGGAGCGCCCGCGAGAGCGGTCAGGACGTCGCCACCCGAGCCGAACGGTTCGAGGGCTGGATCGCCGGACGGGAGGCCAACGCACAGGCCACCCAGGAAGCAACCGAAGCACACGAGGCCGCCGAAGGCCCGCAGCAGTAACCGGAAAGGGAAGGGCGCGGCTAAGCCCTGCCGCGTCCTTCCACCACCACCAACCGCCCCAACAAATCTGAGATTCAAGGAGAACGATTCAAGTGGAGAACATCAACACCGTCACCGTCACCGGCAACCTGACCGCCGACCCCGAGCTGCGGCAGACCAACTCAGGCACCGCGGTCTGCACCCTTCGGGTCGCCGTGAACGGACGCCGCAAGGACGCCGGCGGCAACTGGGTAGACAAGCCGAACTACTTCAACGTGGTCGTGTTCGGCAACCGGGCCAACTCCTGCGCCGAGCATCTCGCGAAGGGCCGGCCGGTCGCCGTGAACGGACGGCTCGACTGGTCGGAGTGGACCGACAAGGAGACCCAGCAGAAGCGGTCCAAGGTCGAGATCCTCGCCGACAACGTCCAGTTCCTCGGCACCGGCCACGGCAACCAGAACGGCGGACAGGCCAACGGCACCGCACCGCCGGCCCAGCAGCCGGTCGCCGCGGGCGCCCAGGACGACTCGGACATTCCGTTCTAGGAAGTCCGGCCTAGCGACCCCATCCGAAACCGGGTGATCTGAATGAACCGCATCGCACGCAAAACGCGAGTCAGGGTCCACAGCCGGGAGTGCCACGCTCCCGACTGCACAGCGACCGCAATCGACGGCGGAATCTTCTGCCGCGTCTGCCAAGCCCTGCTTGACCGCGTGAAGAAGGAACTCGCAGCTGATCCGTCGGGCAACCGGCGCAACATCGCCAACCAGATCCCGACCGTCCAGACGCTCGACGAGAGCAAGGCGGCCAGCTTCGATGCCGGCCTCAAGCGGAGGGCCCAGAACGGCCAGCCGCTCACCGAGGCCGAGCACCTGACACGTGCGGTGCGGATCATTCAGCTGAGGAAGGCCGGAAAAAGCAACCGGGAAATCATGCGGAAGCTCTACATGGCCGACGAAGCCGAGATCGAATCCGACCTGGAGCAGTACCGGGCCAAGGTCGAGTCGAAGGCGGCATCACGCTCCCGCGGTCTGTCGCGAGACATTGAGCTCGACAAGGCGATCATGAGTCGCCTGAAGACCCACCAGGGAACCCGGATGGAACTCGCCAAAGAACTGGGCATCTCCTACAGCGCCCTGCTCTCCCGGATCACCCGGCTGAGAAGGGACGGCTACGAGATCCCCGATGGCCGAAGCACCACACGCCCGCGTGTTGCGGCGTAGCTGAAGCCAACACCCAGGCAGCACCCCGAAAGCCGGCCATGTGGCCGGCTTTCGCGATTCAAGGGCCGGACACGCGATCCGGCCGAAACCTTTCCGAAAGGAACCAATGAACGACCCACGCTTGACCAGCAGCAAATTCAGCTGCGTGGTCCTCAAAGACGGGCGAACCAGCCTGTTCCACGACACCGACAAGGTCAGCAACTTCGTGCTCGGCAACCACGAGCGGATCAAGTCGATCCACCCGTCGTCGACCCCGATGTTCGGCCGCACCGCCGGATCGGGCAGGCCCAAGATCGAGGAGGCGGCAAATGAATAGCCGCGTCATCGAGCTGGCCCGCAAGATGTTCGAGAACGACGAGTTCGCCAACTACCCGGTCGGGGTCGAACCCGACAAGTCCGGCGGCTGGCTCGTCATGAACGGCGAGACCTGGTGGGGAATCGCCGTGCGCAACTACAAGCCCGCGGCCGAAGCGATCGCCCGCAAGGCCAACGGCATGGAGTTGAAGCCCGGCGACGAGTACCTGCTGTCGCTGCCGCCGCACGACAACGAGTACGGCCCGAACTACCGGGAGGGCGCATGTTGCGTTCTGTAACCCAGCCCGCCCCGGACTCGCGGCGGACCCCGGAGGTCTATCGGTACATCACCGAGGCCGACGAGATCCCCACCTACCAAGAAATCGCGCAGGACACGGACCCGGTCGCGAAGGTTCGCCTGTACCTGCCCAACACCCGATTCGCCTACTACGCCTTCGCTCTCACCGAGTACGGCGACATGCCAGTCCTGAGCGGCTACTGCGTCAGCCCGCTCGGTCCCGACTGCGACGAGGAAGGCGACATGGCGGTCACGGAGCTGATCGAGCTCCGCGACCCGCTGACGCATCTGCCAGTCGAACGCGACCTCGACTGGAGCCCCAAACCCCTGTCTGAGATCAAGGAGATCACCCATGCCTGAAATCACGTTCATGACGATCGGATTCGAGAACCGTCCCACCGCCAAGACGATGAGCACCCCTTGGGGAACGGCCGATCACGTCGAGAAGATCGCCGAAGGAGTCATCGAGGTCGGAACCCCCAGCCACGGCGGGATCGGCATCGAAAAGCCGCTCGCCGAGCAGCGCCTTTCGACCGAGGCCAGGGCCAAAGCCATCCAGCAGGGAGGCTGGTTCTGGTTCGAGGAGGACTGCGACTGGGCGATCCCGGTTGCGGAGATGCCCGACCTGTTCACCGAACCGCGTCACGGGCCCGAGCGAGTCGCCGAGGTCCTGGAGCGTTGGCACCCGGAGTACCTCGCCGCCAGAAAGGAGGCCTGACATGGGCGACCGCATGCAGGTTCAGCTTACGCTCGGACCAGTCACCGCCGACCAGAAGGCCAACGTCCTGGTCGAAGTCATGGAAGACATGCTTTCCACGATCGGCCTGCCCGACCTGGAACCCGAATCCGTTCCGGGTGATCCCCGGCGGGTCCTGTTCACGATCGACGAGATCAACGGCGGGATCGAAGGAGTGTGCCCCGGAGGACGGATCCAAGCGCTGATCGACGCCAGCATCCCGTACCGGATCGCCGACGATGGCGGTGCCTACTACAACGGCAACGACGCGATCTGGCATCCCGACTTCGGGCCGGACTGGATTCTCAGCCGGGCCACAAACCAAGACTGCGAACCGGTACTCGACGGAGGTGTTCTCAGCCGGTTCGACAGGCTCACCGGTGAGGGAGTCGGAAGGATCGTGCGGGGCTACCTGCAGACTGACCCGAGCCACCCCGACCTTCTCGAAACGGCCCGGTTTCTCCGCTACTACCTGCGTTTTGGTTCCCCTGCCTGGAACGACAAGGGGTTCGAGCTCACCGCCGACGAGTCGACGAACCGTCACTGGTGGAGGGTCGTGGCGCCGAACGGCAGGACCGTCGAGTTCCACCGCACCGAAAGCAGCAACCCCACGTCACTGGTCAACCGGATCGTTTTCAAGGACGGCAACCAGTGGGTTTCGTTCTCACCTGACGAGCTGCAGCACGGAAGGGTCACCGACCTCGAACGCCTGAACGAGCAGGAAGTGATCGAGCTGATCGGCGCGATCGACTAGCCCACCCCATCAAGAAGCGGCCACCCATTGAGGGATGGCCACAACACGAAGCGGCGGCATCCCCACCAACCAGGGGAGCCGCCGCTTTGACGTTCCAAGAAAGGAAACATGAACGACAGTCTCGTAATCGAAAGAGAGGCCGGCGCTCACGGGCTCAAAGCCAAGCTCGGATACGACCCGTACTCCGAGCTCAGCCCGCCAAAGCGGGTTGAGGAGTGGAAGATTCTCACCAACAAGCGTGACCATCGGATGAGGGAGTTCGACGGCACCTACGACGTCGACCAGTTCTACGACGACGCCAGCCTGACCGAGTGGTTCAGGGAAACCCACGACGGCTATGCGTATGCGCTGATCCGGTACGAGTCCCACGGACCCTACGGACGGTTTCTGATCGACCAGACCTTCGGGCACGAGGACGTGATCACGAAGGGATGGAGCTGCGAGGCGATCGCCGTCATCACCAAAGAGAACGCCGAGAAGCTCGGTGGTGTCGAACAGGCGCAGGTGTTCCTGAAGTGGTATCTCGAAGCGCGGTCGGACTGGGCCCACGGCCAGGTGTACCGGTACAGCGTCTACGACCACCGCGGCGAGGTGGTCGAGACAGAGGGTCTGATCTACGACCTCGACAACGCGCGGGACAGGATGAAAGATGCGCTCGCGGAAGCCGAGGAAGAAGTCGAACGTGAGATTCAGCTGACCGCCGAATGGGCGGCCCGGGACGTGGTCACCATCGGCGCGGTTCCCGGCGCGATCGGGGCCGGCACATGAGCGGCCAGACCACCCTCGAGGTGACGGAGGTATCGCGGCCCAGGTCGGCATTCACCGAGAAGGGAATGCTCCAGGTGATTGACGAACTGAAGGCCGAGATCCGCAAGCTCTACGTCGAGGATTCATCTCCGATCGTGATCGGCTGGTCGGGCGGCAAAGACTCAACTGCCTGCCTTCAGCTGGTCTGGACGGCTATCGCGGAACTCCCCGAGGAGGACCGCAAAACCCCGATCCACGTCATCACGACCGACACGATGGTTGAGAACCCGGTCGTGTCGGCCTACGTCTCCGGCCAGCTCGACAAGATGAACGAGGCGGCCAGAGAACAGGGGATGCCGATCGAGGCACACAAGCTGGTTCCGCCGGTCAAGGAGCGGTTCTGGACCTGCCTGATCGGGAGAGGGTACGCGGCACCGCGGCCGATGTTCCGGTGGTGTACCGATCGCTTGAAGATCAAGCCGTCCAACCGGTTCATTCGCGACGTGATCAGCAAGGCCGGCGAAGCGATCCTTGTGCTCGGCACCAGGAAGGCCGAATCCGCCGCCCGCGCCCGCACCATGGAAAAGCATGAGGCGGGTCGGGCGCGGGATCGCCTGTCCCCGAACGGATCGCTGCCCGGCAGCCTCGTCTACAGCCCGATTGAGTCCTGGTCAAACGACGATGTTTGGGTGTACCTGATGCAAGTGCCGTCACCGTTCGGCGGTCGAAACCATGACCTGCTGACGCTCTACAGCGGCGCGACCGAGGACGGCGAATGCCCCCTGGTCGTGGACGAAAGCACCCCGTCCTGCGGTGACTCCCGGTTCGGCTGCTGGACCTGCACCATGGTCGATCAGGACAAGTCAATGAAAGCGATGGTCCACAACGACGACGCGAAGGAATGGCTTGCTCCCCTGATCGAACTGCGCGACGCGCTCGACGTGCGAAACGAGGACGGCGAACGCGACGACTACGCGCTCAGGGACTTCCACCGAATGGACGGACGCATCCAGCTGTTCCACTCGGAGGAACCTGCCCCCGGTCAAAGCCAGCGGGAAACGCTGGTGCCCGGGCCGTACCTCCAACACGTCCGGGAGGACTGGCTTCGGCGAGTACTGGAAGCCCAGATTCAGGTCCGGAAGCTCGCGCCCCCGGAGGTCGCAAACATCGAACTCATCACCACGGAAGAACTGGACGAAATCCGGCGAATCTGGGTTGAGGAGAAGCACGAGTTCGAGGACCGCCTGCCGGTGATCTACGAGGAAGTGACCGGCGAGACGTACCCCGGCAACACCGTTGACGACGACATGGCCCTCAACTCCGACTGCGTGGAGATCCTGCGGGACCTCTGCGGGGAGGACGAGGAGCACTTCCGCATGGTGCGGGAGATGCTGTCGATCGAACGACAGGAGCGATCCAAGCTCCGACGCAACGGCATCCTCGATCGGCTCGAACGGTCCCTTGTGACCGGCGGGTTCGAGAACCAGGACGACGCGCTCGAGTGGGCGCTCAACCGACGCAAGACACTCAGTACCGACCGTCCCGCCGAGGGCGAGCAGCAGGTACTCGATCCAACGCTGGCCTAGCCAGCACCAACCAGGGAACGGTCATGGCCCCGGCATACACATGCCGGGGCCGGTCCCTGGTGCCCATCCATCAACAGACACAAGGAGAACAACCAATGTCGAAGCATCCCATCCTGCCGGTCCCAAGCTCGATCGCACTCAGCTACGACCGAGAGAACGATCCTCCAGACTGGCCAGCGATCAAGGAGGTGGTCGTGAACGATCACCTGACCCTTGATCACCTGGCGCTCATCAACCGAGTCGAAGACCTCTGGGAGCATCCCGAGAAGCGCGAACACGTGGCCAAGGTGCGAGTGCGGTCCGCAGATGTTCTCGCGGTCGGCGGCAGCACCCGAGAAGCGTTGCTTGACCGGAGAGCGATCCAGTTCTTCAAGGACTACCGGCTCCACACGAAGGCCGGGTTCGACGGAGCGCTCGCCGCAGGAACCTGGGACTGCCAGTTCGCGTTCTGGCTGACCCCCGGGGACATATCCACGCTGATCGAGGAAGATCACGACCACGACCCGTCTGATTTCGAGCCGGAAGCGATCGCAAAGGCGGCTCGAGACATGGTCTGCTCGAACGAGTGGGCTTACAGCCTTTTGAACGTCATGCGTGACGAAGTGATCAGGCAGGCGAAGGAGATCACCAGGGAGATGCGAGAAGCGAAGGAGCCCGCGGTTACGGCCTGACCCGACACCGGCCAGGTGCCGGAGATCCAACCCCCACGGACCTACTTTCAAACGAACCGGAAAGTGACCAGTCCGAGGCCACCAAAAACGGCCTAAAAACGGCAGTTGATGCCGATCGGTTCGAGACAATACGTATCCACGCGGGATTGCTACCCGCTGTCAGATCGAAAGGAAACATCAATGAGCAACGCAGTTGCAGAAGCACCCGAAGTCGCCACCGTCGAGATCGACAAGATCAAGCTGGAGAAGGGCTTCAACCCCCGAGGCAACGTCACCAAGGCGTCCGTCGAAGACCTCGCCAAGTCGATCAAGCAGGAAGGGTTGCTGCAGCCCATCCTGATCCGCCCCGACGGGGACGGCTACAAGCTGGTCGCCGGCCACCGCCGGTACACCGCAGCGAAGGCCGCCGGACTCACCGAGATCCCGGCCCTGATCCGCGAACTGGACGACGACGAGGCGAAGGCCGCCGCGTTCGATGAAAACGAGCAGCGCGAGGACATGACCCCGATGGCCAGGGCGATCGTTCTCGAGAGCCAGTTCAAGAAGCTCGGCAGCTTCAAGATGGTCGCCGAGAAACGGGCGCTGCAGCCGCAGCAGGTCGGGGCGCTCGTGAAGATGTGCGAGCTTCCCGAGAAGGTCCAGAAGATCGCTCTTGCGAACATGGACTTCGGTCCCGATCTCGCCAAGACGCTGGTCGACGTGGCCGCCGCCCCGGGCGGGGAGGACGTCGCCTTGTTCCTTGCCCAACAGGCAATGAGCAGCAGGCCGCTCTACCGGAAGATCCGCGACCACATTCCGGTCGCACTCGACGAGATCGTGCGCTACCGTCTTCAGGCGCAGTCACAGGAGGAACTCGACAGCGTCCCGTTCGTGGCGACGATCAACCGGACCGAACCGAGCGACGTGTTCGAGGGCGAGAAGGCCGAGACACTGACCGCTCGCGGCATGGCGGCGGTCCAGCCGTTCGATGAATACGAAGGCCAGCGGTTGACCGGCCTGCGAATCATCAACAACCACCAGTGGAGCCAGGACGATCCGAGCGTCGAGATCACCCTGACCGACGAGAGCTTCGATCGGATGAACGCCGCCAAGTCAGCGTTCATCTACGAAGACGAGCATGAACGGACCACCGTTCACATCTTCGACCGGAAGGTTCTCGAGGCCGAGGTCGAGCAGATCATCGAAACCGCCGAGAAACTCGCCAAGGCCGAACTCAAAGAACGGGAGGAAGCCCGCCAGAAGGAGGCCGAGCAGGCCGCCGCGGACTCCGGAAGCAACGCCGCCGCCGGCGAGGATGCGATCAAGGAGCAGCGCAAGCGCGAACGCGAAAAGGCCAAGGCAGCCGCCGCCAAGGCCCGCACCGAAAACGAAGCGATCGGTGACGGACTGTTGAAGCGGTCCAGCAAACCTCTCTCCAAGAAGGACCAGCTGGAAACGATCCGGCTGCTCGCCAAGGCCACGGTCAAGCAGGACGACAACCTCGCCGGTCTCGGGATGCGGCTCTGCTTCACCACCTGGAAGGAGATCGAGGTGAAGGAACTCAAGTCCGGGGCCAAGCGCGAGAAGGTGACCTACCTCGAACCGCGTGAGGCCAAGGAACGCCTGATCGAGTCGATCGACAACGCCAAGAGCGTTGACGAGATCCTTCGCATCGTCACCAACGCGATGGTCACGGCGACCTACTCCAATCAGGACGAGCTCCCGCAGTCCAAGCGGATCTGGCGTACGGTCGACCCGATCAAGAACGTGGGCCGCGAGGACATGGAAGTAATCGACCGGCTCGCGAAGGGCGTTCTTCCCGAGAACATCGAGAAGAAGCGACAGGAGTCGGAAGACGAGGGCTACGAGAAGCGGCAGACACCTCACTACGTCTAGGCCCGCGGCTCTAGCCGAACAACCGAAGAACCACACCTCGAGGGGGCCGCGAAAGCGGCCCCTTCGTCGTGCCTGAAACCAACTCAGCAAGGAGACCAAACATGGCGAAGACCGCGACACGCAAGCGGCTCACCAAGAAGCAGTACGACAAGCTCACCCCCGAAGAAAAGAAGGCCCGTCGCAAGGCCCGGATGGAGGAAGCAACCGCCTCCTACGAGGCCGCGATCCGAAAGCTGACCGAGGGCGAAACCTTCCGGCAGCATCTCGCCGCGGTCGCGCTCTGTCACAACTACTCGCTCAGGAACACCTTTTGGGTGATGTTCCAGTCCGGCAGCAAGTTCGTTCCCCCGATCGCTTCCTACAAGACGTGGCATGACGACCTCGGCTACCAGGTCCGAAAGGGCGAGCGGGGCAAGATGATCTGGGTTCCCACCCCGGTCACGATCGAGGACGAGGACGGCGAAGAAAAGAAGCTGCTCCGGTTCAAGACCGGAACGGTTTTCACCCGCGACCAAGTTGACCCGATCGAAGGGAAGGCTCTCTCGATCGACCCGCCGAGGCCGGCCCCGGTCACCGGCGACAGTCACAGCGCCCTGATCGGAAACCTTCAGGAGTTCGCCCGCTCGAAGGGCTACACCCTGAAGGAACTGGAACCCGACGAAGAACCGGGCGCGGAGGGCTACCACGACAAGAAGGCGATGGTGATCGCCTACCGGCCCAACCGTCCAGCCAACGCGATCGTTCGGTGCCTGATCCACGAGATCATCCACGGACTCGGGGTCGGTTACGAGCATTTCGGTCGGGACCGGGCCGAGATCATCACCGACTCGGCGACCTACCTCACCTGCCGAATGGTAGGTCTGGACGTCGAGAAAACCTCGATCCCCTACGTCGCAGGCTGGGGCGCTCACAGCGTCGACACCATCGCCGGCGACCTCGGACTGATGCGCCAGCTCGCAGACCAGGTGATCGACGGAGCCAAGCTCCACGACCACCTCACCAAGTCCGAAGCTGACCTCGCGCTGGGCTCCAAGAAGACCAGCAGGGAGGCAACGAAAACCGCATGAAAACGGGCTTTCCCGCCTGTTGTAATCGTAAAATTGAGTGCCCGTTTCCGAACGGGATTGAAGTCCGGGCTTGCTACCCGGCGTCAGATCGAAAGGAAAACCATGAGTGAAAAAGGCAGCCGCCTTGAAGGTGGCGCCCTTACCGGCGAAGTCATTGACTCGTCACGGAAAATCCTCACCGGCGGCCGGGGCGGCGTCGGTGTAGGACTCCAACAGTTCTTCACCCCGCCAGAGGTCGGCCAGCTGCTATCACGGCTGTTCGACAAAACCCTGCCGACCCTTGACCCGTTCGCGGGTGACGGTGCCCTCCTGAACTGGGTTGACCGGCCCGCCAGGTACGGCATCGAGATCGACCGTGACCAGGTCGAGAACGGCAACTACGGAAGCCACTCCATCCAGGGTGATTTCCAGAAGGTGTATCCGCTGCTGCGTGGCCTTGGGGCCAAGTGGCCGCAACTGGTGGTCAATCCACCGTTCGGTCTTGAGTGGAAGCTGGCCGGCATCGCGGAAGGCAAGAACGGGTCGTCCACCGTCCGCGCATTCCAGGCGATGTTGAAGCTGCTCGGCCGGTACGGCCAAGCAGCGTTCATCTGCGGCCGCGACCGGTACACAAAGGAGATCGCGCCGCTGCCCGAGGCCAAGCACGTCTGGGCCAAGATCGAGGTCGAGGACTTCTTCGAGGGCGTCGAGCTTCCGTGCGTCCTGTGCTTCGTGGTCGGAGAGTCATTCGTGAAAGAGGGACAGGACCTCCTGACCATCGAAGGCGTTCGCCGCGAGGAACTGGCGGATTGCTGGCCTCGCCTGAACGCCGAACGCGATCGCCGCACCGACTACGACCCCCGGTATTCCGGTCTTGGTTTCAGCAAGATCGAGAGCGTGTTCGGGGCCGCGGCGGGTGAGCATCGCCGTCGCAGCAACGGGATCCAGCGCAAGGGCCATGACCTGTCGCTGTCCGGATCGAAGATTCAGGTCCGGCTCGGTGAGTACTCCAAGGTCGCGCTCGCTCAGATCGACTACACGGCGGTCGAATCAGTCCGGGAAATCAACGGACTGGCGACCAGCTGGGTAGCCCTCAACCCGAAGCGGTGGAGGGAGATCCAAAGCTACGCCGACCAGGGCGCAATCTCGATCGAGCCAGCCCTGATCGAGAAGATCAAGGAAGTTGATCGGGAAGTCCGGGACGAGATGGTTCCGCTGTACGAGGTTCGCCCTCAGCAGCGGCTCGGCTACCTCAGCGACATAGAGATCATCACGTGCGTCAAGGATGCCCCGGACTACGAGTTCGAGGCGGGCAAGACCTACCCGATCGAAACGAACTCGAAGCTCGAGGAAACCACCGAGGAACGGCCCTACGAAAAGAAGGACGGATCACATGAGATCCGGAAGTTCCTGACGAAGCGGCGCGTCCTTGAAATCAGGATCGGCAAGCACCGCTTCTCGGAGGCACCCACCGACGTGGAGTTCCTGCTGGATCACTTCGAGATCCCGGACCCGGGCGACATAGCCACCCAACGACCCGACGACGTCCAGAAGGCGAGGGAGATCCTCGACCAGCTGACCGTCGACCACGACTGGAAGGGCAAGGGACTCGACTGGAAAGGACTCACTCACCCCGAAACGGGCGAGTGGATTCAGTGGCAAAAGGAGGACCTCGCCCGATGCGTCGTGAAGGGCTCGGCGATCCTCGGATGGGAGCAGGGCGGCGGCAAAAGCCTCGGCCTGCTGTCGCTCGCGCTGGCCGCGATCGAGTACCACCGACTCAAGAAGCAGGCCCTCTTGGTGGTGCCGCAGGACCTCCTCAAACAATGGCAGCGGGAAGCGAAACGCTTCTTCGATCTCGACTTCGAGATCATCAACACCCCGGCGAAAGCGCGTGAGGTGAAGCGCCGAATGCAGCGTGGCGAGGAAGGGTTCTACGTCACCTGGTACGAGGCGCTTTCGCTCACCGGGGCCGTTGACGAGCCGCTGCCCGGGCAGGTCGTGACCCACAAGCGAACGATCCCAGGTCCGTTCGGCAAGCCGGAAGTGACGAAGGTGGAACTCCACTCGAACGAGGCTTGCCCGAACTGCGGAACCAACAATGAAGACGAATGGATCGCCGGTGCCTGCAGCCGCTGCGGATACGTCCACAAGTCGCGCAAGGTTCACACGATCGGGCACTACCTGGCCGGAGCGTTCAAGCGCGGAGTGATCTGCGTAGACGAGCTTTCGCTGATCCGGGGTCTCGATTCCAAGCGCGGCAAAGCGGTACGTTCGCTCAAGGCGAAATGCCGGTTCGCCGGTTCCGGAACGCCGATCGCGAACTACATCTCGGACGCCTACAACGGCTGCTGGTGGGTTTGCCACGGGCCTAACGCCCGGTTCCCCTACGGGTACAACGACCGCAAGGACTGGGAGAACTCCTTCGCCGTGATCGAGCTGATGCATGGCTCGAAAGAGGACGGCGAGGACAACGTGATCAAGCGCCGGAAGGTGCTGCCGAAGGTCACCAATGTCTCCCAGCTGTGGCGGCTTCTCGCGGCCACGATGGTCCGTCGCCGGCAGGAGAACATGGGCGAGATGGTGCCCCGACAGGACATAAAGGTCGAGGTGCCAATGGGAACCATTCAGTCGAAACTCAACAAGGGCTGGCTCAACGGTTTCGCTGACTGGTTCACGCTCACCTACCCCGATCACCCGCTGGTCGAGTCAGGCGCCGTCGAACGGTTCGCCCCCGCGATCGGTCAGCTGGCGAAGCTCGAGGCGGTGGCAACCATGCCGCCGTCCGATCCTCACACCAGCTACGCGGAGGCGTTGTTCACGGAGGGCCGGAAGGTCTCACCGTGGACGCCGGCGGTCTTGAAGGCACTCGAACTGGCGATGAAGCATGTACGCCAGGGCGAGAAGGTCCTGATCGGATCGAGCCGGATCGACACCGGGCATTTCATCGCCTCCCGTCTCAAAGAGCGGGGGGTACGGGCGGCCCACATCGTTGAGCCCAAGAGTGACGGGAAGCTGGCGACCAAGAACCCGCGCAAGCGGGCCAAGGCGGTCGCCGATTTCTCCGATGGTGACGGTCAGGTCCTCTGCGTAGGTATCGAGGCCATGAAGCTAGGTCATGACCTGGCCGCGGCATCCGTCGCAATCGTGCTCGGAATGCCGTGGTCCCACGAAAGTTTGGCGCAATTCCAACGCAGAGTTCACCGCCTCAGCTCGCTTCGCCCGGTCACGATCTACTCGATCGTGCCGAAGGGAACGCTCGCCGAGAAGAAGTATCAGCTGCTCACGGACAAGTCTGCGGCAGCCGATCTCGCGCTCGACGGGCAGCTGGTGGACGAGGAAGACGAACCGATTGATTGGGCCAAGCAGGTCAAGGAACTCAGGGCGATGGGCCTTGCCGTCTCGGAGGACGACACGATCGACGAGGACGACATAAAGGCGCTCTGGGAATCCGCCGAGGGACCGTATGAACACGTGCTCCCTCCGGCGATCCCGGCGAGCTGGACCCGCGACGAAGAACCCGCCGCGCAGCCAGCCGACGTCGACCAGCCCGAACCCGAGGCCGTACCGAAGGAGCCAAAGGAGTTCCGGCCCTTCGCGTTCTCCGTCGAAACGGACGAGGACGACAACGGCCAGCTCGGATTCGACTTCTAGAACCCGAGCCGCACGCATTACCCGGAAGGCCGGTCCCGCACACCAGGGGGCCGGCCTTCCGTCTTTTCCGAGGCCGAAAGGCCACCAACCAAGATTCAAGGAGAAACGAATGACCACCACAGAAACCACCGAGACCTCGTTCCAGTTCGAGGCCGACCTGATCGAAGCGGTCGGGAAGCGAACCGAGTTGGACATGAAGCTCCTCACCACGTACGACCGTCACCGCCTCTGGCGGGCATGGCGAGATCAGGTCGATGAACGGCCCGCCGAGGACCTGCTGACTGACGTCTGCCTGCTCGCGCACGACATTCTCGACGGCTGCTACCGCCCGTTCTGCCCCGTCTGCGGATCGAGCGACTTGACTGAACTCAGGGAAGCGACCGCCTACCTGTCGATCCGAAGCGCGTTCCTGAACGAGAACCCGTGCCTCATGTCCGAGCAGGATCCGGAGCGGCCCCCGTCAATTTTCGAGACGACCGACCTGATCCGGTGCGAGAACTGCGACTTCGAGGTCGAGAACCCCCAGGTGATCTACGCCACCGCCGGACTCGGTGCCCCCGAGAAAGGCGTGAACGTGTTCCGGCCGAGAGTTCACGTGGCCGCCTGCCAGATGAGCGGTCGCGAGCTGGCCGCCCAGGTCCACGTGTACGACGAGGACTGGCAGCGGTGGGGGAGAGTCGTCGGCGCCAGCAGAGAGACAATCCCGCTGACCGTCACCGTCGACTCAGACCTCGAGGCGATCGACCGGCAGCTCGTAGCGGTTGCCGAGAAGGTCAGCGCGAACCTCGAGCAGATTCGCGGCTACACGAAGCTGATCGAAAGGGATGGCGACCCGATCGCGGTCGGGAGCCTGTTCGATGAGCTGTGCGCGTCCGTGAGCGCCGAGCTCAACAAGAAGTAGGAGAGAGGGGCCGACCGTGAACTTGCGGCCGGCCCCACTTCTCCAGCGTGGATGTTGCGTAAACCCTTTGGGCTTTTTCTCGTTAAAGGGGATTCGCAGGGGGTCAGGGACGGCAGGTAAGCAGCCGGAACGGCTGGTTCCACCCCTTGCCGGGAAACCCGATCTGAGCAACCGTGAACATCAAGCGGCCACACCGCTTCTTCGGCTTCGACAGTCTCACGAGCCCCGGCTTGAACCGATACGACTGAGTTGCGATCTTGCCCGAACCGAGAGCGAACTTGCTCGACCAGGTCGACCACTTGCGGGCCTTGAACTGGAACATGACCATCAGGTTCGGTTGTTTGGTGTCCCCCGACATGCGGCAGTAGCCGGGCTTCGTTTTTGCCTTCGGGGCCTTGTTGATGTTCACGCCGTAGCACAGGACCTTGGGTTTCGCGGCCGTCGCCTGACTGACAGCCGTGGTCATTCCGATACCAACCAGGACGGCCATTGCGACCGCCGCCAGCTTCTTCACTTGCCTCTCCTCCTTGTTAGTCAAATGGGATTCGTTTAGGCGACTGACGAGTTCGGTTCAGCCACTTCGCAGGAGTGTAGGTGCGGGTATGAATTTTTTCCATTTAAGGGCTAGAAATAGGCCGCGTTTTCGGGTCAATGACCAATCGGACCCTCGAATCGGAAGTCCGATGCGGACTATAAGAGTCACATGACTACTGAATGGAATCTCAAACCCGGCGAGACGATCGACAGGGCGAAGCTTCACGAGCAGTACGGCGGACGGACCCAGCCGGCGATCTCACCATCCAAGCAAACCCCCAACGTATTCCTGTTCGCCGGAGACCCAATCGAAGAGGAGGACCGCGGCATCTTCAGCGGCTGGCGCCAAGACGGGTTCTTCTACTTCCCCGGTGAAGGTCAAACCGGAGATCAGGTCTTCATGTCCGGCAATCAAGCAGTCTGGGATCACAAGCACGAAGGCCGGGCGCTGCGCCTGTTCCAAGGGAAGCGCGACGAGGTCGAATACCTGGGTGAGTTCACGCTGCCGAGAGACCTCCTCACCTTCAACTGTGAGTACTGCGATGCGCCAGAAGAAGGAGGCGGCCCGCTCCGGCAGATCATCATGTTCCGGTTGGAACCGATCGACACCGAACCCGCCGGAGGGCGAATCGGCACAATGGACGACCTGCTGCTCCGAGTGACGAACGACGGCGTCGGTGACGTGCCGATTGAATCGAGGTTCAGCGAAGACGGGCTTTTCTACCCGAACCGCGAACCGAACGCGATCGAGCTTCGCAAACGGCAGCTGATCCAGAGCTACGCCCGGTATCTGGAGCGCGAAGGCCGCATACCGACACGGAAGGTCATCTTCCCCGACGATGCGGGGTCACCCAGGTTCACCGACCTGTACGACGACACCAACAACACCCTGATCCAAGTCGCCGGATCGGTCAGTCAGGCATCCCTCGACCGGGCGGTCGGCAGCCTCCTCGATTTGTGCCGCTTCCGGCGGCAACTGCGATGCGAACATGCAGCCCTGCTCTTGCCGGGAGGCCATTACGGGCACCTTGCCCTCTTGGCCTGCGAACTCGGAGTCGAGATCATCTACCCCCACAACGCCGACCGACCAAGCAAGGCTAAGGAAGGTGAATTCGTATCGGTCAAGCCTGACCCTTCGGTCTCCAAGATGGCACCTTCTGTTCCGTCACTGGTCGGGGCTGAGTCCTGAGCACAGCCTGACCGGTCCCGCATCCTGCGGGTCGAGAAACCCGAAGGTCGCCAGCCATCACCAGCAGGTTCACCTTCGCGGCGATCGCCAGTTCGGGCTTATCGGCCCGATCAAGCTCCGCCTCGTAGATCACCTCGAGGCGGGACCCGTCAGCTCGTCGCATCGTTCGCCTTGACCGTCCTGGACCCTCCGAGTAGGGCGGTCCGACCGTGGCCGCATCAACCAGCGCCCACGCAGAGATCTCGGGAACGAGAGGGGGAGGTAGATCGTTGGTTATCGCCGCATGATTTCGCATGGGATACCGGCCATCCAGAGGCGCTTTTTTTGTTGCAGCCCCGGTCCGCCCCTACACTCATGCCGACCTATCCGGATGAACCGGCCGGATCAAGAAAGTTCACGGAACGGGAGCAGAGGATGGAACCCAGCACGGAGACCCTGACGAACAGCCGGCAGCGGTTCGTTTCGATCGCCCCACCACTCATCTGCATCCTCGCGCTGGTTGCCCTGGCTCTGGTGATGGTGGGGGCCGAGCTCGCCGCCCAGATCGTGACCGGCGCCGTGACCTCCGTTGGCGCGCTCGCGCTGCTGTGGTTCAGCCGCGAAAGGTGGGCGAAATGGTCAGTCGAGGACAAAGCGTGCTCGATCACGCTCGCCCTACTTCTGCTCTACGCCTCGTTCGCCGTACCCGTTGCGGTCACCGTGGCCGACAGCGCCGCCAAGTACCCGGTGATCGCCGTCGGGTTCGTGCTCACCCTCACCGTCTGCGTCCTGCTGATCAGACGAACGATGCGCGAGGCCCGCGGCTCGAACGGCGAGTAGCCCAGGGTCCGGGTTTCTCGCACCTAACCTTGGTTGCGAGGTGCCTGCCCGCATGAGGGCAGCGTGGAGCGAAGGAAAGGAAGTCCAAGTGAGTCAGTCAGCGGTCCCGGGAGAGAGCGACCTGAAACGAGCCTTCTGGGCTCCCCTCACGGCAGTTGCCGGGCTGCTGGTACTTGCCGGGATCGGGTTCGGTTTCGCGGCCCTCCCCGCGATAGTTCAAACGGTCGTCGCGACCCTCAGCGTCTTTGTGGTTCTAGTTGCCCTGTTGACCCGGGCCTGGCGCAAGCTCGCCGCGAACCTCACCGTGAAAGTCGGGCCGACGATCGCAGCATCAGTCGCCGGCAGCCTTGTTGCAGCCGTTCCGCTGGCCGTTGCTCTTGCCCTCCTGTCAGGCGGACTCGCGCCGAGCCACCTGGCGGGGAGAACGACGGTCGGGATCGGACTGATCTTCTGGTCCGTCTCACTCTGGTTCCTGTTCTTCACCATTGTCAACGAGTCTGATTCGCGGTTCGACTTGTGGTCAGCCATCATCGCCACATGGCTGATCACCATCGGCGCGGCCTTCGCAGCTCTGGCCTTGGTGGTCGCCCTGACCTAGAACGCAGGGACCGGGTTCGCGAGCGTGGCGATCGACGCATCATCGTCGCTCGTTGGAATCCAGATCGGAGAGTTCTCCGCGACCCAGGCTTTCGCCGCCCCCTCGTACATGCCCGTAAGTTTCAGCTCGAGGATCCGGGCGATGTAGGTCGGGGCATCTCGACTACGCTCGATCACAGGGCTATAGACCACGCTGCCCCAGGCGTCGATCGACGCGATCCGGATCCGGCGGTAACGGTAAATCGAGCGTCTGCCTGAGTGGCCAACACGCTCAATGTCGTCCGGGGTGACGATGATCGGCTCGGGAGGCATCCTGCGGCGAGAGTAACGAACGTGTGTTTGCCCTGCGAATGCACTAGTGGTCTCTGCCGAGAATCTGTCCGACCCAGCACTAACCTCAACTCATGAGCGAAATTGAGCAGCAGCAAAACCGATGGGTCCGGGTTCTCGGCGTCGTGGGGGTAAGTGAGGCGGCCGACGAAGGTTTAGACCCTGTCGAACTCGGTCGTGAGCTTGACCTTTCAGTCGATCGAGTTCTGGCGACGTTGGAGCACTTAGGCGACATGGGCCTCATCGGAGAAACCGGCGGATCACTTGCTGAGGAAGCGAGCCATTTTCTTACCGAGGCCGGGAGCCAATACTTGCGTAGCCCCGAAGCGTTCGACCAGACGATCCTTGAGTTTCTGCCGTCCGTCCGAAATCTTCACGGCCGCAAGGCGCTAATGCTTGGCGGGGAGATCATGGTCGATGAGTTCCGCGCCCAGATCCTTGAAGGTAACGGACTCGACTGGGCGCGAGAGGAGATCGTGCCCCAAGCGTTCAGGGCCATCGTCGACGACCGCATGACTATTCAGCTGTACTCCGCGGCGGTCGCTCTGATGGTGAGACTTGAGAACAATGAGCCAGCTTCGTGTGTAGGGGAAGAACTGATGGCCGTTCATCTGATCGACCGGGCGGCAATGTGGCTGGATTTCGGGGGATATGAGGTCCAGCTGACTGAAGACGAGACGCGGAAGGCGAAGGAAAGCCTCCGAAATATCTTCGACCTGTTTCAAGACGATGACGTTCTCGATCTTTTCGACATGACCGATCCGAGCGATGCAGCGGTCCACGGCCACAGTCCTGTCGCCCTTGAACTCGGGGTGGTCGACCAGAGGCCCCAGAACTGGTTCGTACCGTTCGGCAACGCCAAGAAGACCGGCTATCTTGACGATCGCCAGCCCTGAAACCACTCCACAGGCGAGATAGGCTCACTACATACGGGCAAGGCCACAAAGGGAAAGGACTCCATGAAGCGCCCATTCCTAGCAACGATCGCCCTGCTGGCGGCCCTGGCCGTGGTGCCAGCCCAACAGGCCGAGGCGGGCACCTACCCGCTATGGAAAGCCGAAGCCGAGGACTACATGCGGATCGGCCTGAAACGGCAACTCGGCAACAACTTCACGATGGGCTACCGCCACCGGATCACCTGCCGGAAGCGGATCGCGCGGGATCGGCGAAGGTGCCGCATCTACTGGCTGCTCGGGGACTCGATCTACCGCGGATTCGGAAAAATCTGGATGACCTACCCCGGGGGGCGCGCCTACTGGAACTACGGGTTCCGACTGCGACGTATCAACTCCTATTGTCGATCCGAGGGTAGAACCAACTGCGTGAAGGTGATCTCGCGCTGGTGAAGATAGACGCAGGATCTCGGTCGAGTCCTGAATCGTGACCGGATCACACAATGGTTCAGCGAACCCGAATAGGTCAGAGCCGAGCCATTTCAACTGCCAGCGGATACCTCTCTCTAACCGTCGAACGCTTGCCGGCCACCAAGTAGTCGACAACCTCATGGAGATCCCGCGGACTGATGCTGTCGAACCTGTCCAGGTTCACCTCTCGGACCCCGTGAAACGCAACCTCGTAGGTCTCGCCGACCCGCTCGATCGAAACCATCGAACCGTCAGGACGGTCGATCACGAAGCACTCGTGAAGGTCGTCCCGCCTGATCTTGTAGTGAGCAAACGACCGCAACAGATTCTTCCCCGCAGGACCCCGGAAGGACTTCTCGTCGGGCTGAGTCGATAGCTGTACCGGCTGAGGCTCGGGTGCCAGCACCCAGGACGAAAGGTTCCTGGAACGCAACGACTCGGCGCGACGTTCCGCATCTTCGAGATCAGTGTGCAGGGAAGCCGCGACGAGATGAAAGCGAACCATGTGGAGATGTTTCGTTTCCGGAGGGACGATCTCGGTGCGGCCGGCAAGAAAGAGATGTTTGGCCGATGAATCCTCGCCCGACTCCAACAGAGCCCCAAGCTCGTTCGACACCTCAAGTTCAACTTCACTTGTGGTGGCTGGCCACGGACCAGCTTGGACGATCGTGCTAACCAGGCGATCAACTCTCGCGGCGAGCTGGAAGGCACAGTCCTCCTTGAGCTGCCCCGCAGGCTCCCACCATCCGTCACGCCTTCCTACGAACAGCAACTCGAAAAGCGGTTCGTCACGCTTCCGCATCTTTCCGGCGCGGATCCGGATCTTCCGCGTCGGGAAGCGGAGATGGACGGCTGGCGACCTAGGCGGCCCTGGCATCATCGTCTCCCGGTCGGTCTGCGAACGGGCTGGGACCATCCATCAAGTTGTTCGGATCCCCCAGCGTTTCCCAAGTTTGCGATAGAGCAGCCATGCCAACTCGCGTCGGGAGGACTGGCCACGGCAAATCAGACCGGCAGCGTGGAGTAGTAGGAAGTCATGTCGCACACCTCGTCGACAGTAGTTGTTGGAGCGGATAGATCGGCTCGTACTGAGGCTGCGCTCCTACGAGATGAGCCCTTCAAGGCGTCGTCGGCCTTCGGCCCGATCGGCTGCCTCGCGCATCTCGGGGATACCCTGAATCTGCGGGATCCTGTCTGCCAACCCTTGTTCGGCAAGCTCGGACTTCGCTTCCTCGAGGGGAGCCTTCCCACCGCGGGGCCTGGACCGGGTACTTGCCCGCGCCCCCGCCGCGGTGGTCATGCTGCCTTGCCCAGTTCGGCGGCCCGCACGGTCTCACACCTCCGTTATGACGGTCGGCTCCATCCGATCGGCACATCCTTCGGCGAGACCGTTGATCAGCCGGTTGCGGTCAGGATCCGAGGACGCTCTCTTGCAACCCTCTCTGTCCACGTAGGACCAGCCGACCCCGTTGAAGCAAACCCGGATCGTCCCGGTCTCTTGCCTGAACGGATCATGGATCGTGATGGTTCCTGCCTGCCTGTCGACGACCACTCGAACGACGTCACCATCCTGATCCGGGTCCTTTGGCGCCTCCCGAGGCCAGCGTCGAGCAGCTTCGGCTTCTTCGTCGCTGTCAGCGAAAACAATCTGGCCGACCAGGTCCTCGTCAACCTCGTAGACCGGCTCGTCAACGCCGCTCTCACTCCATTGCCACGTTCCGTCGTCCGATCGCCAAAGCCGTCCGGAGACCGACAGAAGCCGTCCGGAGACCGACTCTGAGTACTCGAAACAGTCAGTTGGCTGATCTTCCTTGAAGACCTGGGTCCATCCCGGGCGAAGCTCGGGGAGCGGCTTGGAAATAAATGATGTTTCGGTCATGGTTCGGGTCCTTCCTCGTTGATTGAAATATGTAGCTAGTAGTCCCTGTCTGAGTCAACTCGCTGACGGGGGAGATCCGGCGAGAGCGAGCCTTCGCATCGCCTCGTCGACTCCCAACTCCGCGATCATCGAGTCAACCGCCGCGCGACTCGCGGCCTCGACACCTTCAAGTTCTCCGGTCGCCAGTCGAAGCGACTTGACTCGCTCGAGCTCGGCGGCGACCCGGTCATCCACCGGCTTGCCCTCCACGGCCAGTCGAACCCTCGCCGCGCGTTGATCATCATGAACCGCCAGATAACGCTCGGTCGTGGCCAGCTCCGAATGGCCAAGCTGCTTCTGAATCTCAACCGTCGAAAGGCCGTTCATCAACAACCGGATCGCATAGGAGTGCCTGAGCGCGTGAGGCTGGATCGGTTTCCGAACCAGCTTCAACGGGTGCTTTCCGTCCACCTTCGGCCGAGAGAGGTCCTCAACCTTCGCGGTCACGAACACGTCGGCCTGCCGGGAGAGACCCGCCAGCGTCGCTCGCAGCTGGCTGGAGTCGACCTGGTAGTCCGGCTTGGCTTTATTTCGCTCAGGGGCGCGGGCCTTCTCCACCGACTTGCGTGGCCGAAGAACGGGGTAGAGGGGACCGTCGACGTCCGGGCGATCGCCACTCGCCAACCACGACTCGATCGAGTTCGCCAGCGTTGGCCCGATCGGGACGTAGCGTTCCTTGTTGCCCTTGCCCCAGAGCACATACAGATACGGCTCGCCGTTCCGGGGCTCGTAGTGCTCGGGACGAACCCCGACCGCCTCGGAACAGCGGAGACCGGCGTGCCACATCAGATCGAACAGGCCACGATCGCGCCGCCCTCGCGGCGAGTCGGGGAGGTGCGCCATGAGAGCCAGGTATTGCCTGTCGCTGATCGACTTCATCGGAGTCAGTCGGCGAGAACCGTCACAGACAGAAGAATGAAAAGGGCGGTGATGAGCCACCAGAGTTTGGACGCTGCCGGATCCCCCCACCGCATGATGGCCAACACGAGGAATGCTCCAGTTAGGGCGAGCATCCACCAGACCCTGCCGGAGAGGTCTCGTACCTCAGCGCAGTAAACCCCCATGCCAATTGCCAGGGAGACAACAGCGGAGGGCGAAGCGTTGTCCAGTCCGACCATCACGACGAGCGTGATCAACATCGCGAGGATGGACGCGACGAGAACCACCCAGTTCGGTATAGCGACGAAGCTGCCGAGGCCGATAGCTGCCACCAGCAGAACGATGTAACAGGTAGCCGCGGGCCAGCGTCGCTGGTCATTAGTGGCCCAGGTGGCGAACGCCGTGATCTTTGCCGCCATTTCGTGTCCTCCTTGAAACTGGTGTCTGAGTTGACGGAAATAAGGATAAGCGTCAACTCGGACGGCCCCGCCGCGTCAAGGATTAGACCTATAAGTGCGTCAAGGATAAGCCGCTATCATCACGGTATGGCTGATCGAGCACCCATCGCCCCGGCCAGCGCAGCCAGCAGCTCGCGATCGGTCGGATCACGAAAGCGCAAGTACAACTGGAATCGGCTTTTCAATGGGAATGAACACACCCTTGTCGCCGGCCGCGACTTCTTCACCTCGGTCCGCGTCTTCCAGACCCAGGTCAACGAGATGGCCAAACGGAGGGGGGTGACGGTACGGACCTGGTCGGACGTCGAGGAGGCCCGCTCAAAGCAAGCTCCCATCAGGAAAGTAACGGTGAAGGCGATCCGAGACCAGGTAGATGAGGCGAGCGAGGACGAACCGCTCGTGTTCCGCTAAACCTTGACGGCAGATAATCCTTATCCTTGACAGGGATCGGGCGAATATGAGAGCGATCGGTGACCATGGCCACCGTCGCTGCGAGGTGAGGCGAACGGCCAAGAAACGACGCTCAGTAGCCACCGCAACGACCGTCGCGCGGCCGCGCCGGCCCTAGAGTGGTCCGAACGAAATGCGAAGGACGACCTGGTCGGTAGTCGAACACGCGAGAACCTGGTCGCCCTGGTTAGAGATGGAAGCTCACAAGGACGTCGCCGGACGAGCGATTGCCTTGGTCAGATGGCCCCGCCGAGAGGATTGATGCGACCCACGGTGATCGCTGGCAGGTCGAGGCGCATCGGCCTTCGAGGCAGAGAAGCGCCAGCAGGAGAACTGAGAGACGAGAGTGGGGCGACGACCGCAGAGATCGCCGCCCCTGGCCGTCTAGGTCAGCAGGTTCCGCCGCCGACCAAGTGGAAAGACTTCTTGCCCTTCTTGAACTTGGCCCTAAGCGGGATGAACTTGCCGCGCGGCGGAATTCCGCGAACCACCCAACCGCGAACGCGCGCGTAGTCGCCGCGACACTCGAGCGGACCTCTCGCCCTTCTGTGAACCATCCGGATCACTCGCTTTGCCTGCTTGCACGAGATGTTCTTGCGCTTCTCGATCGTCTGAGCCGCGGTGTGACACAGCCGTGCTTCAGCGGGCGGTGCCATCGTGACCGCGGCGATCACCAGACACAGGCCAGTTGCCAACAGCGCAGCGACCAGATCGAACCTTCCGATACGTGCTTCTCCCAAGATGATGACCTCCTGATTCATCGGTGACAGAGCCCGACGACTGTAGCGCGTCCCAAGAGCGTTGAGGAAAGGTAGGGAGCGAAAAAACCCGGTGAAATGCGGGCAATCGGCGACCGTCCGAGAGGGAACAGGGACGGCGCTACGAGGACCTGGGACCAGTAGCGCCGCCTGTGACGGTTCAGCAGAGTCCACCGCCCGTCAAGATGAACGATTTGTTCCCTTTCTTGAACCTCGCGGTGATCGGCCGGAACGAACCGAAGCGGGGGATTCCTCGAGCCACCCAACCACCGGCCTTAGCGACATCACCCCGACACGACGGGTACACCCCCGAAACCCGCCTGACGATCCGAACGACCCGCTTGGCGTGCTTGCAAGAGATGTTCTTCCGCTTCACGATGTTCGACGTCGCCGTATGACAGACGCCAGCCTCGGCCGGCGGGGGAGCGATCAGCATGGCGACAAGCAGGCACAGTCCGGTCGCCACCAGCGCCACAAGCGCGACTGACTTCCCAATTCGTACTTCTCTCAAAATGACCTCCAAGAATCGGTGGTAAAGCGCCACGGACCATAGACCGGACCGATCGACCTACGCGACGCTGCGAACGCGCGTCGGCAGACCTGGCGGTCCGCTGAGTGTGTGTCGGGCCGGTACGCAAGACTCAGAGGACCAATGGCACGACGAACCTGGTCGAACGACGAAATCCTCGAGGCGCTCCGCGCCGACGCCGAACGGCGAGGCCGTGCCCCATTGGTCAGGGAGTGGTCCCGTAAGGGTGAAGGTCGACCGACAGCCAATCTGGTGATGATCCGGTTCGGCAGCTGGCCAGCCGCGATCGAAGCCGCCGGTCTCTCGCAGGTCCCGGTAAAGAAGTGGACAAAGGACCGGATCCTCGATGCGCTAAGGGCCGACGCCGAGAAGCGAGGAAAGGCCCCCAGCTCCCATGAGTGGGACCGAGCGGCACCTGACAGGCCGACACGGGCCGTGGTGATCCGAGAATTCGGAACATGGGCCAAGGCGCTTCAAGCCGCTGGCCTTGACCACACCCGCAACCGTACTGTCTGGACCGACGAACAGATCCTCGAGGCACTTCGCTCCGACGCCGAACGGCTCGGCCGAACACCAACCTACGGCGACTGGCGGCGATCCTCACCCGACCATCCCTCAGCGCAAGTCGTCGCCCACAGGTTTGGCAGCTGGGCCAAGGCAATCTCCGCGGCCGGCGTTCACACACTCCGGGACCGGGAACCCGCCTTGCGCTAGAACCGAGGACGAAATAGTCCTTGTTTTCGGGGTAATGCCCGGTCCGGCCAGCTCAAAGTCGGGTACAAGAGCACCATGCCCGCGATCGCCACGGCATCACCCACCAGCCGGACAGCGCTTTCGCTCGACTGGACCGAGGACGAACTGATCGACCGGCTCCGGCAGGAGTTCCGTCGGGAAGGCCATCCCCTGACCGACCGCGAATGGGACGCCCGCGAGCTGGTGCCCGACAGCGAAACGATCATCGGACGCTGCGGCTCGTGGACCGCGGCCACATGGACGGCCACGCATGAGTCCGCCTACCTCCCAGGGGAGATCGTCACCGCTCTGCGCGACCTGGCCGACAAGCTGGGGCAGACACCCACCCGCATCCAATGGAACAAGGATCCCGACCGGCGACCCCGGGCAAAGACGATCCAACGAATCTTCGGCAGCTGGAACGACGCGCTGCGGGCCGCGGGCCTCGACACGATCGTCCGAACCGACGAGGAAATCTTCAAGGACGCACGCAACCTCGCCGATCACCTCGGCTACACGCCAGCGCCGATCGACTGGGACGAAGCAAACCTTCGGCCCGCATCCGATCCCGTAAGGAAGCGGTACGGGCCAGGAGGCTGGCGCAGGTTCCTAGAAGCAGCGGGGTTCAGCGAAGAAGAGATCGCCGATGCCCGGATCGGTTGCCAGTGGAGCCGAAGGAAGATGATCGACTCGCTTCACAGGGTTGCGGCCGAGCTCGGCCGAACTCCCGGCAAGAAGTGGTGGATGCGAGAGCGGCCCGAGAATGCCCCTGGCATCGACACGATCCGCCTCGAGTTCGGAACCTGGACCGGGTTCCGGGACGCCGCGGGACTACTCCCCGGCGCCCCGTATCCACCCCACGAAAACTAACCGCTGCCCGGGTCCAATAAGTGAACTCTTCGATGCCGGTACTTGACACCGAGCCGCGAGTGTAGTTCTCTCTCTTATGCGATAGCTGGGGGAACCCCACAACGGGCGTCGACGGGCATACAGGCACCTCGAATCGTCGATCGAAACGTAATCGGCTACCGGCTCAAGTAGGCTCCCCAACCTATTACGCATTTTTCGGTACGCAAAGTCTCGGAGGGCCGTAGCCATGGCAAGCATCGACGAAGCGATCTCGCAGCTGGAACAGTCGGCGGAGAAGCTCAAGAAACTCACCCAGGAAGAATCGAAGGCAATCACCGCCGCGGTGAGAGAAGCAACGAAGGAAGCCCGCGCGAAGGTGAAGGCTGAGTTCGCCGACAAGAAGAAAGCCGCGAGGAAGGAAGCCCGCGAAGCTGAAAAGGCCGTCAGGGACGCCCAGGCACGAATTCAGAAAGCACTCGGTGCGGAGGCAACCCCGTCCTCCGGTCGACGGGCCAAGAGAGGGGAGAGGGAGCGGCAATTCGTCGAGTACGTGGCCGCCCATCCCGGCTCCAAGCTGGCCGACATAGCGCGAGGCATCGGAATCCAGAGCAGCGCTGCCAACGCCTTGGCGAAGAAGGCAGTCGAGGCCGGCAAGGTCAAGAAGTCAAAGGAGAAGACCTACACGGTCGCCTGACCGGCGGTTCACAGCCGC
>Ga0182746_1000520_pt1 | contig 50755 bp, 50 predicted proteins | sample eDN3rd30CBELigOP_FD_128881 | JGI IMG/M metagenome (GOLD analysis project Ga0182746, IMG submission 128881) | Enriched Organic Plus compost microbial communities from Emeryville, California, USA - eDNA 3rd pass 30_C BE-Lig OP (version 2) (version 2) ...
AAAGATAACGGCCATGACAGTAATTCAGTACATCAACAAAAACATATTCAACAGAAATATCAACAATTTAAAAATCAGCATTATTTAAAATGCACAACGGGTTGTAATAAAAAAGTTATACTGCCTGAGTGTAAAGTGTACACCATATTTTATATTTTAGTCTTTAAATAGAAACCTAAATATGTTTAAAAAATTCATTATACCTGTTTTTCTGTTTGCTGGTGTGCAAGGCTTTGCCCAGACAAAATTTGATCATTATGAGCAGGCTATCGAGGGGACAAGTCTTTCCTTCAAAATGATGGCCATCCCCGGTGGAAGCTTCATGATGGGAACGGAGTCTGGAAGTAAGGACGATGAAAAACCTGCGCATCAGGTAAAACTGGATCCGTTCTGGATGGGGCAGTACGAGGTAACCTGGGATTTGTTCGAACCTTTCTTATACAAGGATTATGAAATTGCAAAAAGCAAAGATGGCAAAGTTTCGCCAGAAGTTGATGCTGTAACCAGACCGACCAAGCCCTATTTAGATATGACTTTTGGTTTTGGCAAAGAGGGGCATCCTGCTTTGGCGATGACCAATTACAATGCGATCCAGTTCTGCAAATGGTTATACGTTCGTACAGGCGTTTTTTATCGCCTTCCAACGGAGGCGGAGTGGGAGTATGCTGCTCGTGCGGGATCAAAAACCGCTTATTTTTTCGGTGATGATGCCTCGAAGTTGAACGATTATGCCTGGTATCAGGAAAATGGGGAGCAGAAGACACATGCTGTGGGCCAAAAGAAGCCTAATCCTTGGGGTCTGTATGATATTTATGGAAATGTAGCGGAATGGACTTATGACCAATATAAAGCGGATGCTTATGGGGAAGGCAAAGGTAAGGTGCTGAACAATCCAGTTGTTGTGCCAACGAACCTATATCCACATGTAGTCCGTGGTGGAGCATTTGACAGTCAGGCGGCGGACCTTCGTTCGGCAGCCCGTGGCGCTTCGGATCCTGTCTGGAAACAGCTGGACCCTCAGGTTCCTAAAAGCAACTGGTGGTTTCCGGAAGCTCCTTTCGTTGGAATGCGCCTGGTGAGACCATTAAATCCACCTAGCCATGAGGAGATTATGGCGTACTATGATAAAAAACCAATCAAAGATTTTTAAAAATAAAATAATCAATATAAAACTGTTATGAAAAATCTAGAAAGAAGAGATTTTATTAAAACTTCCGCTGTGGTTGCAGGTGGCGCGATGCTAAGTTCACTCCCCTTGTCGGGAGCATATGCTGCCGGATCCGATGTGATAAAAGTTGCGTTAATAGGCTGTGGAGGCCGAGGTACCGGAGCGACGTTTGATGCGCTAAGTACAGGAGCAAATATAAAGGTGGTGGCGCTCGCTGATGCATTTAAAGACAATTTAGATGCCACATATAATACCCTTAAAGAGAAATGGCAGGATAAGATTGACGTGAGCGACAACCATAAATTTGTCGGATTTGATGCGTATAAAGACGCGATCAAATTGGCCGATGTCGTTATCTTGGCGACGCCTCCGGGCTTCAGGCCTGCTCATTTCGAAGAGGCCGTGCGTCAGGGGAAACATGTCTTTATGGAAAAACCCGTCGCAGTGGATATCCCTGGAGTACAGCAGGTGATCCGTGCGGCAGCAGAAGCCAAACGAAAAAAATTGAATGTGGTTGTAGGGCTCCAACGTCGTTACCAGACCAACTATAGGGAGGCCATCAAGCGCATTCATGATGGCGCTATAGGTGATGTCACTTCAGGACAAGTGTATTGGAATTCGGGGGGTGTCTGGGTGCGTCCGCGTAAACCCGGGCAGACAGAAATGGAATATCAAATGCGCAATTGGTACTATTTCAACTGGCTTTGTGGTGACCATATTGTTGAACAGCACGTGCACAACATTGATATTGCCAACTGGGTGAAAGGTTCGTATCCGGTTTCCATACAGGGTACTGGAAGTAGGGCGCATCGAACTGGCAAGGAGTATGGTGAGATCTACGATAACTTTGCTCTGGAGCTCACCTATGCTGATAACAGCGTAGTATACAGCCAGTGCCGTCATTTTGAAGGAATACAGAACCGTGTCGACGAACAATTTCAGGCCACCAAAGGACGCGTATACCTATCGGCGGGAGGCCAGGCCATACTATATGACTGGAAGGGAAAAGAAATCTACCGTCATGATGCGAAAGGTAATCCAAACCCTTATCAACAGGAGCATAAGGAACTCTTTGATGCTATTGCAAAGGGCGAATATAAATTTGAAAATGCTGAGTATGGCGCTTACAGTACACTGACAGGCATCATTGGCCGCATTGCCTGCTATACGGGTAAGGTTATCAAATGGGATGAAGCGCTGAAATCAACCATCAAATTGGGGCCTGAGGTGCTTGCCTGGGATGCAAATCCGAAATTATTGCCAGATGCAAATGGTTTCTATGCTGTTGCAAATCCGGGTCAAAATACAAACCTGTATATATAAGCATAGCAAGGCAAGGTGATGGGGCTTAATAGCAAGTTTTGTTTAATTTTCTGTTTTTTGATGTGTGGACCTGGACTGAAGGCCCAGACAGTTTTGAGAGAATCGAACAGGATCCGCTTGGAAGGCCCCGCGCAGGGCACGCAGTTTCATATCACTTACTTCGCTGCTGATAGTGTTGTCAAACGAGCAGAAATAGACAGTATCCTGCAGGTGATTGACTTCTCCATGTCTATTTACAGGAAAGATTCAAACATTTCCATATTTAACAGGGACACTGTCAGGCATATTGAGATGGACCCACATATGGCAAAGGTCATTGCAGCCTCGTTCAGATACAATAAGCTATCCAAAGGCCAGTTTGATATTACCATAGCCCCATTGGTCGATCTCTGGGGCTTTGGTGTGAAAAAGCGCGTAGCGATACCGGATACAGCCGAAGTGCTTCAGACTAAACAATTGGTCGGCATGCGGCATGTAAAGGTTGTGGGTAAGCAGCTGATCAAAAAGAAACCGGGGATTAAAATCGACGTTAATGGAATTGCGCAGGGGTATACTGTCGATCTGCTTGCGGATTATCTGGAGCAGCGCGGAGTTACCAATTATATGGTCGAAGTTGGCGGTGAGATTAGAACACTGGGATCCCCGCCGGGACAGCAGGGATTTTCCATCGGCATTGTCCAACCGGACGAAAGTAAGGAAGCGGATATCATGACGGCAGTAGTGCAACTTAATAAAGGAGCGTTGACAACGGCAGGCAGTTTCGAAAAATACATTAGATATAAGGATAGAAAACTTGGGCACCACATTAATCCGCTGACCGGTTTTCCTTATACAACATGTGTGTTAAGCGTGACCGTGCATGCCAATACCGCCATGGATGCGGATGCGCTCGACAACTACCTGATGGGCATGGAGCCGAAGGCCATCATCGCTGCCGTTCAGAAGATGAAAGATGTGGCTGTATTTGTCATCTATAAAGATAAAAATGAATCTATCTGTACCGTTTATTCGGATGGATTTACTAAATTGTTGAAGAAATAATCAATTATAAATAAAACATGAAGCGATCTGATTTTATTAAGAGTAGCCTTTTAGCCGCTGGCGCGGGGCTATCGGGGCATACCTTTGCGTCAGCCAGCCAAAATACAAGTAAAACCATGGACAAGGGAAAGACATTCAACCTCAATTATGCACCCCATCAGGGGATGTTTAAGCATCATGCCGGTGACAATTTTCTAGATGAAATACGCTATATGTATGATCTGGGGTTTCGGGGTATTGAAGACAACGGCTATCTGGGACGTACACTCGATGAGCAAAAGAAAATAGGTGAGTTATTGACCAAGTTGGGCATGACTATGGGTGTTTTTGTCGTGGATGGCGGACAAAACTGGATGCCGTCATTGGCTACGGGTAAGCAGGAATTCGTGGATAAATTTATCGAGACCTGTCACCGGTCTGTAGAGGCCGCAAAACGCTGTAATGCGAAATGGCTGACTGTGGTTCCTGGATTTTATGAACGTCGACTCCCTTGGGGAAATCAATTCAGCAATATTCTTGCCGCATTGCGCAAAGGCGCGGAGATCTTTGAACCGCACGGTCTTGTCATGGTATTGGAGACCTTGAGTGATACACCGGACTTGTTTTTGCAACAGACCCATGAGACCTACGCCATGTGCAAGGCTGTCAACAGCCCTTCTTGTAAAATTCTGTACGACATTTATCACATGCAACGTACAGAAGGTGACCTGATCGCTAATATGAACCGTTGCTGGGACGAGATTGCTTATATCCAGATCGGCGATAATCCAGGCCGCAAGGAGCCCACAACAGGGGAGATCAACTATAAAAATGTGTTCAAACATATCTACGACAAAGGGTATAAAGGTGTGATGGGAATGGAACATGGAAATTCCAGACCGGGGAAAGAAGGAGAGGACAGATTGGTGGCTGCTTACCGCGAGGTCGATAGCTTTTTGTAATATTTTAATAGTGTACTATTGACAATTAGATTTAATTTCTTAAATTGAGCTGGTAAAACCAATTAGTAGTATTGTAAAACACCATTTTTTTATGATTTCATCAACAATAAAATTTAAACTATCCTTCATGATGTTCCTCGAGTTTTTTATTTGGGGAGGATGGTTTGTCACATTAGGCACTTTTTTAAGCAAGAACCTAAATGCAACAGAATTTGAAAAAGCCAATGTATTTTCAACACAATCCTTAGGTGCAATTATTGCTCCCTTTATTGTGGGGATGATTGCCGATCGTTATTTTAATGCCGAGCGTATATTGGGTGTTTTGCACTTGGTCGGAGCTGTGTTAATGTATCAGATGTATGGTGCAGAAAATATGGCAACTTTTTATCCCTATGTACTGGCTTATATGATTCTGTACATGCCAACATTAGCGTTAACCAGCTCAGTTTCATTTCGTCAATTGGCTAATCCGGAGAAGCAGTTTTCTGCAATACGTATCTGGGGTACAATTGGCTGGATCGTTGCAGGCTTAGTAATTAGTTACTTATGGGATGCAAAAGCTTCTGAAGGGGCACTGAAGAATACTTTCCTACTATCGGGTATCGCCTCTTTGATATTAGGTGTGTTTTCCTTCGTTTTACCAAAAACACCACCGGTTAAATTGGATGCCGGTGAAAAACCTTCGTTTGCCTCGATTATCGGACTGGATGCAATCAAATTGCTAAAGGACAAGAACTTCCTGATCTTTTTCATTTCGTCAGTATTGATCTGTATTCCTTTGGCATTCTATTATTCAAACGCCAATCCTTTTCTTTCTGAAATAGGCTTGGAGAATGCTACAGGTAAAATGACGATTGGTCAAGCATCTGAGGTACTGTTCTTATTGGCACTTCCGATTTTCTTTACAAAATTTGGTTTTAAAAAAACCATCTTGGTTGGTATGTTGGCCTGGGTAATCCGTTATCTGCTGTTTGCATATGGTAATGCGGGTGAACTTTCCTTCATGTTGTTGATCGGTATCGCTTTACACGGAATCTGTTATGACTTTTTCTTTGTTTCCGGACAAATTTATACTGACAGTAAAGCGGGTGTCAAATACAAATCTGCGGCGCAGGGCTTGATTACCTTGGCGACCTATGGTGTCGGGCAGTTGATCGGATTTTGGGTAGCAGGCTATGTGGGCGACAAGTATAAAGAATTAAAAGCAACAGATTTAGCAGGTTTTTGGAATCATACATGGGTCGTTCCTGCAATCATCGCAGCAGTTGTATTTTTCATCTTTTTGGCCCTTTTCAAAGATGAAAAGGTGGAAAGTAGTCAAACTGCACATTAACGAGAAAAAATAACTATTTAAAAAACAAATAATTAGAAGAGAGATGGCAACAAATACTTATGACGCGATTGTAATCGGTTCTGGGATAAGTGGTGGATGGGCAGCGAAAGAGCTGACTGAAAAGGGTCTAAAGACAATTATGTTAGAGCGTGGTCGTAATATCGAACATATTAAGGATTATACTGCTCCAAACAAAAATCCCTGGGAATGGCCACATGCTGGCGGACGTACGCAGAAGATGATCGAAGATTATCCTGTACTGCGCAGAGATTATCCATTGAATGAAAAGAACCTGGATTTTTGGGTAAACGAGAAGGAGAGCCCATACACAGAGGTGAAACGTTTTGACTGGTACCGAGGATACCATGTTGGAGGCCGTTCCCTGATGTGGGGCCGACAGTCTTACCGCCTGGGGGATCTCGACTTTGAAGCAAACTTAAAAGATGGACATGGGGTCGACTGGCCTATCCGTTATAAAGATATTGCTCCTTGGTACAGCTATGCAGAAAAATTTGCCGGCATCTCCGGTAATAGAGACGGTGTGCCATCGCTTCCTGATGGTGATTACATGCCGCCAATGCCAATGAACATTGTTGAAAAAGATCTGGCGGAGCGGTTGAAGAAACAATATGGAGGTAAACGTCATTTCATCATGGGGCGTACAGCTAATATCACTGTGCCGCATGAGGGCCGCGTGAATTGTCAATATCAGAATCAATGTTGGTTAGGTTGTAATTTTGGTGCTTATTTTAGTACGCAATCTGCAACGCTGCCAGCGGCAACCAAAACTGGAAATCTGACATTACGTCCGTTTTCTATTGTAACAAAGATTATTTACGATAAAAACACCAAAAAAGCGAAGGGAGTTGAAATCATTGATGCCGAAACCAATAAGACATATGAATTTTTCGCTAAAGTGATCTTTGTCTGTGCATCGGCGTTGAATTCTACTTGGGTGTTGATGAACTCAGCCACGGATGTATGGGAAGGCGGTTTAGGCAGCAGCAGCGGCGAGCTTGGTCACAATCTAATGGATCATCATTTCCGTTGTGGCGCTGGAGGCCGTGTAGAGGGCTATTTGGACAGCTATGTATTTGGACGCCGGCCTACAGGTTTATATGTGCCTCGTTTCGTGAACGTTGAGGGTGATACCAAGAAACGCGATTACGTTCGTGGGTTTGGGTATCAAGGTGCGGCAAGCCGTGGCCGCTGGTCGGGTGCCGTTGCCGAAATGGAAGTCGGCGGAGCATGGAAAGATGCCATCTGTGAGCCCGGTGACTGGAGTGTAGGCTTTACTGCTTTCGGAGAAACATTGCCTTATCATGAAAATAAAATTACCCTTGACAAAAACAAAAAAGATAAATGGGGGTTACCTGTACTCTCTTTTGATGCTGAAATTAAGGACAATGAATTGAAGATGCGTTCGGACATGCAGAACGAAATGAAGGAAATGCTGGAGAGCATCGGAGTGAAAGATACGTATACGTATGATAATGTCTATGGCTTTGGCCAAGGTATTCACGAGATGGGAACAGCTCGGATGGGGCGTGATCCAAAAACATCGGTGCTGAACGGTAATAATCAAGTTTGGGATGCATTGAATGTATTTGTAACAGATGGCGCATGTATGACTTCCGCCGGCTGTGTGAACCCATCGCTTACCTATATGGCACTTACTGCGCGTGCAGTCGATTTTGCGGTTAGTGAATTGAAAAAAGGTAATATCTAATTAGCTAAAGATTGATAACAATGGAAAATAACTCAAATAAGCCGAGCAGACGAGATTTTATAAAGACGGCAGCCACAGCGGCGGCAGCTTTTATGATCGTTCCGCGCCACGTATTAGGCGGGAACGGTTTTACAGCTCCTAGTGACAAATTACAAATTGCAGGTATAGGTGTTGGTGGTAAGGGATTCAGTGATATTAACGCCTTCCATGATTCGGGCAAAGCAGATTTGGCCTTTTTGTGTGATGTGGATGACAGACGTGCTGCCGGTGCTCTAAAACGGTATCCTAAGGCGAAATACTATAAAGATTATCGTGAAATGCTGGATAAGGAACATAAACGCATTGAAGCCGTTTCTGTTTCTACTCCAGACCATCAGCATGCCATTCAGGCCCTGGCAGCCATGCAATTGGGCAAGCACGTGTATGTTCAAAAACCATTGACACATGATGTTTGGGAAGCGAGAGCCCTGACACATGCTGCCAAAAAGTATAAGGTGGTTACACAAATGGGTAACCAGGGCGCTTCAAATGATGGCCCTCGTTTTGTCCGCGAATGGTACGAAGCTGGTCTAATCGGTGATGTACATACTGTATACTGCTGGACGGATCGTCCTGTATGGCCTTCAGGTATTCCATGGCCTACAGGCAAAGCAGAAATTCCTAAAGAGTTGGACTGGGATCTTTGGTTGGGTACAGCTCCTTATAAAGAGTACGTAGACAAATTGGTGCCTTTCAACTGGCGGGGCTGGTGGGACTATGGTACCGGCGCTTTGGGTGATATGGGCTGTCACTTGCTGGAAGTTCCTTTTAGCACCCTGGGGTTAACCTATGTACAGGATGTGCAGGCAACCGTTGGCTCAGTCTATGTGGATGAATTCAAACGTGGATATTTCCCTGAGAGCTGTCCGCCATCGAGCCATGCGACATTGACATTCCCTAAGACGCCACGTACAAATGGACCTGTGACTCTACACTGGATGGACGGCGGTATTCAGCCTGCACGTCCGGATGAGCTAGGACCGAATGAAATCTTTGGTGATGGCGGTAACGGTATTCTATTGGTTGGTACAAAAGGAAAGATTCTGGCAGATACTTATGGTCAGAATGCACGCCTATTGCCTACCTCCCGAAAAGACCAGGTTGCCCAGAAATATGCGCGTGTACCGGGACAGGAAAGCGGGCATTATGCACAATGGGTTGAGGCATGTCAAGCTGGTTACGGCAAAAAAGAGGTGAGTTCCCCGTTCGAGATTGCAGGACCGTTGACAGAAGCTTTGCTGATGGCAAATCTGGCTATCCGTGGTGCTGATTTGCGTATAGACGGAAAATATCCGGGGCGCAATCTAAAGCTGTTGTGGGATAACGACAATATGCGTGTGACCAATTTTGATCATGTTAATCAATTTGTAAAACGCAATTACAGACAGGGCTGGGAAGTGAAGTATAATTTCTAAAATTAAGATATTTTATAGTAGCATGAATAGAAGAGAAGCATTACAACGCGTTGCCTTGATTTTAGGAGGTACCGTTATTGGCGCCAATTTATTTCTGGAGGGCTGTACACGCTCTGCAACAAAAGACGTACAAGCTTTATTCGAAGCAAAAACGACTGACTTACTGGGTGATCTAGCGGAGGCTATTTTACCGAAGACAGCCACTCCGGGCGCCAAAGAAGCTGGGGTTGGAAGTTTTATTCCGGTCATGGTACGCGACTGTTATACAGAGAAGCAGCAGAAAGCATTTTTGGATGGCTTGGCTACTTTGGATGATAAAGCGAAAGAAGTTAAAGGAAAAGCGTTCCTCGAGCTTTCGCCTGAAGATAGGACAGCAGTTGCCGCTGCGCTCGATAAAGAAGCGAATGAGTTCAATAAAAAACAGGCTGAAGATCAAAAGGATATTATCGAGAAGAATCGGGAGAAGCAAAATCAGTTGTACAATTATGTGGAAAACGATCCACCTCATTGGTTTACCATGTTCAAGCAGCTGACGTTGACAGGTTTCTTCAATTCTGAGCTCGGCTGTACGAAAGCGCTGCGCTTTGTGAAAATCCCCGGAAAATACGATGGCAATTTACCTTACAAGAAAGGTGACAAAGCGTTTGCATAGGGTATGCGAAATGCAAAAAAAAGGAGGCTATAGCCTCCTTTTTTTGTTGCCGGGGTCTATCTGTTCATCGGGTTTCTACTTCGAGGGCGAAATGGATGCGCTGCCGCTTTGTGACAGTCATAAAATAACCTGTATTTGTAGACTCACCATTAATTTCTACGGCATCGTTGTGCCGCAATTCCCGAAGATAATTCATTTCCAATGATTTGATCTGGTTGGTCAAAACGAGTTCAATGGGGAGCCGATCCATGCACCAGTCCAGATATTTGACGTTGTTCGCATGGTTCACTATGTCCAGATCGGATAGCTTAACGATATACTGATCCATATTTTTGACGCTCTGCGAGATATCCAGTTTGGAGAACGGTCTTTGGGTTGCGCGACGGTCGGGATAGGTGGTAAATTCTGCTGCTGAAATTGCTAAAGTCTCCGAGCTTCTTTTGACCGTGTTGATCACAGCCCAATAGCTCGTTGCCGTGGCATACAGCTGTCCGTTGACTGTAAGTTCAAAATTGCGTGTAGAGCGAGCACCCTCCAGCTCCTGTACCCAAGTTTTGACCTGAACGATATCCATCCATTTGGGCAATCTGTTGATTTCTATACGTATCCGGCTTAATACCCAAGTCTGGTTATGTTTAGCCATTTCGGTGAAGCCAAATCCAGCAAGCGTGGCGTGATCTCCAGCAGTCAGCTGAAGGATATTTGATAAGTCGGAGAAACGGATGCGGCCATTAGAGTAACACTGTGTAAAATTAATTTCCCAGGCTTTCTCAAAAACAGATTTTTCCATGTGCAGTTTATTTTACTCCAAAATTAGCAATATAGCTGGCTTATTGTCTACGTTCGAGATGGAAAATGACAGAACAGGGAAAAAAGTGCATATGATTTTTTGAGGTGAGGTTGTGCTGTATAGAATTGGCGACGAGTGGGCCCAGATCGTTTTTTTATTGTAAAATAAATGATAGTTTTCAGTTATTTAATTGATTCTTATCGAAGGATTAGGTAGATTTAAATAAGCCAATGGCACAAAATGATAAAATAAGATTGGCTTTGGCGCGTTATAGCTAGGTAGTGCGCTACATTTTGAATTTACACATTAAATGCTAAGTATTATGGTTGGAGAATTAATAGCTAAAGAGGATATTCCTCAATTTAAATTTATCCCTGCGAGTGAAGATAAGTCGGCGGTATTTATGGATAAATTGAAAGGTGCTGTGCGTCTGGGGAATGAGTTTAAATCCAAGACTGAAATAGCCTTTCAAACCGATTCTGGACCAAAGCGCATTGAGACCACTGTGTGGTCATTGACTGATCGATATATCCAGATCAAAAGCGGTGTTCTGATTCCTCTCAAGTCGATCATTGCAATTGATTATTAATAAAATGGCTCCTGCGCAAACAGGAGCCATTTTTATGAAGTAATGTTTAAGGATGATAGGCAGATCAATAGGTTTCCCCTGTTAATTCCTTCAGCCGTATCTCTGACAGTTTGGCTTCGTATTGGGCCGTGTAACTTCGGGTCATCGCATTGATATAATTGACCTGTGCCGTTCTGACCTCCAGTGTGGTGATTGTCCCGATCCGAAATTTGTCCATCGTAATGTTCAGGTTTTCTTTGGCAAGTTCTTCATTCTTTTTTTCCACATTTGCCAATTGCATGTTGGTGACATAGGTTTGGAAAAGTGTTCTGACTTGAGCCTGTATATCCTGTTTTTGCTGTTGGATCAGGAGTTCGCTGCTCTGTAGCTGAAATTTGGCTATACGTTCATTTCTGTTTTGTAGAAATCCGTTAAAGATATTGACTGAGGCACTGACGCCATAGGTGAGGCCCCGATTTTTGTTTTCCGTCGAGAAGCCGAGAGAAGAATGCGATTCATTCCAATTGTAACCTGTGTTGAGGCCTATTTTAGGATACCGTTCGGCTTTCACGGACTTTAGATTCAGTTCAGCGATTCGCTTATTGATAATTGCCAGTTGAATTTGCGGATTCTGTTGGTCCGCAAGTGTAAGCAAATCGCCAAGCTTGAGGTTCTGATCCAGCTCCATTTCATCTTCTACCCCGAAATCCAAGTCTAGGTCACGGGTCATCAGCTGGTTCAGGTAGGTCTTGGTGTTTTTGAAACTTTCCTGCTGCCGGAGCAAGTTGGTCTGATCAGTGTTCAAGTCTACTTTTGCATTTAATAGATCCAGCTTTGAACCTTTTCCGATTTCGAGCCTATTTTCGGCTAACGCTACCCGGTATTGGGAGAGGGTGATTGTTGTATCCAATGCATCCAACAGCCGTTTTTGTTGGACGAGATTATAGTAGGTTGCGATTACTTCGCTGAGCTGGCTGATGACTTCAAATTTGATTTCGGCTTCGCCCTGGCGCTGTATTTCCTTAAATCTATCCCGTCGTGCAAACATGCCGAAGCCATCAAATATCGTCCAGTTGAGATTGACTCCATAGGACATGTTGTCATTTTTTGCGTTGGAGACCTGTTGTATCTGGCCGTCAGCACGGACCTGTCGGGAATTTTGGACAGAGTTACTCCGGTTGAAGTTCCCTGTGACTGCTGGAAGCATGCCTGCACTCCCCAGGCTTGTGTTTTCCATATCGATCTTGCTGTCGTTTCTCGCCAGAAGAATATTGAAATTGTTGGCAAGGGTAGTGGTCAGCGCTTCTTCCAACGTCAGCAACTGCTGGGCATGTGCCTGGAATAGTATAGTGCAAAACAGCAGCATGATGATGGTATATCTCTTCATATCTTATCTCTATTCGTAACTAGTAATTTGATCAAATTCGGGCCTATGCTTTTTTTGTCTGGACCACATGTAATAAATAGCAGGTATAATAAACAAAGTCAATATAAGGGAGAATATTGTACCGCCCACGATGACAACACCCATCCCAATGCGGCTGGTAGACGCTGCTCCCAAGGACATGGCAATAGGGAGAGCACCGAGGGCGATCGCTAAACTGGTCATCAAGATGGGTCTAAGGCGGGATTCAGCAGCATGCATGATGGCCTCGAATTTCTCCATGCCTTCTTCCTGCATCTGGTTGGCGAACTCGACGATCAGGATACCATTTTTGGTTACCAGTCCGATCAGCATGATCGTTCCGATCTGGCTAAATATATTCCAGGTCTGATCAAATAACCAGAGACTGATCAATGCGCCGGCCACAGCCATAGGCACGGTAAGAATGATAATAAATGGATCTAGAAAGCTTTCAAACTGAGCCGCTAAGATCAGATATATCAGTAGGAGTGCCAGTCCAAAGGCAAAAAGCGTATTGGAGCTACTTTCCACGAAATCGCGGGATTCGCCGCTAAGATCTGTTGTGAAGCTATGGTCGAGGACTTTCTCTTTTATACGATCCATTGCAGCAATCCCGTCACTCATACTCATGCCGGGAGCCAGGCCTGCAGAGACTGTAGCAGACATATAACGATTATTGTGATATAACTGCGGCGGACTGCTTTCCTCCCGCACGTTGACCAGGTTGTCCAGCTGGATGAGCTGTCCCATATTGTTCCGTACATAAATCGATGTCAGATCGGTGGGAGTGGCTCGCCTGTTGTTTTCCACCTGTCCAATGACCTGATATTGTTTGCCGTCGCGCATAAAATAAGCAAAACGCTGTCCGCTCAATAGCAGCTGAAGTGACTGGGAGACATCTAGTACAGATACACCCAGACTGAGTGCTTTCAGGCGGTCTATCTCTACGTGGAGTTCAGGCTTGTTGAATTTTAGATTGATATCCGTTGTTGAAAAAGTGGGATCGTTGTTGACCTCATTCATAAATTCAGGTATTTTTTCCTGAAGTTTTTCAAAGTTCTGCGCCTGGATAATATACTGAATAGGTAGCCCGCCGCGCCGGTTCATCGATATGGTTGGCGTCTGAGAAACATTGACACGGACACCGTCATATTTTTTCGTCCAGTTGGTCAGTTCTTTAGCGACATCGTCCTGAGATTTTGTACGTTCATCGGGATCTACGAGTGTCATGCGTATTCGCCCTGAATTGACCGAACTTGCACCAAACCCCGGGGATGTAATGTTGAGGCTGATTTTATTTTCAGGAATGGAATCGTAGACAAGCTTATCCAGCTCCTGCATATAGCGGTCCATATATTCGTAGGTGGCACCCTCGGGGCCAGTGACACTGACTAGAATGCTGCTCCGGTCATCGTAGGGGGCTGTTTCTTTCTTTATGGTTGAGAAGATTATACCAATGATGGCAAAACAGACCAGCAAGATCGGAAAGCTGATCCATTTGAATTTCATAAATGTACTCAATGCGCCGGCGTAACCTGTGTTCATTTTCTCAAACATCGGTTCAGTCCATTCATAGAATTTCGTTTTTTTATGGCCGCCACCTTTGATCAGATAGGCGTTGAGCATCGGTGTGAGCGTGAGCGATACAAAGGCCGATACCAGCACCGCAGAAGCGATGACCACGCCGAATTCTCGAAACAGGCGTCCCACAAAGCCCTCTAAAAATATGACAGGCAAGAACACCGCGGCCAACGTAATGGAGATCGAGATGACAGCAAAGAAGATCTCCTTGGAGCCTTTGAGTGCCGCCTCAATCGGGGACATGCCTTCTTCCACTTTCTTGAAAATATTTTCCGTCACCACAATTCCATCATCGACCACCAGTCCTGTGGCCAATACGATCGCGAGTAAAGTCAGAACATTAATCGAAAAGCCGAATACGTACATGATGAAAAAGGTCGCGATGAGTGAAACGGGAATATCCAGTAATGGACGTAATGCGATTCCCCAGTCGCGGAAGAAGAAGTAGATGATCAGCGTTACCAGCACAATGGAAATGACAAGTGTTTCGGCCACTTCGACTACAGATTTTTTGATGAATTTGGTATTGTCAGATGCGATATTGATCATGATATCCTGCGGGATATCCTCTTTCATCTGATCCAGCATCTCATAAAAATTGTTGGCGATGTCGAGATAGTTAGTCCCCGGTTGCGGGATTATGGCCACTCCGACCAGCTGTTTGCCATTGCTGACCATCTTTGTTTCCAGGTTCTCAGCGTCGATTTCCGCTCTTCCAATATCGATAAGTCTGACCAAACGCGTACTATCGGCCTTCAGAACAATATTGTTGAATTGCTCGGGCGTGGACAGATTACCCACTGTTTTTACCGTTAGTTCGGTTGTCTTTCCAACGATCTTGCCAGATGGTAATTCAATGTTCTGGTTGTTCAAGGCAGTCCGTATATCCGAAGCTGTAATGCCATAGGCCGCCATCCGGTCAGGGTCTAGCCAAAGCCGCATGGCATAGCGTTTCTGTCCATAAATTTGTGTGCTACTGACGCCGGGTATCGTTTGTAACCGTTCGGAAATTACATTTTCTGCGTAGTCGCTCAAAGAAAGCTTATCCCTGCTTTCACTCTGTAACGTTAAGATAATGATGGGATCGGAGTCGGCATCCGCTTTTGAGACGACGGGAGGGGCGTCAATGTCCTGCGGTAAACTTCTTACCGCCTGAGAAACTTTATCCCGTACGTCATTGGCGGCCTCTTCCAGGTTTTTCTTTAAATCAAATTCGATGGTAATATTACTGGATCCCTGATTGCTGGAAGAAGATATATTCCTTATGCCGTCAATGGAATTGATGGCTTTTTCCAGGGGTTCGGTAATTTGCGATTCAATAATATCCGGATTGGCGCCGGCATAGTTGGTGCGTACCGACACGATCGCCGGGTCTATGGAAGGATATTCGCGGACCCCGAGAAAACTGAAACCAATATAGCCAAATAAAATGATCGTTATATTGACGACAATGGTTAAAACAGGGCGTTTAATAAAAATAGCAGACAGATTCATGTACAATTAGTTAACTAGTGATACCTTAACCTTTGCACCATCTTTCAGCGCCAGGACTCCAGTGGTCAGTACCGTATCTCCAGCACTTATGCCCGACAGAATGACAATTTCTTTATCTGTACGGGCGCCGGTTTCTACTTTCGCCTCTTTTGCCAGACCATTTTGGACTATAAACACCTTTTTGCCGTCCTGTATAGGCACGATCGCTTCTGTTGGTATGGCAATCGCGTCATTTTCTGTTTCTATGGGGACGATTACATTGACAAATGAGCCGGCTCTCAGTCTTCCCTGATCGTTAGATGCCCTTGCGCGAACGCTGAGTGTTCTTGTGTCAAGTGACACTTCAGGTTCTATGGCATAAACATTTGCTTTCATTACTGTTGGGTCATTGGCAACGGTAAATTCAATTGCCGAATTCAACTTGATTACATTGCTATATTTCTCTGGGATGGCAAAGGTGATCTTGACTGAATTGTCTTTTACCAGATTAGCGATAAGGGTGCTTGGGGAGACGATAGCACCGACAGAGATATTTCGCAGACCAATCACACCACTGAAGGGAGCGCGAACAGCAGTTTTTGATATTTGTGCCTGGATCAGTTGTATCTGTGCCAGTGATGTCTTTAGAGCAGCACTGGCCATATCAAATTCTTCCTGACTTATGGCGCCTTTTTGAAGCAGAAGCTTTGCACGACGCTCGTTTTCGGCATTCAGCTGATTAGTCGTCTGCGCTTGTTTGAGCTGCGCCTGCAGCTCGATATCGTCGATTTTGATCAACGGTTGCCCCTGCTGGACCCGTTGGCCTTCTGAAAAGTAGATTTTTGTAATTCGGCCACTTACCTCACTTCTGACTTCCACTTTTTCTTCAGCATCCAGACTGCCAGACAAATTGATGGAACGGTCCGCTACTGAAGACTTGGCTATGATAGCCTGTGCAGGTATGGGCATATCCTTTTTCGCCGATGGTTTGTCACTATCTTTTTTATCTTTTTTGGAGTGTAGAATAAAATATCCTCCCCCAATGGCGGCGCAAGCTAAAAGTATATAAATGCTTGTTTTTTTGTTCATGCGGTGTAGTCCTTATTGTGGTTTTTGATTTGACGGATAAAGATAGGTTTATTCTGTAGATGAAATCGGTTGTCAAAAGGATTTTACAAATCGGTGTAGTGATAGGGGGCCGGTGAAAAACCGTTAGATCCTCGCCTTAGAAGAGGACAGTTCAGCATATATAAAAAAAGCTAGAACATGGTCTAGCTTATGTCTACTATTTTTTTGCTTTCGTTTTTTGCTCAGTCACCTCTGAGGCTTCATTGCTAACCTTTGGTTTAAGCGATGACTTAGATAAATGTGGTCTTCGTTTTCCAAAAGAACCGTTTGATATTTTTCCTCTTCTGGTTTTGATATCACCTTTTCCCATAGTGTAAAATATTTTGGTTTAAACAATCTTTTTGATAAACCTAAATATAGCACATTCTTTTGGTATTTACAATTTCTGCACGTTAAATGATGGGGAAGATCCTCTTTTGGGTTTCAATTCTGAAGTTTTGTTCGAGGGTTTCAAAAAATAGCGTATTGGCCGGTTTATTTTCCGCTACAAGGTAAGGGATTTCCAGGATATGGCTTTTCACCTTAATCCGATAATACCCATAAAGTAAACCTTTGGTTGTCTGTATGGATTCGATCTTTTGTATGGCCTGTATATCCTGAAAGATATTAAAGGTATAGTTTTCTCCTTTAATCTGTTCGACGAAAACATCATTCGTCGTCGGATTATGCCAGATCTGCTGGCTTTTTAACTTGCTAAAATGGTTGTTGAACAGAAATACGTAACCGACTAAAAAGAAAGCCGGCAACAACAAAAATAGCAGTATTTTAATTTTGACAAACAGTAATACGGTAACTAGTGTCAAAAGAATCCCTGTCAGGCTAGCGGAGATTGTCTTTTTCAAAGTCGATTGTATAATCGTCGATGGGGCATCGATAAGCTGAAAGCCGAGTTGCAGCTGTCTGGAGTGATTATCTGATGATCCGCTGAGATTAAATTTCTTCCGGATCATCAGGTAGGCTATCAGCAATAGCAGTCCTATAATTAACAATTTCATCAGTTGCTGAGCTTAATACTGTTCGTCTGCATTGGGGTACTGTACGGATTTTACTTCGGCGATGTAGTTGCTCACAGCGGCAGTAATCTGTTCATGCAGGTTGGCAAAATGACGCATAAATTTGGGTTTAAAGTCCGCATTCATACCTAGCATATCATTGATAACGAGTACCTGACCATCACAGTCCGCACCTGCGCCTATGCCGATGGTTGGGATGAACAATTTTTCGGTTACGATTTTTGCCAATGCTGCGGGTATTTTTTCCAGTACGATGGCGAAGCATCCAGCCTCCTGCAGTGCCAATGCGTCCGCGACAAGTTTAGCTGCTTCCTGTTCCTCTTTTGCACGTACGCCAAAGTTTCCGAATTTATTAATCGATTGTGGAGTCAAGCCCAGGTGGCCGCAGACCGGGATTCCGCCGGCGATAATCTTTTTGATATTTTCGATAATTTCTACTCCGCCTTCCAATTTCAGGGCATGTGCTCCAGATTCTTTCATCATGCGGACAGCAGCATTAAAGGCGTCGTTTGGCGATCCTTGGTAGGTGCCGAAAGGTAGGTCGGCCAATACCATGGCCCGTTCGGTACCCCGGGCAACAGCGGCGGCGTGATAGATCATGTTGTCAAGCGTGATCGGTAGCGTGGTCTCGTAGCCCGCGAATACATTGGCGGCAGAATCCCCGATCAAAATGACATCGATACCAGCACTGTCGACGATTTTGGCCATGGAGTAATCATAGCTTGTCAGCATGGATATCTTCTCTTTGCGCGCTTTCATCGCTTGCAGCATCGCTGTGCTTACTCTTTTTATTTCTTTGTTTATAGACATCTTAACTTATATTGTAAGGTCAAAAGTAAGCTTTTTATCATACATAGACCAATATTCTGCTAAGCGTTTTGTATTTTTGTAGAATGATACAAAATGAGACCCGTCTATTTAAATTTCCCAAATTTTCAGAATTAATAATCCACGAGGATGAAAATTTGATCGTTATAAATAAACCACCTTTTGTCGCTTCCCTGGACGAAAGGGAGGGTGGGGAAGTCAATATCCTCCGTCTGGCAAAGAAATACCATGCAGATGCGCAGATCTGTCACCGTCTGGATAAGGAGACGTCCGGCATCTTGCTGATTGCAAAAAATCCGGAGACATATCGTTCTGTGTCAATTGCCTTTGAAAAAAGAAAAGTGCATAAGATTTATCATGCTATCATTGGTGGCACGCATACTTTTCAGGATCTGCTAGTCGACCTTCCTATTTTAAATCAGGGCAATAAGAATGTATCTATTGACCGTGCCAATGGAAAACCCGCAGAGACGGTTTTTAACTCGCTTAAATATTATAAAAACTATACACTTGTGGAGTGTAAGCCGATTACGGGCCGCATGCACCAGATTCGTATTCACCTGGCGACACAACACGCCGCAATTGTAGGAGATAGCATGTATCGTGGCAAACCGGTTTACCTTTCTCAGATCAAGAAACGAGGGTTTACCCTGTCAAAAGATGAGGAAGAACAACCTATCATGAAACGTTTTGCCTTGCATGCGAAACACATTGAGTTTGAACTCAATGGTGTTCAAATGGTTTTCGACGCACCTTATCCGAAAGATTTCGCTACGTTGTTGAAATTGTTGGATAAATTTGATGCTTAAGCGTTGTAATCTTTTCATTTTATGAATCCAAAGATAAAGAAGCTGGTAGGAAACTTCATATTTGTAGCGCTTATTGCTCTATTGCTCTGGCCGACAAGCCGAACGTATTTTCAGCAGCAGCTGATGAACATAGGTCTGTTCAGACCCAAACTAGAAGTTCCACCAAAAACAGACAGGGGCGGTACAGGAACCGCGGATCCGGCGGACCATGTTACATTTATCCGCCATTCGGGCGAGACCGTTCGTGTGACAGAGCTTAGAGGTAAGGTCGTTTTTATTAATTTTTGGGCGACCTGGTGCGGGCCGTGCAGAGCGGAAATGCCTTCCATCAACGTGCTTTATGACAAATTTAAGGATAATCCCCAAGTGGAGTTTCTGGTAGTGGAAATTGAAGGTGAGAAAGAAAAAGCCTCTGCTTTTATGAAAAAACAGAAATTAACACTTCCGGTCAGCTATCCCAACAGTGAAATTCCACAAGAGTGGCTTTCTGGATCAATTCCAAGCACCGTCATTCTAGATAAATCCGGCAATTTAGTGACGAGGCATGAAGGAATGGCAGACTATTCCGCGCCTGAGGTGACGGCATTTATCCAGGACTTAATCGATAAATAAAATAATTCTTACGATTCATATATACGATTCATAATATTCGCATGACCAGAGCAGAACTTATTCGCCAGATCAAAGAGAAGCGTTCATTCTTATGTGTCGGCCTAGACACCGATCTTACAAAAATCCCCCAACATTTGTTGGATGACGAGGATCCCATTTACAGTTTTAATAAAGCTATTATTGAGGCTACTGCAGATTTGTGTGTCGCCTATAAGCCCAATATTGCTTTTTATGAGTGTTATGGGGTAAAAGGATGGGAGTCTTTGCAGAAGAGCTGGGCGGCATTGCCAAAAGATTGTTTTAGTATTGCCGATGCCAAGCGTGGCGACATCGGAAATACCTCGGGTCGTTATGCTAAGGCATTCTTTGATGAGCAGGCATCGGGGCTGGGCTTTGACAGTATTACGATCGCACCTTATATGGGGAAGGACTCGGTCACACCATTTTTGGAATTTGGAGACAAATGGGCTATTGTGCTGGCATTGACATCCAATGCTGGAAGCTTGGATTTCCAGAATTTTGAAAATAATGCGGGTGTACAGCTTTTTGAACAGGTAATCGATAAAGTAAATACTTGGGGAACGCCTGATAATTTGATGTATGTTGTCGGGGCGACCAGGGGTGAGGCGTTCCTTAAAATCAGAGAACATGCTCCAGATCATTTTCTACTGGTACCGGGTGTAGGAGCCCAGGGGGGATCGCTCGAAGATGTCTGCCGTTACGGTATGAACAAAGACTGTGGTTTATTGGTCAATAGTACTCGGGCGATTATATATGCTTCCCAAGGACGCGATTTTGCGGAGCGTGCGCGTGCGGAGGCGCTGTCATTACAAAAGGAAATGGAAAAGGAACTATTGAAAGCGGGCATTATTTCCTGAAATGACATTTAATAATTCGTTCGTAATACTTACCTTTGCAGCATGCCAGAAAAAATTATCATTCTAGACTTCGGGTCTCAGTACACGCAATTAATAGCGAGACGTGTCAGAGAGCTAAATGTGTATTGTGAAATACACCCGTTTAATAAATTGCCAGATTTTGACGAATCTGTAAAAGGCGTTATATTCTCAGGAAGCCCTTATTCGGTACGGCAGGAGGACGCTCCGCAGATTGATTTTGTCAGCATTCAAGAACGTTTTCCGCTTTTGGGTGTTTGTTATGGAGCGCAGTACATTGCTCAAAAGTCGGGCGGTGAGGTGTTGCCATCCGAAATCCGTGAATATGGTCGCGCGAATCTGCAATTTGTCAATAGTGAAAATGAATTATTGGCAGGGGTACCGGTACAGTCGCAGGTGTGGATGTCTCACGGAGATACCATCAAAGAAGTGCCTGCGGATTTTGAGATCATAGCCAGTACCGATAAGGTGCGTGTCGCAGCTTATCAGGTAAGAGGTACACGTACTTATGGTATTCAGTTTCATCCCGAAGTTACCCATAGCACCGATGGTGCAATCTTACTGAAAAACTTTGTGGTAGGAATCTGCGGCTGCTCGCAGGATTGGACTCCGGACGCCTTTGTCGAGACCACTGTGGCTTCTTTAAAGGAGCAACTGGGGGATGATCATGTTATTATGGCCCTGTCAGGAGGCGTTGATTCTACGGTGGCGGCGGTACTGTTGCATCAGGCTATTGGACAAAATCTACACTGTATTTTCGTGGACCACGGTCTGCTCCGGAAGGATGAATATGAGCAGGTACTTGATTCGTACAAAAATATGGGGTTGAATATAAAAGGGATCAATGCGAAGGATCTATTCTATGGTAGATTGTCAGGAGTTTCTGAACCCGAGGAGAAGCGTAAGATCATTGGCAATTCCTTTATCGACGTTTTTGACGAGGCTGCAAAAGAAATTCAGAAAGAGCTTCCAGAAGGTGTTGAAGCAAAATGGCTTGGACAAGGCACGATCTATCCTGATATTATTGAGTCTGTTTCCGTAAAAGGACCGTCAGCGACAATCAAATCGCATCATAACGTGGGTGGTTTGCCCGACTTTATGAAACTTCAGGTAGTGGAACCTCTTAAAACTTTGTTTAAGGATGAAGTGAGGAGAGTCGGTAAGGCACTGGAAGTGGATCAAGCGATCTTGGGACGACATCCCTTTCCTGGACCTGGGCTAGCAATCCGTATTCTGGGCGATATTACTCCGGACAAAGTGAGAATGGTCCAGGAAGCGGATGCCATTTTTATCAGTAACTTAAAGGAATCGGGCTGGTATGATAAAGTCTGGCAAGCGGGTACCATCTTTTTACCGGTACGCTCAGTAGGTGTGATGGGCGATGAACGTACTTACGAGCACGTTGTTAGCTTGCGCGCCGTCGGTTCCTTGGATGGAATGACCGCCGATTGGATACATCTGCCGTATGACCTGTTAGCCAAAATTTCAAATGAAATTATCAACCATGTGAAAGGAATAAACAGAGTTGTATATGATATCAGTTCAAAACCGCCCGCTACGATTGAGTGGGAATAAAATATGGGTTACGGCACTTGCAGCATTATGCCTTGCAAGCTGCACAACCAAAAAAAGTACGGTATTGCGTTCGCCTTCCAGTCAGGGCGAACAGCATACCGCTGTAACCAAACCAGCTATAGAAAAAGAAAAGCCTGCAATCAAAGCCGGTGATGTGCAAAATGTAAATGGCCATATGGTCAAGAACAATAAAATTGCCCTATTGCTGCCCTTCGAATTAAATAGTATTGCCAACAGAGTGACGACGGAAGATGTCGAGCGTTCAGCTTTGGCGCTGGATTTTTACCAGGGTTTTCAGCTGGGACTGGACAAAATCGCCAAAGAGGGTGGTCTTTTCGATTTACAGGTCATAGACTCACGTGATAATGTTGCATATAACGCGAGCTTGGGAACAGCCGCCGATGTGAAAGATGCAGTAATTGTTGTCGGGCCCGTTTATCCAAGGGAAATCAAGAGCTTTGCGCAGACTTTTGCAAACAAAAATGTACTTCAGGTATCACCTTTGGCGGCGACCATGGCCTCAGAGTTTAGTGTTCCAAATCTGGTATCCATGACTCCGTCGATTCGTACGCACGCTGAAACGCTTGCCAAATACATCGCAGAGCAATTCTATACCGGAGACCAAATCTTGATTTACGATGCCGGCGATGACGATAGTAAGCAGTTTTTGGTGAATTTCGCTAATGAAATTACAAAAGTAAATCCTCAGGCAAAGGTAAAAACTGTACTTAGTATCAACGAGCTCAACAACAATATGGTTTTAACTGGGACAAATCATATCGTATCTGGTACTTCCAATAAGAATCTGGTGAAAGGTTTACTGGATGCGATGGACAGTAAATTTCTAAATCCGGGCAATCAATTTAAGCTGTATGGACATCCGAATTTTTCAAAACTTTCCTTCGAGAATTTTGAGAACATGGATTTTTACAATCTGACCATTACTTCTTCCAGCTTGGCTGATGAGTCAGATAGCGACACAAAGAAATTTATATCAAATTATAAATCGGCCTTTAAAGTAGATCCTTCAGAATTTTCGTATAAGGGCTACGATGCGGCGGTTTATTTTGGCCGCTTGATCCATAAATACGGCGTTGATTATGTAAGCCATGTGACACAGGAAAAATTTTCGGGACTCAATAGTGATTATAGGTTTGAATTTTTTCCGAAGTGGGGATATGCCAATAGGGCATTAGGCATCATGGTCTATCACAATAAGAAATTTGAGAAAAAATAAACCCTGAATGGCTGAATTGAATGCAAAGCGTATCCATCAACAGATACGTAATTTTGAGCGTGCAATGGACGATTTTGAATCGGATCAGCCATTTTCACGTTATTTAACCTCGTTTTTTAAACTGAATAAACAGATGGGGTCTTCGGACCGTAGATGGGCCTCCCGCCTCTGTTATAACTATTTCCGTCTGGGAGCCGCTGCTTTACAGCTGTCTCAGCAACGCCGCTTGGTGTTAGCTGAGTTTTTATGTGAATCCGAAAGTGCACTCGTGAGCTTGCTGGATCCCAGCTTGGCAGAAAAAATGACTCTGCCTTTAGGTGATAAACTTAGCTTTCTAGAAGCTGACGGGCTACTTAGTAGACAGGATCTGTTTCCTTTTACAGCCGCCCTGTCGCCTGAAATAGAGGCGAATGCTTTTTTGGAGAGCCAATTGATACAGCCACACCTATACATCCGTGTCAGACGTGGAAAGGACAAGCTTGTACGTGCGATCTTAGAAGAAAATAATATATCCTATGATCAGGTGGGGGAACAGTGCATCGCTATGCCCAATGGAACCTCATTGCAACGGCTTCCGGCTTTGGATGGTCTCGTCGAAGTTCAGGACCTTTCTTCGCAGCGTACACTTGATTGGATGAAACCAGAGCAGGGAGAGTCCTGGTGGGATGCGTGTGCTGCCTCTGGAGGCAAATCCCTTTTGCTATTGGACGCATGTCCAAGCATTGAATTGCTGGTATCTGATGTGCGTATGAGCATTTTGAGGAATCTTGATGAGCGATTTGACCGCGCGGGCATAAAGCATTACCGGAAGAAAGTCCTCGATCTAACCAAAGATCCCGAGATGATTTTAGGTAACGAGCAGTTCGACGGCATTGTTCTGGACGCGCCATGTTCGGGTTCGGGTACCTGGGGGCGTACACCCGAAATGATAAGGCAGTTTAAGTTAGCTAAGATAAACGAGTACAGCAGGTTGCAGCAGACGATTGCAAGCCGTGTCGTTGAACATGTGAAAGTGGGCAAGCCACTGGTTTATATCACCTGTTCTGTATTTAAAGCAGAAAACGAAGATGTGGCTCAGTACATTATCGACCATCATGGATTTGAACTGGAAAGTATGGACTATCTGAAGGGATATCATGCAAGAGCAGACAGCATGTTTGTCGCCAGGTTGATCAAGAAGTGATTTTTGTAATAAATTGTTTGTACAGGAGCGCCTTTCATTTATCGAGTAGAAGGCGCTCTTTTGCGTTATTCTCAAGAATCCGATTATTGATCACATTTGCCGGGTACAACCAGGACGGGGCATGTGGCTTTACGGATGACAGATTCCGAAACCGAACCGGATATAAAGTGGTCGAATCCTGTCCTTCCATTGGACCCCATAATAATAAGATCTGCTGACCATTCCTGTGCAGCAGCGAGAATTTCCTCTTTAATCGAACCAATCCGGTTGAAAAGATATACTTCATTCGAATCTTTAAATTCCCGGCTTATTTTTTCCAGGTACTTCTGTGCATTTTCCTGTTCCATTTCAGATACCTCGGGTACGATGACCGGCTGCTGGCCGAGAAAGGGATCTGCACCAAAGTTAGTGGGTGAAGTTGGGGGGATTACCGTGACGAGAGCAACCGAAGCATGGAACGCATCAGCCATTTCTTTCGCATATAGAATGGCTTTCTCAGAACATGGAGCATCATCGACTGCAACGAGTATTCTTTTAAATTTTAAATTAGTATTCTCCATATCTATTATATTTAATTTATCTTCGTTTGTTTAATATATAATCAGCGTTTAGACAATTTTGTTTTTGTTTGCCCAATGAAATATGGTATTTGTACACTAGCCTTGGTTCCCTTGCGATCTGAACAGGCCCATCGGAGTGAAATGGTTTCCCAAGTATTGTTTGGTGAGCTATTCGAAATTTTGGATGAGCAATCCGACTGGAGCTCCATTCGGCTGCTGGATACGGGCTATACAGGCTGGATTCAGAATGGACAGTTTACTGAAATCAGTAATGTGGAATTAGCACGTTATACTGGTGGAGATGCACGTATGGTGGGAAGAGAGGGAGGCATCCTGACAGAAGGGAGCAGAAAACTTTACCTCTGTCATGGTACAAAATTATATTTCGACGAGCAGGGGGGCTTTGATCTAGAAGGTAACCGATGGCACTACCAAGGCACAATGAATACGCTGTCAAGAACAGATTTTAGTGCTAGTATCGCCGCCTTGGCACGCAGTTATCAGGACGCTCCTTATCTCTGGGGCGGACGTTCGCAGTGGGGAATCGATTGCTCGGGATTTTCGCAGCTTATCTACAGCTGTTTTGGTATTCAGCTGCCCAGAGATGCCTATCAGCAGGCAGAAATAGGGCAAACCGTAGACTTTGTTGCTGAGATCAAAGTGGGGGATCTTGCATTTTTTGACAATGAAGCCGGAAGGATTACACATGTGGGCATCATGCTGGATACAGATACTATTATCCATGCTTCGGCCAGAGTCCGTGTGGACCGCATGGATAATGAAGGCATATATAATCGGGAGCTGAACAAGTATTCGCATAAGCTGCGGATTGTGAAGCGGTACCTGTAAACGTATAAAAAAACGGCTATAAGTTACTTATAGCCGTTTTTTCGTTTTGTGCCCCATTAAAAATGGAACTGTACACCTAGTGTTGGCGCTAATGAGTTCGCATCTAAGCCAAATGTATTTGTGGATATATCAGCCGTTTTATTTTTGTTATAGTTGTAATATAAACCTCTTACTTTCAATTCGATACCAATTTTGTTTGTTGGAAAGTATGCTAAACCAGGAGCTAACTCCACACCGTAGTTTTCAAATTTTGATTCACTTTCCACATTAGCTTTTTCAACCGTGTTTTTACCCCATGACATAGGTACTGATAATTGAGCAAAGAATCTCAATGGGCCATTGGCAGAATATTTTCTAACAAAAGGCGCGACTTGGAAAGCATCTACCTTAACGCTATTCTCTTTATCAGATTCGTTTTTGCTCCAGTTGTAGCCAATTCCTGTACCTACTGCCCAGTTGTCACTTACAAAGTACCCCACAGTTGGGTTAATGGAGAATGAGTTGTTTTTATAATCAGTATCTTTGACTTTTGAAGTTTCGAAGCCAACTTGACCACCAACCATAATTTTTCCTTTTTCAGTCTGAGCGTTAGCTGCAATTGTTAAACCTGCAACGGCAGTTAATGTAAGTAAAACTTTTTTCATGTCTTTTTAATTTAATAGTTGTTTCTATTCGTCAGCAATTACTTTCTGACTTTTTAAATTTGATAGTCAAATATCCATAAATTTCTTTATTTTATTGTCACTATTTTGTCTGGATATTTTATGAAAATCGTAAAATAAAGTGTTTCAGTTGATTATTTTTTACGCATTTTGTCAAGCAGTATACATTATTTTTTCAATGTCATTTTAATGTTGACTTTTTGTAATAAATCGTCAGTTTATTGTGAATAAATAAAAAAAAGCCATTTATCATTATCTGATAAATGGCTTTTGCGAATCCTACTATGTAAGTTATTCGAAATATTCCTTTATTCTTTCAAAGAATGATTTCTCACTTTTGCCGGGCTGGGGTTTAAAGTTCGGCGATTCTTTCAGCTTATTCAACAATTCCTTTTCTTCGGATGAAACTGCTTTTGGTGTCCAGATGTTGACATATACCAGTTCATCACCTTTATGATAGGAATTGACTTCGGGAATACCTTTCCCCTTTAAACGGAGTATTTTACCTCCTTGTGTACCGGGTTCAATTTTTATTTTAGCTTTTCCGTCAATAGTAGGTACTTCGACACTGGTACCGAGTGTTGCATCGACGAAATTGATGTATAAATCATAGATGACATTTAATCCATCGCGTTTTAAGGTTTCGTGCGGAACTTCTTCTATAAGGATGATCAGGTCTCCCGGTATGCCGCCACGCGGAGCTGCATTCCCCTTACCGCTCATGGACAGCTGCATACCTTCACTCACGCCGGCAGGAATATTTATGGAAATGGTTTCTTCACCCCGCTCTAATCCCTCACCTCTACAGGTTGTACATCTAGCGGTAATCTCGACGCCTTCGCCATTACAGGTAGGACAGGTGCTTGTCGTCTGCATTTGACCTAATATGGTGTTGGTCACTCTGCGTACCGATCCTGATCCGCCACATGTTTTACAGGTATGGACAGAAGATTTGTCTTTTGCACCGGTACCGTCACAGGTATGGCAGACTACCTGTTTGTTCACCTTTACTTTCTTTTCAACTCCCTTGGCAATTTCTTCGAGTGTCAGCTTTACTTTAATACGTAAGTTGCTTCCACGCGCTACTCTGCGGCCGCCGCGCTGGCTGCCTCCACCACCAAAGAAGCTTTCGAAGGGATGCCCTCCGCCAAAGATATCGCCAAACTGGCTGAATATATCCTCCATATTCATGCCTCCGCCACCAAATCCGCCACTGGCTGAGTTTCCAGCGTGGCCAAATTGATCATAGCGTTGGCGCTTCTGTGGATTGCTCAAGATATCGTAGGCCTCTGCAGCTTCCTTAAACTTTTCCTCAGCCTGATGATCACCGGGATTTTTGTCAGGGTGATATTTGATCGCCAGTTTGCGATAAGCTGATTTGATCTCCTTCTCGTCTGCGGACCGCGAGACCCCAAGTATATCGTAATAATCTCTTTTTGACATTGCCTTATTATTATTGACCTATAACTACTTTGGCATGACGTATGACTTTGTCACCCAGATAGTATCCTTTTTCGATTACGTCTACTACTTTATTCTTTAAATCTTCGGTAGGTGCTGGAATCGTTGTAATTGCTTCCTGTAATTCTGGATCAAAAGCCTGGCCGACGGCGTCCATTTCTTTTAATCCCAGTTGTGATAAAGTCTGTCTTAATTTATTGTTGACAATTTCCATTCCCGTTTTTACAGCTTCCACATCACTAGCTGTCAGCATTGCCTGCAGCGCACGGTCAAAATCATCCAACGTAGGTAATAATTTGGCAATTACATCCTTTCCGGCTGATTGAATCAATTCAACACGTTCTTTGCTTGTACGTTTTCTATAGTTGTCAAATTCAGCAGAAAGACGAATGTACTTATCCTTCGCCTCTGCCAATTCTGCAGTCAATTTCTCTTCGATCGTTAATTCTTCTGGGGAATCAGCTGTTTGTTCCTGCTGGTCAGAAGGGTTATTCTCTACTTGATTTTGACTCTCCTCATTATAATTATCTTGCTCATTCATATCTTCAATGCTAAATAGATTCAAAAATTACTATATTCTGGTTGGTCAAACTTTTTGCCAAACAGTAAAATTCCGACAGCTTGTCAGATATTCTTTAAAAAGCCTAACAATTTGTCGGAATCCAGGGGCTTATTGCTAAGTCCTGTCAGTTTTTCGTTTAGATGCTGACATTATCCTGTAGTACTCCATCGCCAGTCTTGATAATACGGGATGGCATATTGCGAATTATTGTGTAATCGTGTGTGGCCATCAGAATGGCTGTTCCTGAATTGGCGATGTCCCGCAGCAGCAGTACAATCTCCTCGGAAGTGGCTGGATCGAGATTACCTGTAGGTTCATCGGCCAGAATAATTTCCGGATTGTTCAATAAGGCACGCGCAATAACGATCCGCTGCTGCTCCCCACCAGAAAGTTCGTGTGGCATCTTCTTTAACTTGGAACGAAGTCCGACTTTTTCCAGCACATCCAATATCCGTCCGTCGATCATCTTCTTATCTTTCCATCCGGTCGCCTTGAGCGCAAATTCAAGATTTTTTTCTATCGTTCTATCCGATAGTAAATGGAAGTCCTGAAATACAATTCCTAATTTCCGACGTAGGAAGGGGACGTCATTTTCGTGGAGCTTTTTTAAGTCGAAGCCAGCGACCATTCCTTCGCCGCTACCGATATATAGATCGCCGTAAATGATTTTCAATAAACTACTTTTTCCGCTGCCGGACTGTCCGATTAAGTAGATAAATTCACCTTTGCCAATGCTTAAATTTACATTGGATAATACGAGGTGCTTCTGTTGGAAGATGTCGACGTTTTTTAATGTAATTACTTTATTTTCAATCATGAGAGCTCCAATTCTAATTTTCTAATCTGCCCAAAAGGCATTTCTCTGACCAGCTGCATGATATATTCAGCCTTTTCCCCCAATCCGATTTTATCGAGAGATTTGTCTGGCCGGTCCACTCTGAAATATGCCAGCAAGGTGAATGCATCGTCCCGCAGCTGCACATAGTCAGGGATTTTGGCTACGCCTTTTACTTTTATGATATACATGATTTCAAAGTTAGTATTTTTCATGCAATTTCTTGAATCCGATTTTAAGAGACTGTTTACTGATTTTCAAAAAGAAAATCCAGCGTATTTACGCCATCCGCGTAGTCGCTTAGGGCGGGGCACTGGCTTTCGCCGAAGCCGAAGACAGGCGACTCAAGGGACAGCGGGATTGCCGAGACCACACATTGGATCGCCTGTTGCTGCGTATTTAATTCGTTTTCGAGTTCAGATAGGCTGTTGTATTCCTCGTAATATAGCACGGCGAGGGGCGATGCTGTACGCGTGTCTTCCTTTAGCAATAAAAATCCATTGTCATAGTGTTTGTCGCCGTTGATCAGATAAATAGATTTGTTATAATCGTAATTATTGTTGTACTTAAAATGTTCGCTGATCGTTTTAAAATCAGCTATCCCTTCAAATAGCTGGGATACAGCATAATCTTTTGGGATGAAAATTTTAGATACGGAGCGACAACCTAGGCCAAAGTAATCAAAAATATCGTGCCCCAGATCACGTAATTGTTCAGGGGTTTCCTGACCGGTAATCACTCCGATGCTGTTCCTATTGCGTCGAATAATATGTGGTTTGGAACCGAAATAATAGTCAAAATACCTTGAGGTATTATCAGAGCCGGTAGCAATGACCAGATCAAAATCTTTAAGTTTATCCACGATCTCGAATCGCGCGCGCACCTCTGGCTCAATGTCTGCCAGCAAAGCGAGCACACAAGCCGTTAAGCCTGCGTCGTTCGAGGAAACCTTTATTTTCGCTTTGAAGCCGCTGATCAATACGCAGAGAATATCATGAAATCCGACTAGCGGAATATTTCCGGCCAGAATGAGACCTACTGTTTTTTCGGACTGCATATCGGGATAATCGGATAGCCAGTGCTGTAATTTTTCATTAGTTAAGTTGGCGGCAATGGCTTGTATAGCCTTTTTGATATAGCCAACCGTATACCATGGATTTTTATACTGTGCCTGTTCAATCACCTGTACAAGATCCTGGGTGTAGTTTTGCAGTAGCTGGCCGAGTTTTACAAATGCATTTATTCGTTGTTGCTTTGTCAAAATATTAAATTTTTAAAAGATGAATACACAAATTTGTATTATATTTGTGCTGTTAACATTAATCAACGTGAATCAACTAGCCTTATTGTAAAATCAGACTTTGTTTTCATATTGATAATGCAAAAATAGTTTATTTATCATAATTGTGAGGTTATAAATGGCGATTAAAATTACAGACGAATGCATTAACTGCGGTGCTTGCGAACCGGAGTGCCCAAATAATGCAATATACGATGCTGGTGTAACTTGGAAATTTTCGGATGGGACGGCTCTGAACGGAATTATCGATTTTGGCGACGGTGTTACGCTTGATGCCAACGAACCACAGGAGGCGATCTCAAATGAAGTCTATTATATTGTTTCAGATAAATGTACAGAGTGTGTGGGCTTCCATGACGAGCCGCAGTGCGCCGCAGTTTGTCCGGTTGACTGTTGTGTGGATGACGAGGATGTACGCGAGTCGAACGATGAGTTATTAGCGAAAAAGGCTTGGTTGCACGCGGAATAAAAACGCGTATTCCGTTAAGATATAGAGCAGGATAAGTTTATCCTGCTTTTTTTTTGCTTTATTTTCATTTCGCCGGAGCGACTGGCACTTCTCTCGCCTGTATTCCTGTTGCCTGCCGCGTTGCGGCGGCAATGTCCGTCCTGTTGAAGACCTTGCTTGCGTTGTATTTCATTTTACGAAATCGGTATTTTGTTGCGGAACTAGGGCCTTTAGAATAATAATATTTGCGAAAGCACAGGATTTTTTTATTTTTGTTCTTTTGACCATTAAAATCTTTTAGATGTTAAAAACCAAAATAGGGTTGATTACCCTCATCACAGTCACATTAGCTTGTATCATTGCAGTATTATATGAATTTGATATTGTAGGCTTTTCACACACGTTTCTAATGGCTGTTCGTTGGATAGTGGCCGCCGTTTTGGTGGTGAATGCGCTGTATAAGAAAAATCTAACTACCTGGATCCTGACCTGCATGATTATGGGGATATTTGTGGGGCTGGATTTTCCAAATCTTGCGATTTCACTGCAACCATTAAGTAAAGGTTTTATAAAGTTGGTAAAGACCATAGTCGGTCCCATTCTTTTTGCGACGCTCGTGTACGGAATTGCAGGACATTCGGATCTTAAACAGGTAGGCCGCATGGCCTGGAAGTCTATGTTGTACTTTTTCTGCGCGACGACCTGTGCCATTTTTATTGGTCTGGCAACGATCAACCTGACCCGCGCCGGAGTGGGGGTGGATGTGGCCCATATGCCACATGAAGAATTGCCTGCGCCTAAAGAGAGCCTCGATGAACATGTGCTAAAATCCCTGCCCGACCACGTTCATCCGGTGTATAAATTTACCTCATTTATCAGAGACCTCTTTCCCGAGAATATCGTAAAATCTGTGGCCGACAATCAGGTACTGCAGATCGTTGTCTTTTCCGTACTTTTTGGAATAGGATTGGCGATGGTGGACGAAAAAAAACGCAAACCGCTTGTTGACTTTACGGAAAGTATGTCCGAAACCATGTTCAAGTTTACCAACATCATCATGTATTTTGCTCCAATCGGGGTCGGAGCAGCAATGGCCTATACCGTCGGTCACCTAGGTGTAGATATTTTAAAAAACTTGTTCATGTTGCTGGCAACCCTGTATTTTGCGCTAATCTGTTTTCTGACGTTGGTGCTATTACCGGTCGCACTTTATCTCAAAGTACCGGTCAGGCGCTTTATCAATGCGATTAAGGAACCGGTATCCATAGCTTTTGCTACGACGAGCTCAGATGCAGCATTGCCTAAAGCCATGAGCGCGATGGAGAAATTTGGTGTACCTCGCAAAATCGTTTCTTTTGTTATCCCGACCGGATACAGTTTCAACCTTGACGGCACATCCCTTTATTTGTCTTTAGCGGCAATTTTTGTTGCTCAGGCAGCGGGAATCCACTTATCTTTTGGTCATCAGCTGATGATCGCATTCACGCTGATGATCACGTCCAAAGGCGTGGCTGCTGTACCACGCGCTTCGCTGATTATTCTGATTGCTACTGCAGATCAATTTGGTCTGCCGACCTTTGTCATTGCTGCTATCCTGGGAATAGACGAGTTAATGGATATGGCGCGGACTTCTGTGAACGTCATTGGGAATTGCCTCGCCACAGTGGTGGTCGCCAAATGGGAAGGGGAGTTTGATGAGGAGGCACCTTACCGTGAATCTACGGAAGAGCTGTTGTAATCTTATACTGTCTGCCATAAGACCGAGCTCCATAAAAAAGTCGGGCCTAACATCACAAAGTTAAGCCCGACTTTTTTATTTGTCACAAGCACTAGTGCCCGTCAACATAATACCATAATTCTCCCTGTTTCTTGAATGTTGATTTTTCATGGTGCACCTGTACCTCCATATTTGCGTCTAGGTAGTGTGCTTCAAATTCAACGGTGTGAATAGTTGATTTAAGAATAACTAGCTGCATCCACTTGTTTTCCATCGCCCACTGTCGAATGGAATTTTTATTTTGAAATCTCCTCGTGGTAGGGTGATATGTGTTGTACAGGAAGTCTATGTCCGCAGTCGCAAAAGCACTGTAGCGTGCGCGCATGAGAGCTTCGGCCGTCTGCGCTTTGGCTGGGGAAAGATGTATCAGCTGACAGCATTCACTAAATGCACTGCCAGAGCAGCAGGGGCATGCATCGTTTGCTTTTATCATGAATTGAGCGTTTTTACCAGCCTTTGATGGCACCGTTCTTAAACACTTTTTTCGCTGTGGCCTCAACTTCGGGAGACTGGTACGCCTGAATAAATTGCTGCACTTTCTCATCGTTTTTGTTGTCAGAACGTGCGACAATTAAATTGACATAAGGGGATTCTTTGTCTTCCGTAAATAAGCCCACTTTGTCAGGATCCAGTCCTGACTGAGCGGCAAAACTATTGTTAATGATGGCAATTGTGACTTGAGGATCGTCGAGTACTCTTGGAAGCTGCGGTGCTTCCATTTCAATAATTTTGATCTGTTTGGGATTAGTGACAATATCTGTTACTTTAGGCTGTATACCCACATTTTCCTTTAGGCCAATAATTCCTTCCCGCTGCAGCAGCAATAGCGCCCGCCCCCCATTGGTCGGGTCATTGGGAATCGCTACTGTTGCTCCCGGCTGAAGCTCCGTGATTGTCCTGATTTTTTTTGAATAAGCTACAATAGGAAAAACAAATGTATTGCCCACGATTGTCAGCTTGGTAAATCCGCGCTGCCGTGATTGCTCCTGTAAATAAGGCTGATGCTGAAAGACATTGACGTCGATATCTCCTTGATTTAGTGCTTCGTTTGGGACAACGTAATCATTGAATGATACAAGTTCCACATTAAGATTAAACTTTTCTTTTGCGATTTTCTTAGCTGTTTCCGCAAGTTCCTTTTCGGGTCCTGTTACAACACCAACTCGCAGGGTATTTTCCTTCTTCTCCCGGTTATTGCAAGCTACTATAGTGATCAGACTAAAGGCTAAGACTGCAAATGCTAAGTTCAATTTTTTCATATGACACATTTAATGTTAACGATGGTTTACTTTTTTTGCTATATAATCACCTGTATACTGTAACAGGAATACAATTAAAATTAATAAAATAAGGACAGCGTTCATAATAAAGGTGTCGTATCCCACATACCCATATTGATAGCCGATCTGTCCCAATCCTCCGGCGCCTACCGCGCCGCCCATAGCTGAATATCCTACCAGCGTGATCAGGGTTATGGTGGCATTGTTTATCAACGAGGGTAGTGCTTCCGGAAGCAATACCTTAACTATGACTTGTCTGCTGCTTGCTCCCATAGCTCTGGCGGCTTCGATGAGGCCACCTGGAATTTCCAGTAGACTGTTTTCTACTAATCTCGCAATGAAAGGGGCTGCGCCAATACTCAAAGGGACCAATGCTGCTGACATACCTATTGATGTTCCTACAATCTGACGCGTAAACGGAATCATCCATACAATAAGGATAATGAATGGAATAGACCGAAACACGTTGACTATGAGCGAAACAATCTGATGCATGCTTTTGTTTTCCAGCAACTGATGTTCACGGGTTAAAAATAGGTATATCCCGAGCGGAAGCCCGATCAGAAAGCCAAAAAATCCGGATAGGAACGTCATTAATAATGTTTCGCAGGTTCCTGCAAGGAGTAAATCAAATACCTGGTCAGACATAACCCAATACTTTAGTTTGTGGATGTTTATCGATTAAATAAGAAAGACTTTTGCCGATACCGTCGCCATGGCCCGAGAGTTCGACCAGCATAACGCCGAACTTCATGTTGCCGACATAATCTATCTGTGCCGTGATAATATTTGTCCTGACCTGAAAGTGTTGTTCGAGGTGCCGGATAAAAGCAATGGATTCGTCGTTAGAGGTTACATAGATTTCGACAAGAGGATTTCCGTCGGATTTTAACCGTTCCTGGAAATTTAAAGGTATATCCATCTGTAAAGAAGAATGGATGAAATCCTGTGTGATTTTTTTCTGCGGATTTGCGAAAATAGTTTCAACGGTACCACTTTCAATCAATTGGCCCCTGTCGAGTACCGCTACCCTGTCACAGATGTTTTTAATGACCTCCATTTCATGGGTGATCAACAAAATGGTAAGACCAAATTGTTTGTTGATTTTTTTTAACAGCGCAAGGATGGATTTTGTTGTTGCGGGGTCAAGCGCGCTGGTTGCCTCATCACAGAGAAGGATAGCGGGATCATTGGCTAAGGCCCTGGCGATAGCAACACGTTGCTTTTGCCCGCCTGATAAATTTGCGGGATAGCTCTCTGCCTTATCTTCGAGTCCTACCAAACGTAATAATTCAGAAACCTTTTGGCGGATAATGGCCTTAGGTTTTCCCTCAAGTTGCAGGGGAAACGCGATGTTGTCAAAAACGGTTCGCGATGAGAGCAGGTTAAAGTGCTGGAAAATCATTCCGATTTTTCGGCGTTTCATCATCAAGTTACTGGATGACATGGACATCAGGTCTTCATTCTCAATTATTACCTGGCCTGTGTCGGGTCGCTCCAGAAGATTTACACATCGGATCAGCGTACTTTTTCCGGCGCCTGAAGCCCCTATGACGCCAAATATCTCACCTTTGCCGATTGACAAGGACAGCTCCTTCAACGCTTCGATCCGTTTGGATTTTACTTTGAATGATTTGGATATGTTGTTTAGTTGAATCATTGACCCTTCAGGGATTACTTAGTTTATCTGATGATAGCGGATGCTGCTATAAATGTACATAAATGTACTTGATAAAATAAAATGAAATGACGAAAAACAGTACTTCGGGCGATCTTTCAGAACTGATGCTAAGTTCTGAAAGATTGCAAGACCGTCCTATAGCTGTCAGGATTGGGGGTAAGCCACAACTTTCTGGCGACCAGACCCTAAACCTTCGATACCATACTCGATAACATCGCCGTCGCGGAGAAACCGCTGCGGTGATTTACCCATACCGGAGCCAGCCGGAGAGCCTGTAGAGATGATATCACCGGGAAGCAAAGACATAAACTGACTTAAATAGGATACCAGTTTGGGAACGCGGTAGATAAAATCTTTGGTGTTGCCATCCTGCATGATTTCGCCATTCAGCTTAAGCCATATCCTCAGATTGTTCACGTCTGTAATCTCATCTTTTGTAGCGATGAAAGGCCCCACGGGAGCAAATGTGTCACAGCCTTTTCCTTTATCCCAGGTGCCACCTCTTTCGATCTGGAATTCACGTTCCGTCACATCGTTGTGCAGTACGTAACCAAATACGTGGTCAAGGGCCTCGTCTTCGCTGACATAAGAGGCTTTCTTGCCAATCACGATAGCAAGTTCGGTTTCCCAATCTGATTTTACCGAATTTTTTGGTAAAGTGATGCCGTCAAAGGGGCCATTGAAGGCAGACACCGATTTCATAAACACAATGGGTTCGGCAGCCTGCTGCAAGTTGGTTTCTTTTACATGATCATCAAAATTGAGGCCTACACACAGAATTTTGGAAGGTGTTTCCAACGGTGTGCCGATACGTTCATCTGGAGAAATCTCTTTCAGTGTTGTACTATTGTCGTTTACATACCGCTGAAGCCGTTCCAGACTTGCCGGATTAGCAAAGAAATCACGGTTATATTGAAAGTTTCCTGCTGAAACATCATATTTCTTCTCGTTTAAAATGACTCCCGCTTTTTCGGAGCCCTTTGCGCCATATCTAAAAATCTTCATAAGCCGCAAATATACGGATTTTGTCCAGAATGGAGGGGATGGTACCTTCTTTACAGTTAACCAATGTGTAAATTGTCTAAACAATTATTGTCCAATATAGGGTATTTAAAAGGAAATTTTTCGTTCAGTATTTTTCTGTTGCTTACCCAGGTGCTGTTGAGTACCATTTCCTGTCCTTTTTTTCCCAATAGTAATTTGATCAGCAGGGATGGGACGGGTAGGGGCAGGTAAAACAAACCGTATTTATGACGTGCTATACGTCTAGTAAATTCCCGCAACGGCAGTGGCTCTGAAGCACAGGCATTATATACACCAGCCATTGCGCTCTGCTGCAGCGAAAATAGCATCATGCGGGCGAGGTCTTCCATATGGATCCAGCTCAGCATTTGCTTTCCCGAACCGAGGATCGGATTGATACGGAATTGTAGCAGCCTGTTCATTTCTTTGAGTAGCCCTTGTTCTTTACTGATAACGACTCCAAAACGTAAAATAACAAGCCTTTTGTCTAGAGCTTCAATGGGTTTAATACTCCCTTCCCAAAGATTGCACACCCAGGATAGAAAGTCGCCTCCCTGCGGATCACCCTCTTCAAAGGGTTTTCTCTGATAACTGTCATCAGCACCATACCAACCAATGGCGGAGGCAGATATCACAGCCTTTACCTGATTAGGAATCTGTTTTAATGCCTGCGCGATGAGCTGCCCGCTTTCTACCCGGCTCGAAATAATCTCCTGCTGATAAGTTTTGGTCCATCGTGATGCATTCAGATTGGCTCCGGCAAGGTTAATTATATAATCCGCCTCCTGAACCGAATTGGTATCGATAATCTGTTGTCGGGGATCCCAATGTACATAACGGATATTAGGCTGAGGCGAATGGGCTTTTGGATTTCGTGTAAAAATAATGACCTCATAGAAGTTTGTGACCAACAATTGGGTCAAATGAAGGCCAATAGCACCTGTTCCACCGGTGATGATTACTTTTTCCATGAATTTGATCTTCTGTTGTATTCACGTCCTGAAGGCAGTTCTAATATACTACTTTGGTTTCATAAACGAGCTTTTATTTTTTAGGTTTGTCAATCGAGTCATCTTTTATTGTAACTGGCTCCCGGTTTCTTTGCTGTATCCCGGAAGCCAGACATTTTTTAGTGTGTCTTAATACGTATCGTATAGCGTTTTTGGTCAAACGCCAGTTTCCTTTGAAGATTCTCAGAATAAGTTGGACAGAAAACCGGGTTTCTTCCATGTGTTTTTATATTCATCGGCTAGAGGGGAGTGGTCTGCGTAGGCAAGCACCTCATTGAGTAAATGATGTGCTTTTTTCAGGTCGCCATTTTTATAATGGGCCAGTGCTTCAGCAAGTTTGACCGATTCCGAATCGTCGTCGTAACTCCAGTTATACTCCGTATATAAATTGTTAAATAGTGCGACGTACTTATCAAATTCCTGTAGGTTTCCCACTTCTGCGTTCAGCAGGATACCGAACTTTATCCAAAGCACATAATCATTAGGCTCCATGACCGTGGCTATCCAGCTATCGTATTGGCTGAATAGTTGCGCCCCCAGCTTAAATTCGCCCAGGGAGTAGTGGCCTTTGAGTATAAGGTATAGCGTTTTCGCCTTATCGAAATCATTAATGATGAACTGTCTTTTGTTTTTGAGGTAGTCTGTTCCGGCTGCAATAACGGATTTGTAATCCGATTTTTCATTGTGCAGTTGCATCAGTACAAAATAGGGTTGCGCTTCATGCGGATATCTTTTTGCCATACCCTCATAGTAATGGATGCGGGATTCCCTGTCGTCCGATTCGAGGATTTGATAGATAATATTTTCCACCTGATTTTTGGAAGCTTCGTAATCGCGGTAATGATAATCATTTATTTTCGGGTTGTTGCAGTAGAACTGGTAGAGATTTTCCAGAAGATATTGCGCTTGTTGTGCGATATCCTGTGATTGTCCGAGGTGATAATCTGCGATGAGACTGTGTACAAACATCAGGTAGGGCAGAGGAAATGTGGGCTCTCCATCTTCCATGGACTCTTCCTCATCCTCTTGTGTTACTGAAAGTTCTTCCAGATGTACTGAGTAAATATCAAAGTACTGTAGAGTAGCTTCCTTTAACCGGTCATAATCTCCAAGTTGTGACAAGACGCCGGCACGTGTCATGTGGAGTTCCTGGAAGTCCGAATAGGACAAACCTTCAGTCGCTATACGGTAACTTTCTTCAAGGCTGCCAACATTTTTTAGTGCGAGCGCTAGGTTGTTGCAATTCATTGCACGATTGTGCAGGCCGCCGAAATAGTCACTTTGATATTTTCCCTCTTCGAAATACAGGGCGAAGGCGTCATATGTTTGGCGGTACATTGCTACACAAAGTTGTCGCAAATCCAGCTCATCCTCCGGTTGTAAGGCATCCAGATTATCCACAAAATCGGTCAGGCAGACAGCCTCGTTATAGAGTTCGCGTGGCAGATCATCGAAATGTGGGATACTGTCGTGAATTTCGCCAGTAGACAAAAAAGTACATTCAACAAGACGTCGCCATGCTGTTGCGTTCCAACGCCTGTCGCCACATTGCTGAAGGTAAGGAATGGCTGCAGCATACTGGCCGTCATCATACAAGTATGCCGCCGCGAAATGATAGCCTGAGGATACATTTGGGTGCTGGTCAATTACCTTTAACGCGTGTAAATAATAATAGTCGAACGGAATGCCGATTTCTTCAGAATAGTTACGTTCAATAATCAGCTGATAGTAGAATACATCCGGATTGTCATAGCCATCAGCAATTAGCTGCTCAAAACGGCTGTGCCATTTGACAAGCTCTTGATGGATGTGAGCAGCGGAATTCTCTCCTTTAATCAGTTTTAGCAATATCTTCAGAGCAAGATCTATGTTGTTATTTTCGTAGGCAATTTCAGCAAGATCGACAAAGTTCATTTCACTTCGGCTCACAAATCGGTCAACCTGCTCTGCGATCAATTTGGTCAACGCGTCTCCAGAAAGCTTTTTGTTGTGATCCAAAAGATAGATTTTCTTCATCCAGGAAATGGAAATGTTATGGTCTGCGGTCTCACGCTCACCTTTAAAAGCTTCTTGAAAATAATTAATGCTTTCATCCAAGACGGCCAAGAGCGACTCCTCGTCCCTGAGCCCCTCGTATATGCTGGTCAGAAAACCGTAACCGTAGGGAGTCATGGCAGGCATGCTGATTAATTGCCGTGCATAAGCAATAAACTCCTGCTTGTTGGCCTCGTCGATATGCTTTTTGGGGCGGTTGATCTGCTCCAATACCGTCTGGTTGCTCAAGACATAATCCAGCATATGGTACAAAGCAGTCTCGTTGTCCGGTTCTATCGCCAGCGCTTTTCGGAAATAGGGGATCATCTTTTCCTCGATGATATCGAATACCGCTTCGTGGCCGTCATAGAATACCTGATCATGATAGGCTATGGCTAAGTGTGTCCATAGGGCAGCATCCCGACTGTCCTGTTTTAGCTGATTTTCACCTTCTATAATAAAAAGATCGAGTTGTCCGTTGTAGAACAGGTCGTATATATTTCTCTCTTCCATTCCTTGATTTTAATTTTTTTCACTTTATTATGTTGGGCTGCGGCTTTTATTCTGATAAGGGTGTCTTTGTGAACTTGTAGCCGTCCCATTTAAATGCCTCCAGTCTTCTGGATACCTTATAGTTTCCGGTTTCTTCGTCTAGCACCTCGCCGTCCTCAATGTACTTATAAATAATGTTTTTGTTCTTTCTATGTTCGGAGGGGAACTGAATTTTTTCATCGTGGTAAAATACACCGGCATCGCCCACTGAGTACCTGTGCGGAAGGCCGATAAAATGCTGACCCGTCCAGGCAACATAATAATAGTCGCTGGGTACGCCACAGGCTTCCGACAAGAATTCCATGCGGAAGATGTGTTGGACATTTTCGAGTCCCATGCCAGATAACAATTTGCCTTGTGCGATAAGCTGGCCGGCAAATGGAAAGCGATACGAGTAGCTCGATACCAAACTTCTATCCGGGGCCAGCCGTTTAATAGATGTTAAAAAATGGTCCTGTTCCTCTATTGCTTTGGTCTGTACAAAGTGGTCAAAGCCAAATAGGTATTGAAACCCCTGGCTATCCGTCTGTTTGTCGAGCGCCAGTAGCCCCAGCCAGATGAAGCCATGTTTTTTTTGGTGGTCATTTATGTATGTTATTTCGTACCAGGGTGCATAAAAATGACGGATATTTGCGCCTTTGTGTGGAGCACTTACAATAGTCACCTCCGTACCTGTCCGCAGGGAATCCGTAACTGCTGATGTGAGACTGGGACCGGATCGTATGTAAGCATTCTCGGCAAAGACAGTAGCCTGTTGACCGAGCTGTATATTCCAAAGGTTAACCTCATCGTCAAAAGTTACGTTCTGCGCTTTTAATACTACGGGAAGCGCGCTCACAAGGATTGCGGTATACCTAACTGCTTTCATATGCTGTTGAGCTTTTCTGCAAAAATAGACGAATTTCTGTTAACGCGAATCACTGGTTTCAGGTATTTTCTATAGACAATGCTGCATGATACAATTTTGCCGTGAAGTCTATTTTTGAATATGCGCTGGATGCCGCTACTGTGCTGTCGGGTAAATTATATTCATTCTTGTCCTATGTAAAGTTCCAGGCAAATTTAAGGTGTTAAATTTAATGAGCAATAAAACCGTCGTACTGATATGAGAAAAATAATTGCAGCATTCAATATGACACTTGATGGGATTTGTGATCATACAGCAGGTATTCCTGACCAGGAAATACATAGCCACTATACGGATCTGCTTAATCAGGCGGATGCTATTTTGTACGGTAGGATAACCTTTCATCTTATGGAATATTGGTTACCCTATGTCAGAAATCCTTCGGGTGAAAAATCGATGGATGACTTTGCGCGCGCAATTGATAAAATACCCAAGATTGTCTTTTCACACAGTCTGAAAGATATCGCCTGGAAGAGTGCGACGTTAGCAGTTGGAGAGTTGGGCAAGGAGGTTCAAAAATTAAAATAGCAACCCGGTAGAGATATTATTGTCGGCAGCCGGAGTCTCATTGTACAATTAATGAATCTTCAACTGATTGACGAATATCAGTTATGTGTCTACCCTGTCGTCGCCGGAAGAGGTCTGTCGTTATTTGAAAATATAAGCAATAGGATTATTCTTAAATTAACGGGAGTGAAGACCTTTAGTGGGGGAGCGGTTATTCTATACTATAAGACGGCAGCGGCTGACTAAATACAGACCAACGCCGTGTTGAAAAGGGTATAATTCTTTACCTATGTCGCTGTCAAAATTTTCAATTGACCAGGTGAAATTTGCTTCCCCGTACCATGAGGTCTTTAACTATGGGAACAAATAACTCTTGGGACAAAAAAAACGCTATCCCTTGTAAGATGGGATAGCGTTGCTGTCGTGGCGGGCTGACGGGGATTACAGTCGAACACCTAATACCGTTTTTGACGTTTTTTGATAGCTTAAAAAGGTAAGGTCGTAAATCAAGAAGGTACCGTGATATTTACTTCCAAAATGATGATAGTTATAAAACATCAAGTATTATTTTTAACAACTGACGATTCCCTCCTTTGGAGGGAGGATAGGCGAATGCACCAAAGTATCGGTCTTGGGGAGAATAATGAAAGAAATTTTTGGCAATGGTAGCAAAACAGGTCATTTCTTAGTCTTTAATAATGATTCTACAGCATCAAACAATAATGTAGCTTCTTGCTCAATAATGATTTCTTTCCAAAAATTGAAAGAAAGGAATCCCAAGCTTATCATTTTATTGCATTGATTTATGATATCATCATAATAGCCAAGACAATTGTAAATAGCTATGGTTTTATCCGTGAACCGAAGCCTGTTATTGACCAAAACATCAAACAACTCATCCATTGTGCCAACACCCCCCGGCAATACCAGACAGACATCAGCTAACTCTATCATCAGTTTTTTACGTTCATGCAGATTATGAACATGAATTTGTTTATCCAAAACCGTTGATACGATTTCTGATTTTATTCTTTTATAAGGCAATACACCTGTTACCTTTCTGTTGTGTTTTTTGAAAATGTCAGAGGCTATTCCCATAATACCTTTTTGGCTACCTCCATAAACCATATCATAATGATGCTCGGCGAATAACCTCAAAAGATGATGTATAACAGTCTGCATTTCATCTGAGTTGCCATTTCTGGCGCCACAAAATATGGTTACTGTTTTTCTATTTCCATCTATGATATGCCTTTCGATATGCTTCAATAGTTTATCGAAGTACAATACCCGATGGGTGTCTTCCACCCACAGAATTTCGGTATATGGCTGACTGGCTTTGGCTACGGTGCGGTGGTCTATGATTTCATCCCGACGACTGAAAATCAATAGCGCATCTTCTACTTTGTCAATAGTCTGCAACGTGTCCGTTAATTCCTTTGGAAAAGGAAAATCGGCAATACGGTTTTCTAAGTTCAAAAGGGGATTGATGAGAATTAATTTGCTGAACAAGTTGTGTTTGGTCAACATTTCCCTAAATTGAAACGCATAGTTCCCACCTGTCGAGTCTCCTATCAGAATGATATTTTCAGCTCCTTGTATTTTATGACACCAATGCTCAAAAAGTTGTGCGAAATCAGTTTCCTTATTCCAGACCACACAATATACATCAGCCGTAGAAAACTGCATTTTTAATAATTGAAATTTGCGAGACTGCTCATCTGAGCCCAAACCGTGAAAATATAGAATCGTCATATTGTTTATTTTTGTGCAAAAATGAATGTCAATAGCGACAAAGGATGTCGTTATATTTTATTGTTATTTATTTTTTAAACGACATCTCTTGGCGTTTATATAGTTTACTTTTGTATCCAATCAAAACATTGTACAATGAAGCAAGTAAGAATTATCGGTACGGGACAATTAAACGGGCCAATATCTGTCAACAAAACTATTCTCTTAGAAGATAATATTGCGAACAGATTACAAGGGAATGATGAAGCTAAATTAGCACTTTTGGCGGTACATTTTCCAGGAGTAAAGTTCAATCCCAGACAAATAAGTTTCACAATATCGCAATATAGAGAACCTAAACGTAAAACGATAAAAGCCAAACAAAAAGTTAAAAAAGAGAAAAAACAACTATCTTTCGGAACAATTATTTCATTTATACTCCTGCTACCTTTCAAATTGGTTTGGTGGGTGTTGAAGTTTTTGTGGAGTAGAAGGTAATTATATAAAACAATAGATTATGGATGTATTAACGTACAATTTAAACCAACTAAGACGTACGTATCGCAAAAGATATGAAAACTATGTCGTGACCCGAATTTTCCACCGATTGAATTTACCTGACTTACAGTTTGTAACTCAGCAGTTAGTAAGGCGCCCAACTGGAATCGCTTTAACAGATTTGTACCTACCTCAGTTAAAGCTACATATAGAAATAGATGAACCTCATCATGGAAACCAAACTGAGGCTGATGAAAAAAGAACAGAAGATATTATTGAAGCCACAAAAAAACTTGACATAGTTGAGGCTAAAGGACATCGGATAGAAAGGATTAGAATTTCGGATGCCGGTGATGATATTAATAAATTTAATGAACTCATCGACAATCTTGTAGATGAAATAAAAAAAATAATTGAAGCAAATGGTTACGAGCCATGGTTTCCAGAGCAGGAATTTGATTTCTCTAAGTTTCTTAAAAATGGAAAATTATCGGTGTATGAGAACCCAAGATTTAGAACTATTGCCGATGCGGTTAATTTTTTAGGGCAAAATGTTCGCGGTATGCAAAGGGCTTTTTTTAGAAGTAAAAAATATCCTGACTATAACTTTTGGTTCCCTAAATTATATCCTAATGGTGGTTGGGATAATAAATTGCAAGAAGACGGGGAATTAATATTTGAAAGGCCAAACAATGAAACCCATATTAGAAATCACTATCGAGCTATAATCAATGATGATACTAAACGGATAGTTTTCCCAAGATTTACAGATAATCTTGGTGCCGTCATTTACCGTTTTATGGGGATTTATATTGTAGATAAAGAGCGGTCTTCTGAAACAGAAGGCATTATTTACAGAAGAGTATCCTCAGATTTCAATTTGTAATATGATTTATCTTGATAGCGACACATTTTGTCGCTATCACTTCTCACTTTTGAAAAAAGGAGAAGAAACCATGAATACAAAGACAGAAACCCCTGATTTACTCAATCTGTTTATCAGCATTTACGAAAGTGCCAAAGATTGCAAACTCACTGAAACTTATTTTAGGCAAATAGAAGATAAGCTCGCCGTTATTGCCAAAAAATTTCACATTAACCCTATTCAGAGTTTTTTGTTGGTCAATATTACGGTATTCGACTTGGAGGACAAGTCTGTGAAAATTGACTGTCTGTCCGATTATTTTGGATGCAATGTCTTGCATATCGTCCAATATCTGCCCGAACTCGAAGACATGAGCAATAAACAGCTCATCAAGATAGAACAACGTAAATATAGTGATGCATCTATCGCCAATAAAACCTTTTCGATATCCAAAGATACATTGGACACTATCATCAAAAACCGTGACTATATACAGCCCGAAAAGGAAGAAGTTAAAGATGCTATACACGTACTGGGGCAAATCTGTACATTGGTCGATAAAAGAAGTGATGAAGAGATTGACACCCGTGATTTGTTTCGTGAGGTCGACAAATTACTTGTATTACACCAAGAGTTTTCTTTTATCAAGGCGGTACAAAATCTCCAGCTTGATACAGAAGAAAAATGTGTGTTGTGCTATTGCATTTGGCAGGTCTTATTGGGTGAGGACGAGACAGATATATATGGTTTACTGTCCAAAATATTCGACAAAGACCGGCAAAGAGTGCGATATATGCAAGAGATTATCTCTAAAGAGAATCCATTGTTGAGAGGTGAATGGCTCAATATAGGTAAAGGGATTTTTAGTTCAGACAGCAATTTTGTCTTGGCTGAAAAGACCATAGCATTGCTTAAAGTGCATGACATTGAAGTATGGGCAACACAGCAAAACCCTGATAATGTGATTTTACCATCGGCGATACCAGCACGTAGATTATTGTTTTCAGAAGCTGACCAGAGACAGTTGACCCTGTTGCAACATAGCCTGACTGACGAGCATTTTCGACAGATGCAACAACGTCTGACTGAACGTCATCTACCGAATGGTATTACCGTACTTTTGCATGGAGAACCGGGGACAGGAAAGACCGAAATGGTCTTACAACTCGCTCGACATACCAAGCGGGCAATACTGAAAGTGGATATTTCGGAAACAAAATCGTCTTGGTTTGGCGAAAGCGAAAAACTTATCAAAAAGGTATTTACACAATATCGCTCCTTTGCCGAAAAGCAAGAGCTCAAACCGATCTTGTTTTTCAATGAAGCCGATGCCGTGATAGGTAAACGAAAAGATAATAACTCATCTAATGTTGCGCAGACAGAGAATGCTATTCAGAATATTATTTTGGACGAAATCGAAAATTTTGACGGAATATTGATTGCAACGACCAATTTGATTAAAAATTTGGACACAGCTTTCGAGCGTCGCTTTTTATTCAAAGTACAACTCAACAAGCCATCAGCTGTTATCAAAGCACAGATATGGAAAGCAAAGTTGCCTTTTCTTTCTAAGTCAAGCTGTCAGAGTTTGGCACAGCAATACGATTTTTCGGGAGGACAGATAGACAATATTGTCCGTAAGGTAGAAATACATCAGGTCATTCACAACGAAAAACTAAAACTCAGTTCTATCATAGAGTTTTGCGAAGCTGAACGTTGGGAAACTGCCAAAGTCGTTCAAAAAATCGGGTTTATCAACTAAGGCGACGTTCTATGTCGCTATGTTTTACTATCTTCATCGTCAAATTTAAGTATTATGTCAGTCAGAGAAACTCTTATCCGTCACAATTTGGTAATCAATAAATTACGAACTCGTCCGATGAGTTGGGAGGAATTGGATGATTTTTTGGCACAAGAATCAGAATTGCAGGAGTATAAGCTTCAAGTAAGTCAAAGGCAGTTCCAACGGGATGTCAATGATATTTTCGTTTTGTACGGCATTGAAATCAAAAACAACAAATCTTCAAAGAGATATGTGATTGTTACTTCTCATGAAACGGAAGCTCGCTCGTTGGAGGCTTTCGATGTATTCAATCTACTTAAAATGGGTGGTAATACGACCAAAGAAGTTTCCTTTGAAAAAAGAAGACCGTTAGGCACCGAACATCTTGCGGGTATTGTCCATGCAATCCGCAATACACTCTATATTAGTTTCACATATCATAAGTTTTATGAAATCGACAAAAAGACACGCCGAATAGAGCCTTATATGCTCAAGGAAGTCAAAAATCGGTGGTATGTTATCGGAAATGATGTAGAGGTAAATAAAATACGGATTTTTGCCCTCGACCGCATTGGAGAACTACACATTTTAAATAAAAAATTTACTCGCCTTAACTCCATCAACGTAGAAAGTATGTTCAATTCTTGTTTTGGCATCATCTTGCCCGAAGAAAACCAAAAAGTCGAAGAAATCACACTTTCATTCAGTGCATTTCAGGGGAAATACATCAAATCGTTGCCCATTCATCACAGCCAAGAAATTCTTGTCGACAACGAAAAAGAGCTACGAGTCAGACTGCACCTTTATATTACATATGATTTTGTGATGGAGTTGCTCTCTTTGGGACGTGAAGTAACTGTGTTAAGCCCCCCTTCTCTTCAAGAATTAGTAATCAAAAGGCACAAAGAGGTGTTGGGAAATTATAGTGATATAAAGAGAGAACCTGAAATAAGATGATATTTATCTATGTTTTTTATTGACCGTTCCAGTACCATTGGAAATTGACCAGTTTCCATCTTCCTTTGAGCGGAAGCTGAAAGATTTTTCGTCAACTATTGCATACTACTGACCACTATAATCATAGGCTTGTAATGATTGACGGCACATAAGCAAATGTTGCTTCTATTGGTCCTTTTAAATTTCATACAAAAAACCGACTTCGGAGGTTTTTTATACCTCTGCAAGAGCAAGTAGTTTTGAGGTACTAAATTCTATTTAGAGTGCCTCAAAACACAACTTGCTCTGAACAAGGGTTCAGAAAAATCCGTTTTGCAAACGGATTGGGGTTAGCCGAAAAAACCAACCGCTTCCATTACAAATTTCGACAAGAGTATTTGAATAACAGCTATTTACAACCACGCCTTTGAACGCCAAATAGTGCCACAAAGTGCCACGTTTATGCGGGTTGACATTGCTTTTATTTCCTTTGTTGTGGTTAGTTGGCTGGTTGGCTATGGAGTTCACCAATGGGTTAAAGTGATTGCAGGCAATCTATTGGATTTTTAGCTAATGAAACAGTTAATTGAAAATATGCAGGTGCATAAATAGTTACATCGGTACAATGATATATACAACTAACTGTTCAGCTAACCAAACAGCTAATTTGAAATAACATTAAAAACAAGTGATATGATACACGAAGACAACAAAAAACAGCAACCCGAAGTACAGGACTTTTCTATCGAAAATTTCATTGGCAGTGAAAAGAAACAACCTGCACAGGAACAACAGGCAGTAACACATTGGGACGACTTTACCGCACCCGAAACAGACGAAAAAACTGCGGAAACAGGAACGGAACATACAAGACCGTCAGCGAGCAATACCAAAAGAATGACCTCAAAGCCAAAGAAGCTGACCAAAGAAGATTACTGCGGTCAGTTCTTTAAAATTTCGAATACAAGGGCAAGCAAAGGAAAATCGGTCTATGTAAGACAGGAACACCACGAAACGTTTAACAGGCTTATCGGCATTATGGGTATCGACAAACTCACGATTTATGCGTATCTGGATAACATTATCGAATACCACTTTCAGGAGTTCGGGGAGTTGGTTAAGGAAATCTATAATGAGAAACACAAACCGTTGTTCTGATAACGATAGGCTGGTGGTGGTGCGTTTCTCTCTCTCTTAAAATTGTTTCCAAAAGAAAAAAACAGAAAAAAAAGAAAGCCATTTTAAGAAGGCGGACAGGTGAAAAAACCAAAAGGAAACGGAATAAGTCCCGAAGGGTGGCAGGGCAATCACGCAACAACTCGGCGAAGCCACCTTAATTTTGTCCTGCCATTATGCCGTAGTCTTTTGGCTGGGTCGTGCGGTGGCTGTCCGCCTTACCTTTGCTACCTTTTTTATTCTTTTTTGGCAATATTTTCAAATACTTCTATCATTGTATTTAGCAACTACAAGCCAAATACTACCTCTCACTGCAACAATTAAAAGTTGCATCGCTCTTCAAGTTAAATTTAAAGATAAAGTTGATAATCAGCTTTGTTTTTATTTAAAAGGAATACAGCGATGGAAAACAGTGAGAACAAAAAGGAAACTCCCGAAATCGACAAGACCATTTTGGATATAAATGAGCAAAGGGAGCGTGAGAAAGAGGAAAAATTTGTAGATTTAATCATTGAGATTATTGTGTCTGCAACATTAAGGGAATACTATGAAAAGAGCGATAAGATACCTACGGTTCAGCCAACTCGGACAAAGTAACGGTTCCATCGAAAGACAGGAACTCTATACCGACCAATGGCTGAAATTCAACGATGTCGAATTGGTTGATACCTTTATCGACAGGGGCAAGAGCGCACGGACATTTGACCGCCCTGACTTCATCAAATTGAGGGAGTTCATAACCAAGCACCATAGGACGGTGGACTATCTCTTGGTTGACCAACTTGACCGTTTCAGCCGTGATGCAGGGGAAGCGATGAGCATGGTCAAACTCCTTCAACAGAAATACAGCATACAGGTCGTAAGCGTCACAGAGGGCATTGTCTTCGATTATGACACGCCTGGAAGTTTCTTCCGTGCAGGATTGCAGTTGTTGCTTGCCGAAGAGGACAATATCAACCGAAGTATTAAGGTAAAGGGTGGTATCTATACCGCAAAAGCCAAAGAGGGAAGATATGTTTACAAGAACGCTCCGTTCGGGTACAGGAAACAGGGAGAACGCAAGGAACGGCGGTTGATAATCGAGGAAACCGAAGCCAAGATAGTACGGTTCATCTACGATGCCTATTTGAGAGATACACCACTTTATCTGATAAAAGAACAAGCTCAAAGGTTGGGCTTTCCGACAAAGGGCAATATGGCTATCGAGCGTGTGCTTAAAAACCCGACCTATGCAGGCTTGCTGAAAGTGGAAACCTACAAGGACTATGCAGGCGGATTGTTTGACGGCATCCACGAACCTATCGTTGACAAGACCACGTGGATGATGGTACAGGAGAAAATGAAACGTCCCGAAAAAACAAGGACGGTCATCGATGATGAAATCCCATTGCGTGGGGTATTGAAATGCCATTGTGGAAACCCATTGTCGGGCGCACCGTCAAGGGGCAAATCGGGTAAGTATTTCTATTACTACCCGTTGTGCATTTTAAATAATGCTGATTTTTAAATTGTTGATATTTCTGTTGAATATGTTTTTGTTGATGTACTGAATTACTGTCATGGCCGTTATCTTTGT
>Ga0182746_1000525_pt1 | contig 50373 bp, 36 predicted proteins | sample eDN3rd30CBELigOP_FD_128881 | JGI IMG/M metagenome (GOLD analysis project Ga0182746, IMG submission 128881) | Enriched Organic Plus compost microbial communities from Emeryville, California, USA - eDNA 3rd pass 30_C BE-Lig OP (version 2) (version 2) ...
AAAGTCATTCTTGCGAACCACATCGTAGTTTACATCCAACTCTACCCCCCAGTTCTTGATTTCACCGGCGTTGTCCTGCATATTGGTATAGCCGGAAGATGACGGAATAGGCACGTCAAACAGCACATCCGTGGTCTTGTTGTTGTAATAAGTGAAAGATGTACGCAAGCGGTTGCTGTTAAAACGCATATCCAGCCCGGTTTCGAATTCAGTCTTGATTTCGGGTCTCAAGTAAGGATTACCAACTCGGTTAGCCGGTACAAATGCGCCATTGCCAAACCACGAAGACTCCAGGTTTCCTCCATTGGAATCCGAATAGGTCGGGGCTGAAAACTGGCTGATCGTACGGTACATAACAGGTTCTACACCCACCATAGCAAAGGAGGCTCGCAGCTTACCAAACGAGAAATAATCCGGTAATTCCAAATTGCGATGAAACTGCCATGCCAACGTAGCCGAAGGGAAGAAGAAACTGCTCTTAGCCAACTCGCCAAATGTAGAAGCACTCTCAAAACGACCTGTCAGCATTAAGAACAGGTAGTCTTGGTAATTCAAGTCCACAGAGCTGTACAGCGCCGCATTGCGACGGAGTGTTCTGTTGTTGGATAATCCATAAGATCCTGCCCGCCCGTTGACAAAATTTCGAAGAGGCGAATCCGGATCGATAAAACCCGTTATCATTCCTGATATATCTTGGTTGCTTCTTTGGTTAAAGTTGAAACCGACCAACATCTCCGAATGTAAACCTGCATACAATTTCGGTCGGAATATGGTGATTGCGTCTGCATTGATTTCATAGTCCATCTCTTTGCTTTCGTCATACCGTCCCAAAGATTGAAGCTGACCGACACTGCCTGTCGCAAAATAGGCATTCCGTTCATCGATATAGGTATCGACTCCCGAGCGCAACATCACCTCCATCCAATCCGTGGCCTTTGCATTAAATTGGAAACTGCTGATAAAGCGGTTCACACGGCTAAAGTTCTCTTGATTATGAATGGTCCATAGCGGATTATTCCAACCTGGGTTTGCAAGGGCGCCAATCGGACTTCTAGAACCCCGTTGGCGGTTTCTTTGAGGAGTTGCCCCTGCTCCTGTGTAATACTCCCCTTCATAATCCAGGATGTTGAAATCCGGAGGTGTTCTCAGCATCCCCAAGTAAAGCCCCGAACTGGAGTTTCCTTTGCGGATACGGTTGCTGTTTGAGAGGGTATAGGCTGTATTCGTACTCAAGGAGATCTTTTCACCAAACTTGCGGCTGGCATTCACCCGAAATGTAGTCCTTCGGTAATCACTGTTATTGCGGATAATACCATCCTGCTTAAAATCACTCAAACTAACAAAATAAGTCGCCCGGCTATCTCCGCCACTCAAGCTCAACGAATTGTCCAAAAAATATCCATTCTGGAAAACCTGATCAAAATTTGAATCATGATAGATAGTCTGGTCTCGTTTTTCGACCACAGGATAGTAGATATTGCCATTGGCAGCCCGGAAGAAAGCACCCGTGTTATCGATGACATCCGACCCACCAAATCGATCCGCGATCAAATCTCCCCAAGCTTGTTGTGATGTTGAGTTGTATATACCGGCATTTCCCTGACCGAAAGTGCTTTGCAGAGGGTGCCTTTCCAAAATCTGGTCGTAAGAATACGAAGATTTGAAGGATATATTTAGTTTGTCATTAGCTTTTCCTTTTTTGGTGGTAATAACAATGACACCGTTGGATGCTCTGGATCCCCACAAGGCAGCAGCAGCGGCTCCTTTCAAAATGTCCATGGATTCAATATCATCTGGGTTGATGTCATTCAGACGCGATTGCTGGTTTACGCCCTCGGTAGAGTTTCCTGAAGATGAATTGTCAATTGGAATACCGTCAAGTACGATCAATGGTTGTATCCCACCAATTGTGCTGGCACCACGTATCTGTATATGTGAGCCTGCTCCCGGATCTCCGGATGTTCTGGAGATGCGTACACCTGAGGCTTTTCCGGCCATACCGTTGATCACCGATCCTTCCATCGAACTGGCTATCTGTCCTCCGCCGATCTGCGATGTACTGTACCCCAAAGCATCCGCTTTACGCTCAAAGCCCAAGGCATCAACCACCACCTCTTCTATTTGTTTAGCGACCGGGTAAAGAGTTATCTCTATAGTACGCCTACCGTTGATTGTCTCTACATGCCTTTCATATCCTAAATTGCTAAAAATCAATCGTTGAGCGGCTTCCGGCAGAGCTATCCTATAACGTCCCTGGGCATCGGTCACCGTTCCTCCACCAAATCCCTCTATCGATACGGAGACTCCCGAAACAGTCTGGCCATCCGAAGATACGACACGCCCCTCTACAATCCTGTCCTGTAATGTAGGCGAAGGAGAAACTGTTGTTTTCTGCATATTAGAGACTTCTTCGTCTTTGGACACTGCGGCACGCTGATCTATTTTTGGCCGAACTTCTGCCTGTGCATCCCTTTCACTTCTACGGACAATGATATAATTTGTACTCCCCGATATTTTGTTGAACGTCAAAGGACTGTTTTTAAGCCAGGCATTCAGAATCCGCTCAGTCGAATAATTATACTGTACAATCGCCTGTTGATTCACTTGTATTCCTTTGATGATTCCCGGCTCATAAATGATTCCTGTCCGGGTCTCCTTGATGAGCAATTCTAACCCTTTTTGCAATGAGATCAGTGTGGCACCGTTCTTTTTCTGCTCTGATAGCGTGACGGATATTCCGTTGGGGTATGTGGCTTGGGTCTGTCCTATCCCCATAATATAGAACAATAATACCAGTCCAAGCGGTTTATACATGTGATTAAAAAACATGAGTTGTCTGATTTTGTACATGAATCCTGTGTTTTTTTATTTCCAATATTTTTACTGTATCCTGGTCTCTTACGATCACTAGATCCAGAGCCTTTTCCAATACGTGCAGAAGATCATCGATATTGTCCAGTCTGATCTGTCCACTAAGTTTCCTTTTCAACAAAGTTTCATCATCACATTGTATGGTCAAGCCATAGCTTCCCTCGACAAATTGTATAATTTCACTTAGGGAATTGTCGTTCAACAGTATCTTTCCATCTATCCAGGAAATATGAGGCTGTGCATTCGTCTCACTCATGACGAGATCCCCAGATGTATTGATCTTCACCGATTGTCCCGGTTTCAAAGTGTATACTTCGCGCTCTCCTTTCTTCCTAATGTCCACACGTCCGGATTCCAGCACGACATAGCTGTTGTCTGTCGTGTTTACACTAAATACCGTACCTATCACATCAATCAGTAGTTCTTCAGTATGTACCTCAAACCTTCGGTATTTCCCATCGGTCATCTTTTCAGGATTCACTTTGAAGTGGGCCTCGCCTTCTAACCACACCTGTCTGACAGAGTCATCGTCCCAGGACTTATGGAAGCGAATGCTACTGTTCCTATTAAGCGTCACTTCGGAACCATCAGGTAGTTTCAACATAGCCTTCTGGGCAATATCTGTTTCAAAGGTGATCGTGGGGTTATGCCACAGCTGAAACCATATCACAACCGAAACCAATACACCTGCCAATACTGCCACCAGCCCATAAATCGGTCTTCTGATGGATGATGGTCTACTGCTATTTGTATACGTTTCTTTACGTATCCTGTCCTGTAGTTTACGCCAATGTCTTGAAGTAGTATCTACATTGTTGTTTTCGGTATTAAAGCGAAGGCTGTTCACGACCAGAGTGGCGCGCTCGATAACTTCTTCGTATTCAGGATTTTCCTTTATCCATTTCTGCCACTTCTCCACATCCTCAGAATTACTCCGATATACGAAATTGATGAACGATTCACTTGCTAGTTTTCTATCTATTTTTTTCATTTTTTCAAACATGCTACGTCAACATCTTTGTTCAGAGATTTTGTTTATATACTTGGCCCTTTCAAGAGCTGTAGTCACTCGGAATAACGATCCAGTGACATTGCCCGGAGTAATGCTTCATTGTTGCGCAGGACCTGTAGCGCTGCCTGACAGTAATTGAGCACAGACTGGTAGTTGATCCCCATTACCTTTGCAACTTCTTTGTATGGAATATCCTGGTAAAATCTCAGATAAATTACTTCTTTTTGCCGCTTGCTCAGCTGATTCAATGCTTCCTTGACGATTGAACGCTTAAAGAAATCGCCCTCTTCTCTGATCATGACCATCTCTGGAGAAAATTCGATATCGGGATTGAACGTAAATAGCTCCAGTGCCAGCACCTGCTTGCGCCGGATCTGTTTTAGTTTCAGCAGTACCCGTCGTCTGAGTGAACTGAGCAGATAGGCTTTGATGGAGACGGCTACCCCCAAATTTCTACGTGTATGCCAAAGACTCGAAAACATATCCTGTATAACATCATCGCTGACATGCTCATCTTTGCTGATATTCAAGGCATATTGGTATAGTAGTGGGTAATTCTTGAAATAAATCGTTTTGAATGCCGCTTCATCCCCTTTTTTGAACAGCCCCCACAGCTCGCTATCGGTGAGCGCTGGACTTGTGCCTGATGTGACACCCGGTTTTTGTTTCATATTTTCCAAAGGTCTCATGCTATTGATGCTGTTTGTCTATCTATTTTAAGAAATTGGCCGCCGATGGAGCCATGCTCCTGTTGCTGTGTCCCGCACCGGGTACTGTGGCAAGCTTCCATCCGAAAGACACCCCACGGCTAGCTGCCAACTCTTTGTGATAATTGAAATAATAATGCCCCCGTGCAAACCGATGAGGTCCTTGTGCCATAGCAGGCGGATCGGTATTGAGATTATCGTCTACATTCACATCGGCCTCACCCAACAGAATCACTACATCCTGTGCCAAAGCACGATTGATCTGCTCATCGGTCAGCCCAAGGTTGCTTATGCCATAAGGATAAGCCGTACCCACATCCAATAATGTGTACCAGCCCGCATTGGCAAAAATAGCCCTATTAAGTCTCATTGGCTCAGATTTGAGAGTCACCATACGGCTTACAAACTGCGAACCTGCTGAGTGTCCATAGATATTGTACGTTTGCTGAGTACCGCCGATCTCCGCAACGACATGGTCGAAGATAGCCTCAATCGTAGAAAAAGTCCACTGATCTTCCGGATTCAAAGTTCCGGAGGTTCCTCCGCTTCCACTGAATACATTGCCTACGTTGTAGTACCTGCTTCCAGGATAGGCAGCGGTAGAATATTCAGGAGCGATAATGAGCCAGTTGTTTTCACGGGCAAGATTGACCCAATTGTTACGGTAGGTCTGTCCATTACGCTCTACACCATGCATAATAAACAGGATAGGTACATCCTTGGGGGCATCCCGTGGTGTGTAAAACCATACTTTGATTGGGCGGGAATTTAAGGGTTCATATACGTAGGTAAACGAACCGCCCCCTGCATCGTTAAGGTCATTGGTGGCCAATATACCCAGATCCGGTAAGATTGTGCGATCTTTTTGACAAGCAGTAAACATCCAAGTGCCTACTACGGCGATAATCAATAAATATATTCTTTTGTACATTATCTCTTTTCTAAAATTTGTGCTATTTAATTTAATTCCACCAACCTGTCCAGTCATTTCCAGGATCTACCGCACCAATATAGGGTGCAGGGCTAAACCAAGAATCTAATGTGACAGGATCTAGCGCACCATTCGTGTCTACACCCTTATAGCCTTCCGTAATAGTGACAGGAGTAGTATTATTAAAATAAGGTGATGCGGATGAATTATAGCTGGAAGCGCTGCTATGGAAGTTCTGATTACCACTACCGTTGCCCCAAATCCGACTATGAGCAACGAGGACATCATTGGTAGCATCGGTACGCAATCCGGGATTACCTGTACCGTTTATCCAACAGTTGTAGATACGCACCTTTGCTCCTCCTGTATAAACACCGCTACTCTCATCACGAATACGTATACCCCGTGTATTTGTCTGACCTCCTCCTTGGATGCTTACATTACTAAACACAGGGAAACCCAAAGCCCCTACATTTCCATATCCGTCGATAGCTGTGTAAGCACCTCCAGGATCATCACTATAGGTAGCTACAAAAAACTGGATCAACCCACTATAACCGGCCTTCCACAACAAGGCTCGGCCTTGAGGGCTGTCCACAAACAAATACTTAATCTTAACAGTACCTCCTGAGATTGAAACCCCTGTTCTACTTGTTCCAGACCTGTTCACATAAATATGTTCAAGTTGGGTACCACTACCCACCGCATTCAAGTTGAGCGCACCATTCACAAGAGCAGCTGCAGTGCTCGTTCCCGAGGTCACTTGTGCTCCGGCATAGGCGATCTCTACATACTTCAAACTGCCTGAATCATCAGCCTCATCTGCCCCTCCATATTGACCATAATCGGAAATAATAGTAGGATGAGTAGTGGTGACTGGAGCCAACCCATGAATAAAAAGGCCAAGCCACTGTCCTCCCGCGCCGCTTCCGGTTCGAGCCGCTAAGCTAGTGAATACAATAGGCTCTGCTGCTGTTCCTTCGGCCATGATTTTTGTACCTGTAGTAATCAGCAGTGCCGCGTCAGCTCCATCAGCATAAATAGTTGTCCCTTCCTCAATAGTCAGGACAGCTCCCTGAATAACAGCAACTTTGCCACGTAGCAAGTAATCGTGATCGTTAGATAAGGTCACATCTCTGTTGATATCGAGATTGATCAGTTTATAGTTATTACCACCAATCGTGATATCCTCAAACTCAAAATCGGGAATTGGCGGTGCATCAATAATCTGTATCGTAAGACTCTGCTCCGTACGCCTGCCCTGTTTGTCTTCCAATACAAACAGATAGACAATTTTATCTCCGCTGATCGCTCCCTCTGGAACAAGATACTGAATGGCGTATATTCTTCCTACCTGCCCGGAGGTACCTTCGATGGTTTCTAAAAGCTGTCCACCTCTGCTCACCCGGATAGCGGCAATACCAGCTTGCGCTTCCAGCGAAATCGTCACATTGACCATCTGACCTTCGTAAGCCTCTACCACATTACTTTCCGTAGACAACATGATCCCAGGTGCAGGACGCTCATTGTTTGTTGTGTTGAACGTATCTTTTTTACAACCCGTAAAAAAAGAGAGAATAAAAAAACAAAAAGCATAATAATAGCATGCCTTGGGTTTTGTTAAATTCATCATATCATTTATCTCTAATGTTAATATTTAGTAGCTGTATTGATGAGAATTATAGCCGGCAACGGTCGTGTGCCCAACACATCATAATAGATCTACGTCAGTTATTTAAAGACATAGAGCACAAACATACCGTTTGATACTCATCGGATTAAAATTTTCCACAAAAAAAAGTTATCTTTGTAATAGAGGAGATCGTTCATAAAAAACTCTTTTTCAAAGTTATCCACATACGTTAATTGCTGTTACACAGATTTTTATTGAAAAACACAAGCTACCAGACGGCTTTTCTCCTCAGCCTTGTGGACAATGTGGAAAAGTATGGCTACCGCTCCCCCGTAAAATATAGGATATTTGTTCTTGTTGAGATTGACACTATCTCAGTTCAGCGTTATTTTATAATCACAGACGATTACCCTGTAGAGGGTAGCCGGTTCAAAAACATAACAAGACATGGCTAGAATCATTAAATTTGAAAAAAACGATTGTGCGCCTTGCGCACAGGTGTCCGCCTACTTGGACAACAAAGGTATTTCTTATGAGACGGTAAATCCATTCGATGCACCGGAGCTTGCCGTCAGATTTAAGGTTCGTACAGTGCCTACTGTCATTGTGTTGGAGAATGATGAAATAAAGCACCGTGTCATCGGTTTCAAACCCGAAGAATTGGAAGCTATTGCAAAATAAATCGTTGGTCTGTAAAAATTGGAGGGAAAAATGATCCATCTATATTACGATAGTAAAACCGGTAATGTTCGACGCTTTGTCGAAAAGGTGATACAGGTTACCGGTTGGTCTGCTCAATGTATCCAAGAGGATATGGAGGTAGACACGCCTGGCCATTTGGTTACGTTCACGACAAACTTTGGCAAGGTTCCCCCTTTGACCGAAGAGTTTATGAAAAACCACAATGACAAGATCTTTTCGGTAAGTTCCAGTGGAAACCGCAATTGGGGAAGAAATTTTGCGATCGCAGCAGACAAGATCTCAGCCATATACGACACATCATTGGCATTCAAATTCGAGCTTTCGGGCACCATGGAGGATATTAATCAATTTATCGATATAATAAAGAATCAATACTATGATAGCAAACGAGGTAGCAAAAAACTGGATATTGCTTAATAACGAAATCATGATCAAACATGATGACGAGTACAGCCTCCACAAAGATAAGGAGGCTGTTCGTGCCTATTTCTTAGAGTATGTCAACAAGAACACAGTGTTCTTTTACACGCTCAAAGAAAAAGTCGATTATCTGATTGAGCATGACTATTACATCAATTTCTACGAATGGTTCACATTTGAGGAAATGGAGGAGGTGTATAATTTTGTCTTCGCCAAAAAGTTCCGTTTCCAGTCATTTATGGCTGCCTTCAAGTTTTTCCAAAGCTATGCCCTGCGTGATGACTCCGGGGAGAAATTTTTGGAAAGATACGAAGACCGTGTCGTAGCTGTGGCCTTGTTTCTCGCTCGTGAGGAAGGGGTACAGAAAGCTATCGAATACGCCGAGATCATGATCAATCAAGAATATCAACCTGCTACCCCGACATTCTTGAACGCCGGAAAAAAACGTTCGGGAGAATTGGTCTCCTGTTTTCTGGATGAGATCGGTGACAATCTCAACGGTATCGGTTATGCCGTCGATTCGGCAATGAAATTATCTTCCATTGGCGGAGGTGTATCCTTCAATATCTCCAAGATCCGTGCCCGTGGCGAAGCTATCAAGGGCGTAGACGGCCGTGCCGGAGGAGTCCTTCCCATTATGAAAATCATGGAAGACACATTCTCCTATGCCAATCAGCTCGGTCAGCGTCCCGGAGCAGGAGCGGTGTATCTGAATATCTTCCACTCGGATATCGAAGAGTTTTTGGATTGTAAAAAGATCAACGTAGACGAGAAAGTCCGTATCAAGTCTCTATCGATCGGTATCATCATCCCGGACAAATTCATGGAACTGGCCGAAAAAGACGAGCCTTGTTATCTGATCTATCCACATACGGTCATGCAAGAATATGGTCAGTTTTTGGATGAAATGGATATGGATGTGATGTACGATGAGCTGATCACCAATCCAAACGTCAAGAAAAAGAAAATCAATGCCCGCCACCTCTTGGTCAAGATTGCACAGACACAGAAAGAGTCTGGCTATCCATACATCTTCTTCAAAGAGAACACCAATCGTGCGCACGCATTGAACGGTATAGGAAAAGTCAAGTTTTCCAATCTTTGTACCGAGATCATGCAGGTTTCCGAAGTATCTGATATCGAGATATATGGCAAGGAAGACACGATCCGCTACGGCATATCCTGCAACCTTGGCTCACTGAATATCGCCACCGTCATGGACAACAAACGTATCAGAGAAACTGTCAAAACGGCGATGCGTGCGTTGACTGTCGTGACCGACGTGACCAATATCGAAATGGTCCCTTCCATTGCCAAAGCCAACAGAGAATTGCACTCGGTAGGTTTGGGTGCGATGAATCTCCACGGCTATCTGGCCAAAAGCTTCATCATGTACGAATCACATGAGGCCCTGGATTTTGCCAATACCTTCTTCATGATGATGAATTATTATTCTTTGGAGGCTTCTATGGAAATCGCCAAAGAAAGAGGACGGACATTCGTTGGTTTCGAAAAATCTGCTTATGCGGATGGTACATATTTCGACAAATACTTAAACCGAGACTATCTCCCACAAACGGACAAAGTCAAAGAACTGTTCGAAGGTATCCATGTACCGACTATCGAAGATTGGGCCAATCTAAAGGCTCAGGTACAGGAGCACGGTATCTACCATGCTTACCGTTTGGCGATTGCACCGAATCAATCTACTTCATACATCATGAATGCCACAGCTTCGGTCATGCCTATCGTGGACATCATCGAGGTGCGTGAATACGGAGACAGTACGACGTATTACCCTATGCCGTACCTGACCAATGACAATTATTTCTACTTCAAATCGGCCTACGATATGGATCAGATGAAAGTATTGAAACTGATATCTGTCATCCAACGTCATATTGATCAAGGGGTATCGACCATCCTGCATACCAATTCAAAAGATTCCACACGTGATCTGGCGAAGTATTATATCTATGCGCATAAACTTGGCCTGAAATCCCTGTACTATACACGTACACGCAAGTCGACTATTGAAGAGTGTATCTCTTGCTCAGCTTAATAATAGATTTGGAAATGAGCTAATTTGAAGATTTGGAAATGAGATAGTCTAACGACAAGACATTTCCAAATCGTCTCATTTTCAAATTATCTCATTATATTTTTTAATTTTTCAATGAAACAATTCACTGCCGTAAACTGGAATACCCCGGACAACGATTATGCGTTGATGTTCTGGGAGCAAAATATCAGACAATTCTGGATCGATACAGAATATATCCCTTCGAAAGATATCGACAGCTGGAAAGGGCTAAGCTGGGATATGAAAGAGTGCTATAAAAAAGCCTTGGGTGGCTTGACATTGCTGGATACATTGCAAAGCCATACGGGCATGCCCAAAATCATCGATCACATCGACTCGCTTCAAAACAAAGCGGTACTGTCTTACATGTGTATGATGGAAGCTATCCATGCCAAATCCTACTCGACGATCTTCACCACCGTATCTACGACCAATGAGATCAACGATGTATTTGGCTGGGTCGCACAAAACAAATTCCTACAATTCAAAGCAGCCACTATTGATCAGTATTATCGTGCCATAGACAAAGAAAACCCGACAGACGAAGAATTGTTCATGGCTTTGGGCGCATCCGTATTGTTAGAATCTTTCTTATTCTATTCAGGCTTTTTCTTGCCTTTGTGGTTGTGTGGTCAGGGACAGATGGTCGCCTCGGCAGATATCATCAAGAAAATCGTTGCTGACGAGTCTATCCATGGTGTTTTTGTCGGTTTGATCGCACAGGAAGTTTTTGCCAAACTTCCTAACAAAGAAGAAGTCAAACAACGTTTCTTGGCACTATTGAACGAGCTTTACGAAAACGAAATCAAGTATACCGAAGAACTGTACACCGTAGTAGGACTTACTGCTGAGGTAAAAGAATACGTACGCTACAACGGCAACAAAGCCTTGATGAACCTTGGTTTTGATCCTATTTTCGAAGTGAAGCAGGTCAACCCTATCGTGTTGAACGGTCTGAACACCGAAACCACACAACACGATTTCTTCTCCAAAAAATCCACCAACTACGAGAAAGCAACCGAGATCGTGCATCTGATGCATGAGGATTTTGCCATGGATGCTACGGTAGAGATTTAATACAAATACCAAAGGAGGTTTCAAACCTCCTTTGGTATTTGTAGCTTGCCCTATCCTCGTTAAAATTTTTCCAACTTTATTCCGTAACTTTGTAGCCTTTAACAAACAGGGTTGCCGTGAGGTGGTCCTCCGCAAAACTAATTGAGAAAGAAAACATGGCAAATATTGTAGCGATTGTAGGTCGTCCAAACGTAGGAAAATCCACCTTGTTCAACAGGTTGACAGAAAGCCGGAAGGCCATCGTAGACAATTTCAGTGGAGTAACACGGGATCGCCATTACGAGATCGCAGATTGGATCGGAAAGAAATTTACGGTCATCGATACAGGTGGTTTTGTCCATGGTTCGGATGATGTCTTTGAAGAGGCTATTCGGGATCAGGTACATATTGCCATTGAAGAAGCTTCCGTGATCCTATTTATGGTAGATGTGACTACAGGTATCACCGATCTGGACGACGATATTGCCGATATTTTGCGGCGCAGTTCCAAACCTGTATATGTCGTGGCCAACAAGGTAGACCATGCGAAATTGCACCACGCTTCGGCCGAATTTTATGCCTTCGGGTTAGGAGAAGTCTTCAATATATCTTCCGCATCCGGATCCGGTACAGGCGAGCTTTTGGATGCAGTAGTATCCCATTTTCCCGAACCGGAAGAAGAGGAAGAAACCCCTTTGCCCAAGATTGCTATTGTGGGACGCCCCAACGTTGGTAAATCTTCCCTGACAAACGCTTTGCTTGGTGTGGATCGAAATATCGTCACTTCTATTGCCGGCACCACGCGGGATTCCATACGTATCCATTACAACCAATTCGGACATGAATTTTTGCTGATCGACACAGCTGGTCTAAGGCGCAAAGCCAAAGTCAATGAGGATATCGAATTTTATTCTGTCTTGCGAACCATCAAGGCTCTGGAAGACTCGGATGTGGTGGTCTTGATGTTGGATGCCAACGACGGTATCGAAGCACAGGATATCAACATCTTCCATTTGGCAGAGAAAAACAAGAAAGGTATCGTGATCGTAGTCAATAAATGGGATACTATCGAGAAAGACCATAAGACCATGAAAGAGTTTACGGCACGCATACACGAGAAGATAGCTCCTTTTACGGATGTGCCTATCATCTTCACCTCCGTGACGGAAAAGCAACGTATTTTCAAGGTCGTCGAAACAGCGATGGAGGTCTACCAAAACAAAACCAAACGCGTTCCTACTTCCCAATTGAATGACGTCATGCTTGAAATCATCGAAAACTATCCTCCCCCAGCCATTAAAGGAAAGTATGTCAAGATCAAATATATTACCCAATTACCAGGAAGATCACCGATGTTTGCTTTTTTCTGTAACCTTCCACAGTACATTAAGGATCCATACAAACGTTTTGTCGAGAACAAATTGCGTGAAAACTTTGATTTCAACGGAGTACCTATCCAGATATTCTTCAGACAAAAGTAGATTTGTAGTGGTCAGTGATCAGCAGTCAGTGTTCAGTGATAGTTACTGATAACCGACAACTGATAACTGACAACTGATAACTGACAACTGATAACTAAAAAAATGCAGCACAATCTGACCATTTACAACACACTAACACGAACAAAAGAAAAATTCGAGCCCATACATCCCAATCTCGTCGGAATGTATGTATGTGGGCCTACCGTTTATAGTGATGTACATCTTGGCAATTGCAGGACGTTTGTGTCTTTCGATCTGATATTCCGCTACTTGTTGCATTTGGGTTATAAGGTTCGTTATGTACGTAACATCACCGATGCAGGACATTTGGAAGGTGACAACGATGAAGGTGATGACAAATTTGCCAAAAAAGCAAAGCTTGAGCAATTAGAGCCGATGGAAATCGTGCAAAAATACACATTGGGTTTCCATGAAGTGCTTCGATTGTTCAACACCCTGCCTCCAAGCATAGAGCCTACCGCCACTGGCCACATCTCGGAGCAGATCGAGATGATCAAGAAAATCCTTGACAACGGTTACGCATACGAGGTCAACGGTACCGTATATTTTGACGTGGACAAATATGTGAAAGAACACAACTATACAATCCTGACCAACAGAAAACTGGAAGATTTGCTGAACAATACCCGTGAACTCGGTGGTCAGGATGAAAAAAGGGGACGTTTAGACTTTGCCCTATGGATCAAAGCCAAACCGGAGCACATCATGCGTTGGCCTTCCCCTTGGGGCATAGGATTTCCCGGCTGGCATATCGAATGTTCGGCCATGAGCCGCAAATATCTAGGAGATCAGTTTGATATCCACGGGGGTGGAATGGACCTGGCAGCCACGCACCACACCAACGAAATCGCACAATCCGAAGCTTGCAACCATGTACAACCTGCCAAGTATTGGATGCACACGAATATGCTTACCGTCAATGGTGCCCGCATGTCCAAATCCGCGGGCAATGGTTTTTTGCCCTACGAATTGTTTACCGGCAGTCATCCGCTTCTGAAGCGTGGCTACTCCCCTATGGCTGTCCGTTTCTTTATGTTGCAGGCGCATTACAGAAGTACCTTGGATTTTTCCAACGAGGCTTTGGATGCTGCGGAGAAAGGGTATAAGCGACTAATGACAGCCATCGGACTACTGGACAAAATCGTGCCTGCTTCTCAGAACAAGTTCGATCTCGACATCCAAGCCTTGCGTCAGCGATGCTATGCCGCTATGGACGATGATTTCAACAGTCCGGTGTTGATTGCCGAACTATTCGAATTGGTACGTCTGATCAATTCCGTCTACGACGGGATCCAGCGGATAGATGAGGCTACTCTCATGGAGATCAAAGAAACCATACAGTATTTTATATTCGACATCCTCGGATTGAAAGATGAACAATCGGACGGAGATAACGGCACCACCGAAAAATTGATGGAACTCATTATCCAAATCCGCAACGAAGCAAAGAAAAACAAAGATTTTGCGACATCGGACAGTATCCGCAACGAACTTGCTACTATGGGTATCCAACTCAAGGATAGCAAGGATGGAACACTTTGGAATAAGATTTGATCATGCAAGGACAAAATAGATAAAATGAACTTGAAAAAATCCAGCTATATTTTATTTCTTATCTTTTACATAGCATGCGTTTATCCCGCTTATGCACAGTTGCCCAATAAGGTGGGTGGACTGATATCTGCGGACCGTAATGCAGCTGTGTTGTCCAAAAAAGAAAGTCCACACGCAGCCTTCATGTCGATCGTCGACAAACAATCCGTGTTTTATGTACCTTCACCTGTAAATGCCCTTAATTATCTGAGCAATAGGCCTAATATCGCCGATGTCATGTCTTGGGATCCCAATTTTGCCGTAGTTTCCAAAAGCTTGGATTGGGGGGTGACATCTGGAAAGATGGAATTCCAAAAAGTAGGAGCTATCAAACGATACGGGCAGTACCTCACGGTCTGGAAACGTGGAAAAAAAGGCGTCTGGACGGTGGTCTTGCGAGCAGAAGTAGAAAATTTTGGCAAAAAAAAACCTGCCGATCTTGTCTATTTCGAACCGGACGATTCCTGGTATCTTAAGCATCGCTCGCAAGTACGCCTAAAGCAACGTGAGGATGTGGTCTTTTCGACGGACGAACTCTTTTCCACTATTCTAAAAGCAGATAATGCAGCCGGCTATAGAGAATTTTTGACAGACGATTCTCGCTTTTATTACCCTTGGCAAGAGGAAATCATAGGCAAGAACAATGTATTGGCGTTTATCAAGAAACAACGGATCGATATCATCACCGAACCTGCCTCTGTGGGTAGGGCATATAGTGGTGAATTCGCTTATACCCAAGGTACAGCAACGGTACATACCAAAGAAAAAGCCATCAAATTCAATTATATTCGTATTTGGCAACTCACCGAGGAGTATAAATGGAAAGTAATGTTGGAAATGCTATTTGAAAGATAATCCCCCCTTTATGGACCATTATCAACAATAAACAGGGCCAAACCAAACCTACCTCTTCCCCCCTTAAAAACCCTTTCTTAAAAAATATATTTTTTTTGAGTACTTTTTGCGGTCGGTGTCGTTTTTACTAATGAACTGACAAATTATGCCTTTTTTAGACTAATCAGTTTTTATTAACATACCTAAAAACCAAATACCGTATGAATGGATACCTGGTAATCTATAAACGAACGGGCACAAAATCTTGTGTGCACTACGGCTACATAGCTGATCTGATGTATTATCCGAGAAAATTCCATAGGAGACGCAAGATAATATTGATAAATATTTAAACAGTTTTTTTTAAACTTTACCCCAAATCAGCAATACGAACCAAATACTGAAGAATACAAACCATGACTAACTTTTACAAGCTATCTCTATTGTTTGTCCTGACCCTGATAAGTATGGGTACATGGGCGCAGAATCCTGTGTATGTCAATCATGCAGCCACCGGAAACAACGACGGCAGCACTTGGGCAGATGCCTATACCGACCTGCAAGCGGCCATCAATGCCACTACGACAGGAGAAATCTGGGTGGCGACAGGGAAATATCTCCCTACGAACAACCCGGCTGACCGTGATGCTACTTTTCAGCTAAAAAATGATGTAGCCATCTATGGCGGTTTTGCAGGAGGGGAGAATGACCGCTCTCAGCGAAACTGGGAAACCAATGTCACTGTTCTCTCCGGAGATATAGACGGCGATGACCTTGTAGACATCATTACCGACCCGATAAATCAGATTAATGGCAACAATAGCCATGCCGTAGTAACCGTTTCGGGTGTAAACAATACCGCTATACTCGATGGCGTTACCATCACGGCAGGCCGGTCAGGCAGCACCCTCGGTGGTGCCGGCATCTTCAGCGACGGCGGCAGCCCCACATTGACCAACTTGGACATTACCGGCAATTGGGCCGATGCCAATGGCGGAGCAATGCACAACCGTGGAGCATCAAGCCCCATCATCAGCAACACAAAGATCCGGCACAACAGAGCTGATGGAACCTACGCTGGCGGAATATATAATTTTGGTAGCGGGGTAAAACCAACGCTTACCAATGTGGAGATTTATAATAACCAGGGTGGTAACGGTGGAGGGATGCATAACCGTTCCAGCGCGAGTCCTACACTCACCAACGTCCGGATTATTGGTAATACGGCTACTTCCGGAGGGGGAATAGGTAATACTACCGGAGCAAGCCCTATCCTGACCAACGTAACGATCAGTGGCAATAACGCTACTACTGGTAGTGGTGGTGGTATACACAATAACTCCAGCTTACCCACACTGACCAATGTAGCCATCACCGGAAATGTATCCGGAGCCAGTGGAGGCGGCATATATACTATTGCCGGAGACCTTAACCCTGTCTTAACCAATTGTATTATTAGTGGAAACTATGCCGCTACCAATGCAGGGGCAGTATTCCAGGGGAATACAAGTGGTGTCTGGTCCAGAGTCATTCTACGCAACACTATCGTATGGGGGAACAGTTCCCCTATAGACCCCTCTGTACGTAATGATATAGCATCTGGTAGCAACAACCTGATCGAGGCTCCATCAAATCCAGAGTGGACAACTCAGATAAACAGCAATATTCCCGGTGATCATTCCAGTCTTGCTGTGACAGATATTTTTGTAAATCCTATTGCAGCCACCGCAACTACGCCTACCTTCGATGGTGATTACAAATTGAAAGAAAATAGCCCTGCCATCAATGCAGGCGACAATGTCTTATACACCGATGCCGGTGGAAACCTGGCAGACGACCTCGACCTGGCAGGCGGAAACCGCTTAGTCGGGGATGACATCGACCTCGGTGCGTACGAATACCAAGGCACAACAACACCTGCCGGAGATATTATCTTCGTCAACCATGCCGCTACCGGAAGCAACAACGGAAGCTCCTGGACAGATGCCTATACCGATCTGCAGACAGCACTAAGTACAGCTATCGCAGGTAAGCAGATCTGGGTAGCGGCAGGAACCTACCTCCCGACAGAAAACCTGGGAACAACCACCGCTGACAGGGACAAAGCATTTCTTCTGCGCGAAGGCGTCAAAGTCTACGGAGGCTTTGCAGGAAACGAAGACCCGGCGAGCTTTGATCTGAACACCCGTGATTTCGTGAACAACGAAACCATCCTCAGCGGGGATATCGACGGCACTCCGGATGTGGTCAATACGGATAGTGACGGTACCGTCACAGGCATCACCGGCAACACCGGAAATACCTACCACGTCGTGGTATCCTACAATAACAGCATAGCTACTGTATTGGACGGCTTCACCATCGAAGGAGGAAACGCGGATCCAACAGGAGAAAGCGAAACAGGATCGGTAGAGCCGGAAGCGGGTTTTGATATAGCAAGAAATAACGGTGGAGGCATTTACATCAGAAGAAGTAGTCCTACCCTGACCAACCTTATTGTACGGAACAATGCTGCCTTAGACCATGGAGCGGGTTTACGATTGCAAGGGGGCAAGGAAAACACGACAGGTACTCCTACTGAACAGCTTACTATCAGCCATAGCACCATCAGAAATAACCACGGTACTACTGTAGCTGCTGATTTTAGTGGTAGTCGAGGCGGGGCATTCTCTCTGGTTGGGGAAACAGACCACCTTTTCCCTATGCTGATGTCGGATGTCATTGTGGACGGCAACCTCGCAGCAGTAGGCGGAGCGACACGGATAGAAGTCAATACAGACCCTACTTTTTCAAAGGTCACTTTTTCGAATAACAAAGCCCGTCGCGCCGGAGCAATCTATATATCAGGAGAAGGTAGCAAAGCAAAGATAACCGATAGTTTTTTTGAGAAGAACAAGGTTACCGAAACTACCACCAGTGGCAGCGGCGGGGCCATTCAGGCAAATACCTCCTCAACGCTTGAGGTCAACAACACTCTATTCTCCGGAAATGAAACCGCAGGAGGCTATGGTGGCGCTATATACAAGACATCGACAGGTGCAAAGATTCTTGTCACCAATTCGACATTCATTGGAAATACTTCCAGTGCGGGGGGGGCTATCTATGCAACAGGCAATAACACAAACGGCCGTAACCTTATCCAAAATTCAGTTTTCTACAACAACAGCAGTACTGCTCTCGGTGGCGCCCTTACATTTGGCGGAAGTCCGACCGACATTATCAACAGTGTATTCTATAACAACAAAGCTGCCACGTCCAGTGCAGGTGGAGCGATTAGGATAACCAACAGTACAGCAAATATCATCAATCTGTACAATTCCATTTTGTACGGTAATACAGGTACTGGCACCTATCCGGAATTTTCCATCGCTGGAGGTTCTCTTACCATAAAAAATACTATTACCCAGACATATGGTGCCAATGGTGTCGATGGGGTGCAAGTCGGCATTGATCCACAGTTTTTGAGTACTGATCCAGTCAACGAAGATAATTTTCTACGACTTTCAGCAACCAGCCCTGCCGTCGATGCGGGCGAAAACAGTCTCTATATCAGTGATGATATTGCCACTGATAAAGATCTGGCGGGCAATGATCGGGTGTATGATTATGCCAATGGAGGTGTCATAGACCTCGGCGCGTATGAATACCAGCCCGCGCCGGTACCTGCCGGAGATATTATCTTCGTGAAGGTGGACGCTGCCGGAGGCAACAACGGCAGCTCCTGGACAGATGCCCATACCGACCTGCAGACAGCACTAAGTACAGCTGTCGCAGGCAAGCAGATCTGGGTAGCCAGAGGAGTGTACAAACCTGTATCTCCTGTAAATCCTACAAGTGTCACCGATACCGAACGGGAGGCGACTTTCACACTGATCAATGGTGTAGAAATATACGGAGGGTTTGCAGGAAACGAAGACCCGGCAACCTTTGATCTCAAAGATCGTGATTTCGAAACAAATGAAACTATTCTAAGTGGAGATATCGATTCGGCAGATCCGAACGGTAAGGATGACGTGACGGTCATCACCGCGCCTGCTACACAGATTAAGGGACGCAACAGCTACAACGTAGTGACCGCTTCGAGCGTGGACAATACCGCGGTGCTTGACGGCTTTACCGTCACAGGTGGCTTAGCGGATCGTACGACTGCTGATCTTAGCGACCGGTTTGGGAGCGGAGGAGGTATCTTCAACAGTGGTGGAAGTCCTGTATTAGCTAACCTGAATATTACCGGAAATAAAACCAATCGTCGTGGTGGAGGTATGTTTAATACTGGTGGAGGAGCAACACCGGCTATGACCCATATCCGGATCACCAACAACGAGACCGGGCATCGGGGCGGTGGTATGGCCAACCAAAATAATTCCTCCCCTAAGCTAAACTATGCTGTCATCAGCGGCAACAAAGTAACCGGTTGGGGCGGCGGTATATTTAATTGGAACAGCACTACCCATCTGACCAATGCGCAGATCACCGGGAATGTCGCGGTAGACGGCACTAGCACCGGTCAAGGCGGAGCATTGAACAACAATAATAGCGGCCGTCCTGTCCTGACCAATGTGGTCATCAGTGGCAACTATGCGCAAAGTGACGGTGGAGCCATATACACCAGCCACGCAAACGCCAGACCAATATTGATCAATAGTATTGTATGGGGGAATGGTACAGAAGGAAATAACCCTTCGATATTTGACGATATACATGAAAGCAGCAACAACCTGATCTATATCGCGACACAGACCATTGCCAACAACAATCCCCAACAAGTCGGCAGCAATATTATCGCGGTGCCTAATCCGTACCCATCTACTATTCTTGCAGAGGAGATCTTTGAGGCACCTGTAGCCCCTTCGACTACACCTACCACAGATGGTGATTACAGCCTCAAAGCAGGAAGTGTCGCTATCAACGGGGGCGACAATGCGAAGTACACCGCGGCAGACAAAGACCCGGCCGATGCCCTTGACCTAGCAGGCCTGCCACGTCTTGTCAGCACCAACATAGACCTTGGGCCGTACGAATACCAAGGCATAACGACACCTGCCGGAGATATTATCTACGTAAACCATGCCGCTACCGGTAGCAACAACGGTACTTCATGGACAGATGCCTTCACCAGCTTACAAGCGGCAATTAATTCCGCTTCGGCCGGAGATGAAATTTGGGTAGCCAAAGGAACTTATCTCCCGACAGACAATCTTCAGGGAACAACAACGGACAGGGATAAAACCTTTACTCTGCGTGAAGGTGTCAAGGTTTACGGAGGCTTTGCAGGTTCCGAGCTGGCAGACTTTGATCGGAGCACCCGCAATTTCGAAACAAACGAAACCATCCTCAGCGGTGACTTTGACGGCAATGATGCGGTATTTACAGATGTGAACAGTACTGTCGAAAGTATTAACGGCAATGAGGAAAATGCTTACCACGTGGTCATGTCTTGGAACAATTCACCAGCGACCGTACTGGACGGATTTACCATCAAAGGAGGTAATGCAAACCAAACAGGAGCAGCCCATACACCGGAAGCGGGGTTCTCATTCAATAGAAGCCAGGGAGGCGGAATCTACACCAATAGCAGTAGTCCTACCTTGCACAACCTGGTCGTTGAGCACAACTATGCCACTGCCACAGGCTCGAATCCGGGCGCTGCAGGCATCTACCTAAATGGGGGAAAAGACAATTACGACATCAGCCTTTTCAATGTGAGCGTGAAGGAGAATTTGGCTGTTGCTCGCGGAGCAGGTCTCTATATTACCGGAGCAGGAACTAGCATAGTGGTTGAAGACAGCCGTTTTATCGGGAATAAGAGTACAACACAACTTGGAGGCGGGCTATATGTAGCAAACGGTACGGTTTCCATCGCCCGAAGCGAGTTTATAAGCAACATGGCGGAAACTAGCGGCGGTGCTGTATACAAAGCAGCAGCCGGTGCCGTAGCTTCTATCACGCACTCTACCTTTAGGAATAATGTTGCCGGTGGTCTCGGGGCAGCACTCTATCTGAATAATGATAATAACGGCGGAACAGGAGGTCCCGGCCCTGAAATCAACCAGTCTTTGTTCAGTGGTAACAGTACTATCGGTGGTGCCGCTGGTAATGGCAATGGCGGAGCGGTTGTTCTAGCCAATTCTGCCACTGCCACCTTCAGAGGAACCACTTTCTACAACAATACAGCTGGAGGTACCGGATTGGGTGGAGCTATTCGGACAGCAGGAAACAGCGCAAGGATAGATCTATACAACTCCATTTTGTTCGGAAATAGTGCATCTACTACTGCCACGGCCGATATATCCTACCAGGGTACACTAAATATAAACCACTCCATCACCCAAGTGGCAGGAACGCCTGGAGTCGATGGCGTACTGGTCGGTGCAGATCCGCTGTTTGTGAGTGTGGTCGATACGGATCCGGACTTCTTACGGCTTTCTGCAGGCAGTCCCGCAGTCAATAGCGGAAATAACGATAGCAATACAGACACCGAAGATCTGGCGGGCAATACCCGTGTACAAGGTGGCCGCGTGGATATGGGGGCTTATGAATCGTCTTACGAGAACATTGCGGCGATAAGCAGTGTCCCGGGGATCAGTGTACCCGGTGGCACGGAATTGGCAGATCTTACCCTGCCCGCAAACAGCACTACGGTGACGCTGAGCAATGGCAGCACCGTGACACTGCCCTTGGAAGGCGATCCGTCCAACTGGGAACTGTCTGACGGGGGCACCTACAATCCGGCGGCAGGTGGGACCTATACCTTCCTGGTACCGGTCGAGTTGTTGTCTACATCCGATCCCGATTGGTTCTCCAATGGTGATGACCTCAAAGCAACCTTTGCGGTCATTGTACAAGGAGCTCCAACTTTGGAAGTACTATGGAACGGCCAGGCTATTCCAACAAGTGGGCTCCGGCTTGCCCCTAACGAAGTGGGCGAATTGACCGTCACCACGAGCAGCGATGCTGTGCCGGAGATCACGGCAAATCCGGGTGCACCGGTAAGCCTGTCATCAACAAGCAGCCCGACCACGGTCACCGCCACAGCGATCGGCAACGGACAAATTACGGTGACATTGCCGGCAACTGCTAATTTTGAGAGTATGTCGTTGACCGTAGACGTAGAAGTTGACCGTATTGTGCCTACTGTACAGGTACGTTGGAACGGGGCTGCTATCCCGACAAGTGGATTGCAACTGACTTTGGGCGATCCGCAGGGCGTATTGACTGTCGTCACCAATAGTGATGCCATAGCAAATATCGCAGCCGATGCCTTGTTGAGCTTGTCGTCAAGCACCAGTCCGAGCAACGTAACCCCAGTCTCTGCCGGAAGTGGCCAAATGACTATCACTTTGGTCCAGACCACTCGTTTTGAAGCACTTACCATGACAGTAGAGGTACAGGTCAATAAAATGGCACAGCAGATCCGCTTGTACGCACCACAAGGTGTATTGCTCAGTGCCGGGACAGCCTCACTAATGGAAGTTTCTTCCACCAGCGGCCTTCCGGTCACATTATCCATAGATGACCCATCTGTAGCCAGCCTTTCGGGTACTGACCTGATCCTGCATAAACGAGGCAAGGTATCTGTGACTGCGACACAAGAGGGCAACGATGAGTACATGCCGGCCGAACCGGTCACAGTAGAGATATACGTGATCGGTGATGGTGATGGATTGCGCGTACACCCGGCTTTATCTCCGAATGGCGATGGCATCAACGAGTACCTACGTATAGACGGTATTCACAATTATCCGGACAACACCTTGATCATCTTTGATAGAAGCGGTACCGTGATTACAAAAATAGACGGTTATGACAACGATACCAAGATATTTACCGGAGAAAATGTACATGATGGTACATACTTCTATAGACTGAACTATACGACCCAAAATGGGGAACGCAAACATTTGCAGGGATATTTTGAGATCAAGAGATAACACTTAAAGGATGGCCCTCCAATTGGAGGGCCAAAAAAAGAAGATAAACAATGAAAAACACGACAATAAAATCCTATCTATCGGCAATAGTATTTCTGCTACTGACTGTCAGCGTACAGGCACAACACGGTCTAAGCTACAACCAGTTCGGTCAGATACGCAATGCATTCAACGGATCACTCAGCATCATGGATCCCGATGGAGGGGCGACCATGTTGGGGCGCCTGCAATGGATCGGCATGGATGGTGCACCACGGGCTTACTGGGCGAGTGGCCACCTAGGTCTCGGTGGGCTCGTGACGATGGGTGTAGATCTCAAACATGCCAGCCTAGGCGCATCCAGGGATCAGGAAATGAGCGCTTATCTGGCGAGTGGCATCCGGTTGTCCGAAGACGAATACCTGGCGCTCTCCTTAGGTGGCGGCTTATTGCACTACAACGGTAAATTCTCACAATTGGATCCACTGGATCCCTCATTTCGAGAGGATACCCGTCGTACCCAAGGAATGATGAGCATCGGGACATCCTACTTTCGGGAAAACAAGTTTTATTTTGGTGTGTCAATTCCCCGACTGATTCTATCCAAACCAGATCCTAATCAGGATTACAATTTCAGACGTGTGTATTACATCACAGCCGGTGCTCTGTTGCGAGTAGATGACGCCTTTCATATCCGTCCGTCCTTTATCGTGAGCCACATGGCTGATATGCCAGCCCGGTACGATGTAAATGCATTGGCTTTCTTTGCGCAGAAATTTGGGCTAGGCCTAGGTGTACAGAACCAAGGTGACCTGTCTGGCCTCATGCAATTTAATATCGGAAGCTTTGGAATCGGCTACAGCTATCAATTTAATACAAGTAGCAGTACATCGAACAAACATATTTCGAACAATACACACGAGATCGGCCTGCGGTACAGGGTTGGGGGAATGAAGATGTTATAATTTGGAATCCAGATGATTTGATTTAAAAAACAAAAAAACCACCTGATCAGGTGGTTTTTTTGTTAAAATAATTTGCATTAATCTGCTGCTATATCCTTTTGCGAAGTCCAGATCTTAAGCTCACCGCAGGATAAGAAATCCGGATTGATATCGATATACGTGCTCTCTCTCCTACTTTCGAACCATTCGCTCAAAGTTCTATTTATTTTATCCTGACGAGCCGCCTCTTTGATCTTGGCAAAGTCCTGATCCAAATTGGCTTTATGTGGCGGTATACGTGATTTGAGATAATAAATCCTATAGGTGACATCTCCACTCCCCTTTTCGGTATACAATATAGGTTTAGAAACCTCGCCCGGCTGCAAAGGGTCTATAGCGTTGAATACAGATACATCCTCCAATTGACTAACAGGTATCAAGGTCGAACGGTCCTCCATATTGGTCACTACACCTCCGTTGTACTTGGTATTGTTATCGTCCGAATAGAGAGAAGCTGCCGTATTGAAATTGATTTTCTTTTCTGCAATTCTATTGGCTATGCTGTCTATCCTTAACTTAGTACGTTCTAGCGAAGCCTGTGTCGGTTTTATTCGGACCAAAATATGCCTTACCTTCACCTCTTCACCCCTTCTGTCCAATACCTGTAAAAAATGATATCCAAATTGTGTTTCGAATACTGGAGAAATTTCACCTTCTTTCAATTTGAATGCCTGGGCAGAGAATTCCTTCACCCAAGTATCGCGTGTAGCGTAATCCATTTCACCTCCGAATGGGGCGGAGCCATCTTCGGAATAAAGACGGGCAATGGTTCCAAAATCCGACCCATTCATGACTTGCTTACGGTAGCCTTCCGCTTTCTGGCGAAACTGCTCTTTCTCTTCTTTGGTCAGAATAGGCTTTAAGACCAATTGTGAATATTCGATTTCCGTATCAAAATAAGGTAAAGAATCTGCATTGAGACCTTCAAAATAATTCTTCACTTCCTGTGGTGTCACATCTATATTAGACACAAGCTGTTGCTGCATTTTATTTCCCTTCAGCTGTTCTGCAACCATAGGACGCATTTCTTCCTTGTGCTGTAGGATAGATCTATTCAGGAATTCTTCCAAACGTTCTCTACCACCGGCCCGTTGTATCATGACTCGAATACGTTGGTTCAGGTTGTCGTCTATTTCATTTTCGGACACCTCGATGGAGTCAATGGCCGCTTGCTGCGAAAGAAGCTTGGACGTCAGCAATTGTTGAACGATATAGCATTTTACCTGCTCACTGGGGGCATTTCCGCTGGCGAGATACTGGGTATATTCCATCTCCAGGTCTGACTGCAGGATAAAGCTTGTTCCTACGGTGGCAATAATCCGATCAACCAGTTGAGGTGATGAAGATGATTGACCAAAGGAAAAGGTAAAGGCACCCAATACCAAAAATACAACCGTAATATATCTTTTCATGAAAATGCTGTTCAAAAAATTTGTTACAAAAATATCAGAATAATTTGTAAATACTTGAATTTTTATGTAAATATCCTCGTTTTACGAAGATAGGATTTTATCCACGAGGCATCGTGCTGTTTAACGATTTTTAACGGATAGAACAGAGAAATCGAGGGAAGGCTTCATATTCGGATACTCGGCACAAATTTTGCGACAAACAATCATCAACCGGACTCTCAACGAAAGTGTACTATTGATACTTTGCTAATTTTTAATGATTTTTGTCTTATTCAGTTTATGTGTGCGAAAAAACGTACTACCTAAATTATAGCTAAATGGATGTGGTATATGGGTTAGCGGAAAAAGGTCTTTTTGACAAATACTATAAAGGTATGTGTTACTTTGCATACACACTCATTAGAGATTATAGCCTAGCCGAAGACTTCGTACAGGATGCTTTCATCGCTTATTTTGGGAAAAAAGAACAAATCCCATCTCAAGAGTCTGTCGTTAAATCTTATTTATACACATCTGTAAAAAACAGTATCCTGAACTGGCAACGACGAAACAAAGTACAGGAAAAATATTGGGAAAAGACTAATTTTACCGAATTCGATGATGTAGATATTGATAATGCCATCATTGAAACCGAAGTGATGGAAGAAATCAATAGAATCATCAAGGAATTACCCGATGCATGTAGGACAATCTTCCAACTGAGTTATTTAGAAGGATTAAGCAACCAAGAAATTGCAGATGAACTGAATTTAAGCATCAATACCATTAAAACACAAAAAAGACGAGGACTCAATCATGTAAGATCCCGATTGAATCCTGAATATTTTTTGATATTAATTTCTTTTTTGCGCTTTTAGGAAGGCGTCTAAAAGTAGACTATACGGTTATTTTGATCCGATGAATCGTATTTAGCAAACCTTACCGCCATTGCAACGGAGAACGATTTGTCATGCCTTTATAGACAGATGCTAAAAAAAATTTAAAAAACTTGTCACCCCATTTCTATATTTAGGTTTCTTAGGTTTAAGTATGAGCCTAAAGACTAACAACATTGCCGAAATAATCGTCAAACACATTCAAGGAAAGTGCACGGCCTCAGAGAACGAAATATTGCATCGTTGGTCCGAAATTGATCCAAGAAATATGGATTTGCTCCATAAGATGATGCAAACAAAAAGTGTGGAGCAAAGTTTAAGTATATTCAATAAGTTTGATACAGACACAGCTTGGCTAAATATTGTCTCGAAAAGTCCAGTGAAACGCTTCTCATATAGACTATGGGCAACTATAGCGGCCAGTATAATATTGGTAGTGGGGGCAAGTATATTCGTGTACAAAAATTTTCGACCCGGCCAGCAAGACCCGCTCTCGTCAAGGATAGTAGCTTCGGCCAATCCTAAATACAAAAATGATATACTGCCTGCTATAGAAGGAGCTACCCTCCTATTGGCAAATGGAGAAAAAGTAGCTTTGTCTGGAGAAGTGACAATAGAGGAAAATGGACATATACTCAACGCAGACAACAACACAATAGTCGAATTGTCAGAATCCACAGAAGTGATCTACCATGAGCTTATCGTGCCCCAGACCCATTTCTTTTCTTTCAAACTGGCAGATGGTTCCAAGGTATGGGTCAATGCAAACTCTAAATTGAGATTTCCATCCCGCTTCATAGGCGATTCTCGACATGTGTATCTAATCGAAGGCGAAGCCTATTTCGAAGTCGAAAAGAATGAAAACCAACCCTTCATTGTCGAAACAGCCAAAGCCAACATCAAAGTATTAGGAACACGATTCAATGTCAGAAATTACCAAGACGACTTCACCACGACCCTAGCAGAAGGTAAAGTTCAAGTCTACAACGACGACAACAGCTTAGATCTGAAGCCTCGACAGAAGTCTATCAACAGAGATGGCAAGCTACTCATCAGGGATGCCGATCTGACAAAAGATCTCGCATGGAAAAACAATATTTTTTACTTCAGGAATGATAATCTGAAAAACGTCATGCAACAGATCGAAAACTGGTACGGTGTACAGGTTGTCGTAGACAGAAGCTTGCAAAACAACGCTACATACTCCGGAGAAATAGGCAGAGACGTTCCGTTGTCCGAAATCCTCAACATGTTAGAGTTTACGTCCGGATTGAACTTTTCCTTGGAAGGAACAAAACTATATATTAACTCTAAAAGATGAAAGACAGTATGACATAAAAGACAAGAAAGAAAAAAACAGGAGTGTTGCAGCACCCCTGTATAATCCGATTAATCTAGTTACTAATTTAATTAACCCAATTACTCAAATGTATGAATAACTTTTTAGTTGTAAAAGAATTTCGTGCCCGATATTCTTTGTTGCTTAGATGCATCCGAATTATGAAAGTATCTATTTTTATTCTGTTCGTGAGTATGTCTGTAGCCCTTGCAGAAAGTAAAGCACAACATATTTCGCTCAATTTGACAAATGCCAAGCTGGAAGACATTTTTTCTTCTATATCATCACAGAGTCCCTACAAGTTTTTTTACAATGATGATATCCTAAAAGGAGCACCCAAGGTTTCTGTCAAAGTCAAAAATGCACCTATCAAAGAGGTGATGGATAAAGTACTGAGTGGCCAGAAGCTGACTTATAAGGTATTGTCCGAGACGGTCACGGTCACTATCAATAGCTCTTCGACAGCTGAAGAGACAAAAGTACTTCAGCACCAAGTTTCCGGAACTGTGCGTGATGCTCAAGGCAAGCCTGTTGCCGGTGCATCGATTGTCGTGAAAGGCTCATCAACAGGCACGACAACCGACGGTATGGGTAGATTCCGGATCACGGTAGAACCTAACTCTACTTTGGAGATACGGTACATAGGATATAAAGAGCAGGAAGTAAATGTCAACTCTCGCAAAGAGATTACGGTCATTCTTACAGAGGACGAAACCTCTATCGAAGCTGTCGATGTCGTAGCTACCGGATACCAGAATATTGATAGAAAACTTTTTACAGGATCCACTGCTAAAATAGATGCTAAAGACGCCGAACGAGCTGGTGTACCCGATATTTCCAGAATGCTTGAAGGGCAGGCGGCAGGAGTATCTGTACAAAATGTATCAGGTACATTTGGAGCAGCTCCAAAAATCAGAGTAAGGGGGGCAACTGTAGAGACATCAAATCTGATATCTCTGCCTATGGTATACTATAATGCCCCATATACCGCACGATGTTATTCGCCCGACTATTGACATAGACTGACGGTCTGCGGGCGTCCCATTTTCGGGGATTGGGCAAGATCGCGATGATGAGTGCTGCCTGTTTTTTAGATAGGCTTCTGGCCGACTTCTCAAAGTAGTATTGGGCTGCAGCCTCGGCTCCATATACCCCTTGCCCCATTTCGATGACATTGAGATAAATCTCCAGGATACGTTTTTTGCTCCAAAAAGTCTCGATCAGAAAAGTAAAGTATGCCTCCAGTCCTTTACGGAGCCAGGATCTTCCGGGCCATAGAAACACATTTTTGGCCACCTGCTGGCTGATCGTGCTCCCCCCACGCAACCTTTTGCCCTCCCTGTTCTTTTCGAGAGCTTCCCGGATCGCCTTGGTATCAAAACCACTGTGAGACAAAAAATGGGCATCTTCGCCGGCTATCGCCGCCCTTTTCAAGTTGTCCGAAAGCTCGTCATAGCTCAGCCATTCCTTGTCTATCTTGAATCCTTTACCGGTAGCTTTCCACTCAAAACCCCGCTTGATCATCAGGTAGGTTATGGGAGGATGGATGAATTTCAACGTCAAAACCCAAAATAGAGTGATGCCAAAAAATCCCACAATTATCCCCACCGTCCATCTTTTCAAGATAGTTTTCCAAGGCGCAACGTTTTTCGTCTTTCGTTTATTTGTCTTTCTGCGAATAGCCATTCTTCGGATAACTTTACTGCAAATGACGCAAAATTATTTGTAATAGACTTCCGAAGTTTTAAAATAACGAAGTTTTCAACTTTACCATTGAAAATATCAAAAAAAATTAAAGTTAAACTTCGGAAATCTGGATGGATAATGCGACTGAAATACAATCTATATTTCTTTACCACAACAACTTTAAACCTATGGATTGGTATTGACAGATAGTTTTGTCTTTGCTCAAAAGGGTCAGATCATGCATAATAGCTTGTCCTATCAGCATTCGGTCAAAAGGATCCCGATGCCAGTCAGCGTCCAATAAATGATATCCCGCAGCTTCTGATGCGACAAGCGGAAGAAGATCGAATCCACTTTCTTGTGCCAAAGCCGGCAGTTGTTCGGGAGAAACACCTGCTAAATCAAGCTTGCCCAAACGAAATTTTAACGAAATCTCCCAAAAACTAACAGCGCTAACAAATACATCGTGGCTAGCATCCTGCAATAGGCCCAAAACCTTGGGAGATAGCTTTTTTCGGTCCAACAATGCCCAAAGAAATGTATGCGTATCCAGCAAATACCTCATCCCAAAAGTTCTTCTTCAGTCATTTTAAAATCAGGTTTGAACGTAACTTTTGCTTTGCCTTCCAATAAGCCGAGCTTACGCACAGGTTTGTTCACCTGGGCCTCCGGCAAAAAGTACCCCACGATTTCCTTTTTGCGACCGTATGTCACCGCAAAGCCAATACCGGCTTTTACTTGTTCCAGCACTTCGGAAAATCGTGTTTTAAACTCACCTACAGTCATTGTTTTCATAAATATAAAGATAGAATATTCTTGTCAAGTTGTCAAGTAAAAACATAAAAAATATATAACCTTGTCAAATCCTTTCAATTATCTTATTTTTACCGCTTAACTAAAAAATTGATTTCCATTGGCTAAAGCGAAGAAAGAAACTCCGTTAATGCAGCAATATAACAGCATCAAAGCGAAATATCCGGGTGCATTATTGCTGTTTCGTGTAGGTGATTTTTACGAGACATTCGGTGAAGATGCGATCAAAGCGGCGAGTATCCTGGGAATCGTACAGACCAAACGTGGAAACGGTTCCGAGTCAGAGACCGCACTGGCCGGCTTTCCACATCACTCCTTGGAGACATACCTGCCGAAGCTGGTACGCGCCGGACAGCGTGTCGCGATCTGCGACCAACTGGAGGACCCAAAGCAAACGAAGACCATCGTCAAGAGAGGCGTGACCGAACTGGTCACACCCGGTGTCTCGTACAATGACAATATCGTACAGCAAAAATCGAACAACTATCTGGCATCCTTGTTTTTTGACAAGAGCACAGTAGGCATTTCTTTTTTGGACATCTCCACCGGAGAGTTTTTGGTCGCCCAAGGCAGCATCAGCTATATCGATAAGCTACTGCAGGGGTTCAAGCCCACCGAAATCATTATGCCCCGCAAGCAGGCCAAGGAATTCAACGAACATTTTGGAAGCCAATATTATACCTATTCCCTAGACGAATGGCCGTACACAGGGGACTACGCCGAGGAAACACTACTAAAGCATTTTGAAGTCAATTCGCTAAAAGGCTTTGGTATCGACCGTATGCCTATAGGCATTGTGGCGGCAGGTGTCGCATTGCATTACCTCAACGAAACCGAACATCGCAATCTACAGCACATATCCCACATTGCCCGGATAGAAGAAGACCGCTATATGTGGCTGGATCGCTTCACCATCCGCAATCTGGAATTGATCGGCTCAGCCAATGAGAATGCCATCACCCTCGCGGACGTGCTGGACGAAACCTCCTCCCCTATGGGTGCACGATTGCTGAAACGCTGGATCGTGATGCCGTTGAAAGACAAAAAACTGATCGAAGAGCGTCTCAATGTCGTGGATTACTTCTATCAGCACAAGGATCTGAGGGATGAGCTCATCCGGGAAATTAAGCATGTAGGCGATCTGGAACGCCTTATCAGTAAAATAGGCCTACAAAAAGCCAACCCGCGTGAAATCACACAGCTCAAGCGCTCGCTGTACGCGATAGAAAAGCTCAAAGAGTTGACGAATGCGGTAGATTCCGAATCGCTTCGCATGATTGCTGAACAACTCAATCCCTGCACGATCATTCGGGACAAGATAGAAAAAACAGTGCAGGCCGAACCTCCGGTAGCCCTCAACAAAGGAAACGTCATCGCCGAGGGCGTAGACGAAGAGCTGGACAAGTTGCGGAAGGTCGCTTTTGGCGGAAAGGATTACCTCTTGGAAATCCAACGCCGTGAGTCCGAAACCACAGGAATTCCATCACTGAAAATAGCCTTCAACAACGTATTTGGCTATTATCTTGAAGTCACCAATACCCATCGGGACAAAGTACCGGAGGGTTGGATCCGCAAGCAGACCCTGGTCAATGCCGAACGCTATATCACCGAAGAGCTAAAGGAATATGAAGACCAGATACTGGGAGCCGAGGAAAAGATACAGGTTATCGAGAATCGTATCTATGCCGAACTCCTATTGGCGATTGCAGAATATATCAAGCCCATACAGCTCAATGCACAACTCATTGCCAAACTGGACGTTCTGCTCAATTTTGCCGTCATTGCCGAGAAAAACTACTATGTCAAACCGGAAGTTTCGGACAGCAAAACACTGGATATCAAGGGTGGACGCCATCCCGTGATCGAAAAGAACCTGCCCATCGGCGAAGACTATATCACCAACGACACATTTCTCGATCCCGAAAACCAACAGATCATCATCATCACAGGTCCCAATATGGCGGGTAAATCAGCCTTATTGAGACAAACCGGGTTGATCGTGCTCATGGCACAGATCGGGTCATTTGTCCCGGCCAAGGAGGCTTATATCGGATTGGTCGACAAAATATTCACACGTGTAGGCGCTTCGGACAATCTGTCTTCGGGCGAATCGACGTTTATGGTGGAAATGAATGAAACGGCCAGCATCATGAACAACCTGTCTGACCGTAGCCTAATCCTATTGGATGAGATCGGCCGTGGTACGAGCACCTACGATGGTATTTCCATCGCTTGGGCCATTGCAGAGTTTTTACACAACCACCCTACCGCTCGGGCTAAGACGCTGTTTGCGACGCATTACCATGAGTTGAACGAATTGAGCAATTCCATGTCAAGGATCAAGAACTTCAACGTAACCGTGAAAGAGCTCAACAATAAGGTCATCTTCCTGCGTAAACTAATGCCGGGAGGTTCTGAACACAGCTTCGGTATCCACGTTGCCAAATTGGCCGGGATGCCTCCTAAATTGATCGGACGAGCTTCGGAAATCTTGAAACGTCTGGAACAGGAACGCACAGGTGGGGAAAAAATCAAGGATAGCATGCGTAAGATACAAAAACAAGCCTATCAATTGCAGATGTTTGCCATCGACGACCCTATTCTGGAAAAAATACGGGATATGCTAAATAATCTGGATGTCAACACCTTGACTCCTGTAGAAGCACTGATGAAACTGGATGAGATTCAGCGGCTGTTGAAAAATTGAAACTCTCTATAAAACACAGTAACTGTCCGTAGACTTCCGCAGGGTGTCCACGGATTTTATAAATATTTAGGGAGTCTGAGACACCCTCCTTTCTACTGATCCTTAGTGTGCTACATTGAACACTAAGGATAGCGAGAGAAGTCTATTCCAAAGAAGTCCGCTTGTAAAGTGACAGCTTTCCCAACAAGAGTTCCTGATTAAACTGCCCAATACTGGTTTCTTTGAGCATAACCGAAATCTTATTACGTATCAACTTGAATTCATGATGCAAAGGACAAGGTTCCTTTTCCGAACAATGATCCAATCCCAGTCCACACCCAATAAAGATATCCTTGCCATCTATGGCTTCTACGACATCTGCTAAAGGACGCTTAAGTCCTGCTCCATCCATAAAAAAGCCCCCATTCGGCCCCTTAGCAGACAAGATAATCCCCTCCCGACTAAGTTGTTGAAGTATCTTTCCCAAAAATGCCTGGGGTGACTTGATCTTCTCCGCAATCTCTATAATGCCTACGCGCCTACCCTCGTGCGAACTTTGGGCAATATAAAATACAGCCCGCAATGCATACTCACAAGTCTTGGAAAATATTCCCATACCGAAGATTATTTGCAATCAAACCATAAAGATAGCGGTTGCTTTATTTTATGGGAATTATTTTTCGAAAATAATTTTGGTTGCCTGCTTACTTTCAAAAATTTGGATGAAGGGTGCCCCCTCGATACGCAAATTATATTATACGGTCTTATGTCTTCTGACCCGGCAAATAAAAAAAGACGACGTAAATAATCAACAAGATGAGCACCGCAATAAATATTGTCCAACGTAATGTCTTTGCAGCGGGCTTATCATCCGGTTCCTTTTTTACAATTTCCGGAGCTTTCTCCTCCTGTACTTCCTGTTGCCAACCTTCTTTTTTATTTTCTTCTTCCATAATATCCTCCATTTTATATGAGCTTGGATTTGATCAAACAGCCAAGAGGACTGCATACTTTTTCAAACCAAGCTATATCATAAACAAATAAAGAGGGCATTTGGTTTAGGATTTGTTTTTACCCCACTCCGCATATCCACCCGAATAGTTTTTTACATTGGTGAATCCGTGTCTTCTCAAGACGGAATAAGCAATGGCCGAACGGTCTCCAGACTGACAGTGGATGACTACTTGCTTATCCTTACTGATCTTATCCAGATTGTCGGGAAGTGTCCCCACAAACACATTATCCGCCCCCTCTACGTGCCCGGCTTTATATTCGCTTGCACCACGCACATCGACAACCTGTACTCCCTCTTGACCAATATACGCTTTGAACTCGTCCAGCGAGATAACATCCGCTATTTGCAGCTCGGTGCCCAGCTCCTCGATATTCGAAATGTAGCCATACACATTGTCCAGGCCGATACGCATCAGCTTACGGGTCAGGTCTTCTATTTGATCATCCTTAGCCACCAACATAAACTGTTCTTCATAATTCAACAACCAACCGCACCATGTAGAAAAAGAGTTATTGCCTTGGATATTCAAACTTCCCGGAAGAAATCCCCGGGCAAAATCTGCCTTCTTTCGGGTATCAATGACTTTTACACCCTTCTTGTGAGCGGCAAGGAATTGTTCGTTGGACAATTTCGGGTGTTTCGGAATTTCGATCAGCAACGGACGATTTACCTTGTTCAAGTGCTTCATCATCGCGAAATATCGGGGTGGTTCGGGCTGATCTGTAAAAAGATAATCGGTAAAACCTTTTTCGTCCTCTCCGTATTGAAATGCCCAATTACGGATTTTCTCATACCCTACAGTAGAGCTAGGGACTGCTCCCAAAGCTTTTCCGCAAGCGGAACCCGCTCCGTGCGCCGACCACACTTGAAGGTACTCAGGCAATGCCGCAAATTTCTTCAAGGATTGAAACATCTGTTGCACCCCAATTTCTTTAGTTCCCAGTATTCCTGCTGCCTTTTCCAACAAATCTGGACGACCGATATCTCCCACAAATACAAAATCCCCGGTAAATATCATGACGGGCTTGTCTGTAGCAGGATGATCCGTCAACAAGAAGCTGATACTTTCGGGTGTGTGTCCAGGTGTATGCAACACTTCCAACGATAGATTGCCCACCTTGATCACATACCCGTCTTTGAGGCCGACATGTGGAAACGCATACTGCCAATCTTCACCCCCTTCGTCAGAGAGGTACATGCTGGCACCGGTCACTGCCGCGAGCTCTCTCGACCCACAAAGAAAATCCGCATGGATATGTGTCTCTGCAATGTGCGTGATACGAAGATTGTTTTGCCGGGCAATGTCAAGATAGGTGTCAATATCCCGTTTGGCATCGATGACGATAGCTTCACCTGTGGCTTGACAGCCCACTATATAGCTTCCTTGTGCAAGACTGGTATCATAAACGTGTTGGAAAAACATGATTCTATTATTTTAATGGTCCACTATTCAACAGAACAAATTTCCGTTGATTATTTTCACCATACAGTGACTTTGGTTACATCTGTTCAAAAAAAATCTGATCGAACTCCCTCGTATTATAAAGTTTATTACAATATAAAAATAATAATTGACAATGTAAGATAGAACATCCCAGATTATGGGATGTAAACTCTAGCAGTTAATGTATATAATCTATTAACCATAGAAAACATCTATATGAAATTGCTACATAAACACATTTTATCTATGTATATTTAACAAAACATTTTAAAATATATAGACATGGAAGAGAAAAAAGAAAAACTAACACGTCAAACAGGGGCACCTGTCCCCGATAATCAGAATGTACAAACTGCCGGTCCCCGAGGTCCATTGCTTATGCAGGATTATTGGTTTCTGGAAAAAATGGCCAATTTTGACAGAGAGGTCATTCCCGAACGTAGAATGCATGCCAAAGGTTCTGGGGCATTCGGGACATTTACCGTCACACACGATATCACGCCTTATACCAAAGCGGAAATATTCAGCGAAATCGGGAAGCAGACAGAGATGTTTGCCCGGTTTTCTACGGTAGCAGGAGAAAGAGGAGCTGCTGATGCGGAAAGGGACATTCGGGGTTTTGCCTTGAAGTTTTACACCAACGAAGGGATTTGGGACCTGGTCGGAAACAACACACCTGTTTTCTTTTTCCGGGATCCGATGAAGTTTCCAGATCTGAACCATGCCGTAAAACGTGACCCACGGACCAATATGCGGAGCGCCAACAACAACTGGGATTTTTGGACACTTTTGCCCGAAGCATTGCATCAGGTCACCATCGTGATGAGCGACCGGGGAATTCCGAAAGGATACAGACACATGCATGGCTTCGGAAGCCATACCTACAGTTTTATCAATAGCCAAAACGTACGGCATTGGGTAAAATTCCATTTTGTAAGTCAACAGGGCATTGAAAATCTTTCGGATGAAGAGGCGGCAAAGGTAGTGGGAATGGACAGAGAGTCTTCGCAACGTGACCTGTACGAAGCTATAGAAAGAGGAGAATTTCCAAAATGGAAAATGTTTGTACAGATTATGTCCGAGGAAGAGGCCAAAACTTACCGCTTCCATCCGTTTGATCTGACAAAAGTCTGGTCAAAAAAAGATTTCCCATTAATTCCGGTAGGCGAATTTGAACTGAACAGGAACCCAGACAATTATTTTCAGGATGTAGAGCAAGCAGCATTCAATCCGACCAATATCGTACCCGGAATCGGTTTTTCACCGGACAAAATGCTACAGGGAAGACTCTTCTCTTATGGCGATGCACAGCGTTACAGATTAGGGGTCAACCATTACCAGATTCCGGTCAATAAACCACGCTGTCCTTACCATGCATATCATAGAGATGGCGCTATGCGGGTAGACGGCAATTATGGTTCTACCATCCATTACGAACCCAATAGCTTTGGAGAATGGCAAGAGGATCCTTCGGCAAAGGAGCCACCTTTGGAATTGGAGGGAACAGCTTATGCGCACAATTTCCGGGATTATGATGAGGATTATTATACACAGCCGGGAGATTTATTCCGCATTATCAAAGCCGATGGTAAGGCTGAACTATTGTTCAAAAACACCGCAGCTCAAGTAGGGGGAGCGGAAAAGTTTATTCAGATACGACACATAAAGAATTGTTATAAAGCTGATCCCGAATATGGAGAAGGTGTCGCCAGAGCATTGGGAATGACCATGGATGAGGTGAATAATTTTAATATGGCACCTTTTGATCGGTGGGCACCGAGGGCAGGCAGATAGTGGGAATATACTGTACTTGTACGAGCCTAAAAAAAGTCTGGTTCCTATACAGGTACCAGACTTTTTATTATGTTAAAGAGGAGGAAGAAAAGTTCCTTATTCGGTTATTTTCAATGCTTTGGATTGGACATGTGTTTTACCAAACATATCCGTTGCTCGGACTTGAATGGTATAGTTTCCTGCCGTCATTTTTTTTGGCAATTTGGTCCTCCATATATGCGACGACGGCACAGCGTTAGAAGGTCTGCGATCTTCGATCAGGCTGTTGGCATTGTCAAATTTCAAGAGGTCATAAAGGTAGCTAGGGTCTTCGATGACCGTATGCTCCATTTTTTTCCATTTTTTCCCATCAAGGCTATACTCCACCACATCATCTTCCTTACCGATAAAAAAGTTGGCGTAAAGGGTGTATCGTTTCAGCTCTTTCTGTTTCAATCCGGCAGGAAAGATAATTTTTAATTGATAATCTGCCGATTTGCCAGCGACCTTATAATCAAAGGTGTACGTATTGCCCTGTATATTTAATATTGCATAGCCTTTGGGCGTACCATCACGCATCGTAGAGGTCGGGATTCCCTGTTCATTCTTGAGGCCCGAATACCAATCTCCCGAAGTCGTTCCTACGTTGTATTCATGATGGGGCTTTTGCTGCTGCCATCCCTGTTCTTTTCCATAAAAACTATGCCTCTGAAAATGGGTATGCGCCGACATGGATAATGTATTTGGATAATCTTTCAGCAAATCAAATAAACGCTCACGATCTGCCGTTCGGAAAGACTCCTCATTGAGCAGACCCAATGGGATATGAAAAGCCAAGACTATCAATTTGTCTTTAGGTACAAACTTCAGATTGTTTTCGACAAAGTCCAATTGATCTGCTCTGAAGCCTCCCCAATAGCCTTTGCTATCCCGAGGGTCCGGATATAGAATATTGTCCAGCACAATAAAGTGTGCATTGCCATAATTGAAAGCGTAATTGACAGGGCCAAAGTTCCTTTCGAATGTCTCGTCGGAGAGGCTATCTGCCTTGACGTCATAATTCATGTCGTGATTGCCCATTACGTGATGCCACGGCAACCCTATTTCACTGATCGCTTGCTGATAAGGGGGATGCAGACTCAGGTCATCTCCCACAAGATCTCCTAGGCTGATACCAAACGACACACCTTTGGCCCCTTTGGCCTCTTGTACGATCCCTTTTGAAAAATACCCCATTTCCTCTATCGTATAGGCCTGAGGGTCTCCGAACACCAAAACCGAAAAATCTGTAGACTCTTTTGCCGGGGTCAAAGGGAAGTCGATGGACCGAGGGAGAGGCCCTGTGGGATCTGCCCCTTTATATCTTAATTCTGGAGAACCCTTCGGTTTGTGTGTATAGTGACTCTTATATTGATAATAATTGTTCAAAGGGCTCTGATAGCCCGAGGGCTTGATCACGAAAATGATATTATCCTCACCCACAGGCAGGCTATATCGACCGTCACTATCAGTCTGCACGACTTCCCTGCCGTTGCTGACCGCAACATTTACGATTCCTTTTTCGCTACGGTCCTTCCTACCATTTTGATTGGCATCGTGGTACACAAAACCTGTGGCCATTTGCTGCGCGTATGATATGGATAGCGCAAACAAAAACAAGACACTTAATGCTATTTTTCTCATTCTTTTTTGTTTTAACGATTGATATAAAAACTTACTCCACCAATTTTGTCCTTCCAACAGCTTTCTCTCCTTGGATCATATCCAATGTAGATTCATCGGGAAGCTCCAGGTTGGTTTGTGACCTTGCCTTAGTCCACCGGCCCAGTGTCACATTATATTCGCCACCTAATAGCGTAAAGTTTGTTGCGGTAGGATACTCGAAGTACAGCGTATTTGTACCCATACGATAGACGGGTTGTTGCTGCAGACTGATTGGATCGATGATGTCGTAAAAATCCGTGTTTGTGATTTTATAGCCGATCGGGGGATTGCCCTCTTTAAAGATCTCGCCACCGTAGCGAATAAAGATGACATCGATAGGCGTTGATTCTACTGTCACCTCGGTACCTTTGAACACGGATATTCCGAAAGCATTGCCACTATTGGCCAATAGATTTGTCGTTGCCTCACCAAAGCCAAATCCATCCTTGCTATTGTAACCATAGGCTACGATCCAATTCGCTTCGGGTATAGCTGTAGATTTCGACCCATTGATCTTCTTGGTCGTCCCCCCGACATAGAAAAATGTTCCTTTGGCCGCAAAGCCGGAGGTCAGGTCAAACTTGTATGTTCTCTTTCCCCCTGTAGCCCATCCCTTTGTCGGTAGCCCTTTTGGTTCACTAGTTCCTGCATTGTTGGTGGTCACCACTGAATATGGGGTGACCGAAAAATCGATATCCTCCGTAGCCATAAACTGCATGTACTCGTAGTTGGCGTCTGTTCCGATAGCGTCATTCAGGAAACCGGTGATGACAATAGGTGCCCGCATGATCTCACTGCTCAGTATCTTGACATCGTCAATCTTTCTTAGCCTATGCTCTGGCTCAAGCTTTCCCTCGATATCCTTCGTATATACTATACCTGTAAAATTGGCGTTGACAGGCACTGTTGTGTTCGCAAAGGAAGCACCGCTCTCCGTGTGTAGGATGACATCTCCAAAGCCATCATTGACGTACTTTCTCCCGGCATATGTTTCGGTGGGAGCAGGAATCGGATTGAATCCTCCTTTGACAATAGACACTAGCGTACTTTCATAATGAGTAGGGTTGGCCAATAGCTCACTGTTTGGTACCCTCACACCACTTATCACATTGTTTGAAGATATTACCTGTATGTCCGCAGTGGATGATACACCGTTCAACTGCAACATGCCGTCTATACGATCCAAGGATGCCCCCTCAATATGGATATGTACCGAATCACCGGCACTATATTTTGCTGCATCTGTACCCAGATTGATCGCGATGCCGCGTAGCTTGAATCTCCTGTAATTCTGGACGATCAAAAAACCCGGCGGCAGATTGCCGTCCGAAAAATCAGAGATAACCGTTCCCACCAATTGGGATGCTCCGAACATATTGTCCCGCGTCAGGGTCACCGCATCTCCTTTATACATACTGCGGATATCTGCAATAGCTATGGTGGAGCTGACCTCGCCCCCGGGGTAATTATCCAGCCTCTCGCAAGCTGAAAATGCGATTACGGAAAGTAAACAGCATAAGGTATATTTTATTATTCTTTTCATCTTATTTTTGTTAAAATCAGTACGAATCTTTAATCTCTCTGCCACCATACTTTTGTATTGATATCATCCTTACCTTGACGGGCCACAGCAGCTTTATAATTTTCGTTGTTGGTCACCTGTACATATACCGGATACATCAGCCTGGAAGGCATTATACCGTTGTTGCGCAGGCCAGAACCCTTGGGAAGAACGGGATGCCCTGTCCTCCGATATTCAAACCATTGCTGAAAATCTGTGAAGAACAGCGCATAATATTTTTGGATATGTATTTTCTCCATCTTATCGCTATAGGACTCGCTCTCCTCCCATGTGATATCTCCGGCAGCCAGATAATCGTCTACCGGTGTCGCCCAATCGGGTATCCAAAACTTAATGGCGGCCTCGACCGCCCGCTTATAGTATGTTTCTGGCGTAGCATTGGTAATCCATCCGTTCAAAGCTGCTTCGGCCAATAGGAACTGAAGCTCGGGATAGTTGAGGATATTGCCCATCAATGGCTCATTGACCAAGGATTTTTCGGTTTGTGCACCTGATCGGAAATAGGATAGACGCTCTCCGCCTGTACCCGGTACATAGCCGCTAGGCACGCCGACATAACCTCCTTGGTAAGTAGCTATTTCCCAACGACCCGAATACAAACGGGGATCGGCCCAGGTACTTAGGTTGCTCAGGAAATACTCCGCGATCGCTATACCTCTCCAATCTTGCTCGCGCACATCATTGAGGTAAGGACTGACATAAGGCTCGACACCTGTCCACCGCAACACTGCAGATTCATCGTTGTTGGCCATGATAGGATAAGTCGAAGGTGTGCCGACAATTTCCGCTATTTTTGCTACTACATCCTGCTGCACTTCCTGTTGGCCCGATATTCTCATCAACATCCTCAGGTACAACGTATTGCCAAATTTACGCCATCTGGCGACATTACCATTATAGACGGGATCAGAAACTACTGAGATCGCCGTACCTCCTTTGAGCAATTCGTTTGCTTCTTCCAGTTTCTGGAACAGGTCTTCATAAATAACACGTTGCTCATCAAATCGAGGGTATGCAATCCCCTCGTCCCTCAATCTGAGTGCTTCGAAATACGGAATATCACCGTAGGTATCTGTTAATAAGGAGAACACCCATGCTTCACAGATCAATGCAATACCTTTATACGAATCATTCTTTGTTAACTCGTCATCAGCCAATCGGTATAAATCCCTAAAATTCATCAGCTGTGCATACCATTGATCCCAGTTATAGTTAGCCCAGGAAGGCCGGATATCGTAGCGGAATACACGCCCTTCCCCATCGCTCATATTGACCGTCACCTGCATCAGCTCATTGTTGAATGTCCGCGCCCGGTTCATATTGGCACGAACAGTATTATAAAGAGCCGGTGCCAACAATTGTTCAGGAAACGCGTTTGCTGAGCGGTTAGGGTCTTTATTCGTGTCCTCAAACCCTTTTTCACATGATGTGAAAATGGCCATGAGCGACACAACCAGTGATAGTGAATATATCTTTATTTTTTTCATCTTCTTTTGATTGTAAATGATAAACTACATTAAAATCCTACGACAAGGTTGAACCCAAATGTCCGGGTAGACGGAAACTGGGCCGTCTCAAAACCCCGTACGATATCTGTTCCGCTGAGTGTCCCGAATTCGGGATCAAACATCGGCCATGGAGACCATACAAACAAGTTTCTACCGTACACCCCGAGGGTAGTACGCTGCAATCCTAGGCGCGTAATGAGGTGTTGAGGCAAAGAGTAATCAAATCGGGCTTCCCTAAATTTGAGAAAATCTGTCGAAAGCGTACTGCCCTCGGCATTATCTATACCATAATGCGACCTGTAGTATTCGTCTATATCATGGGCGATCACATCATTCTTACGGTAGGTACCATCGCCGTTATCAATCACGCCATTACCCACGATACCATTATACCGACCGGGCAGGGTATTGGTGGTCTTGCCCTGTTCGGCAAGCTTATAATGCATCAGTGAGTGCGCGACAGCTCCCATCTGCGCGTCAAACAAGACATTCAACCGGAAGTTTCTGTACGTAAAGTCACTTCCGAAACTTCCACGCCATTTAGGCGTAGTGTTACCCAAATACACTACATCATCTTGGTTAAGTAAAGCGACACCTGAACTGGGATCGTAGACGATCTGCCCATCAGGCGCTCTCAAATACCCTCTACCATACATGTCACCCATCGTACCACCTACTTTGGCGATCAGCTGAGCCCCTCCTACAGCACCTGTCTGCAATACCATTGTACTATCTAAGATATCAACAATCTTATTCCTGTTATTAGAGAATGTTCCATACATTTTCCATCCGAAACCGTCCTTTTTCTGGATGACCGTACCGTTTACCGCCAATTCAATGCCACTATTGCGAACCTTTCCGGCATTGACCAACTGTCTTGCTCCGCCACTTGAACGATCTATAATTCGTTCTAAGATCTGGTCAAATGTCGATCCTACATAGTGTGTCAGGTCTATGTTCAATCGTTTCTTGAACATCTGCAATTCCAGGCCGCTTTCGTAGGTGTTGGTACGAAGTGGCTTGAGGTCAGGATTATTTATCACCGCAGGATTTAGAAGCCCTCCCGAAAATGTACTGGCAGCAGGCTGATAGTTGAACTCGGTCCTGTACGGCTTATTGCCTCCACTACCTACCGTCGCGTAGGAAGCCCTTAGCTTGACGTAATTAAACTCCGTGGGAAGCTTAAATACCGAACTGGCAATGAAACTGGCGTTGACAGACCAATAGTTGAGCCCTGTACCCCCCTTCCTACCCGGAGTTGCCAGTGTACTGTTCCAGTCCTGCCGGGATGTCGCATCCAGATACAGATAGTCCTTATATCCGGCAGAAGCCAATGCGTATAAGCTGTTGATCTCGTAGATGCTCCGGTAGGGTACAGTCTCGATGGCTACGGCCGCATTCGCCATCGTATATACACCCGGGTACACGAGGGCATCAGCTCGCAATTCGTCTTTCACGTAGCTATTGCGCATTGTATTGCCCCCGACACTTCCGCTGATATCAAAGTCGGCATTCAGCTTCTTTTTGTAATTCAACAAGAAGTCCGCGTTGAGCTCCTGAGAATAGATATTTTGGGTACGGTAAGATCCTCTATCGAACTTTCTTCCGGCATCGTAAGGTCTTTTCTGGGCACGTTGCTCATATCCGTAATCTATGGCCGTCCTCACCTGTAGATTCAAGGCTTTGCTGAAATTATAATTGGCTGCTACATTTCCGGTCACGGTCTGACGATTGGACTGATTCAAGAATTCATACGAAATTGCATATGGATTCTCCGGATAGGAACTAAACGGAAACTTGATCTCCCGCTGCTCCTTGCCCGGCGCCCAGTAATCCTTTAGCCAGTCGATGTCCGCGCTCGGCTGCCAAAAGATGTACCAGTACATGATAGACTGGTTGCCGTACCCTACACTCGGGAGGTTATCACTTGATTTTACATTGTAATTGATCTTGCTCGATACCCTCAGTTTATTGTTGACCTTTGTATTGACGGACAGGGCCAAGCTGTTCCGGTCATATCCGGTATTGGGCATGATCCAGTGGTTCTTCACGTTGGTCGCCGAAAACCGCGCCGTCGTACTCTCCGATCCGCCATTGATGCTTATCGAATTGGTAAAGGTGCGGCCCACATCAAAAAACTCACGGATCTTGTTCGGATAGGGCTGCCACAGCGTCCGGACATCGTTGCGTGTATGTGTCACAGGGTTGTATTGGTAGAAATACTGCCCTTCAAAGCGTGGTCCATATGCGGAACTGGTACTTCTGGTCGATCCCCCATCCTCGGTGCCCAAAAACGAATAATAGTCAGCCCCGTCCAGACCTTGGCCGTATTCAAACTGCAGATCCGGCCATCGGTTGATGTCCTCGAAGGAGGTATTTGAATTTACCGTGATCCCCCAGCCTCTGGCTCCTGCCCGACCGGACTTTGTCGTGATGATGATTGCGCCATTAGCCCCGCGCTGGCCGTACAAGGCCGAAGCGCCTGCTCCTTTCAGCACTGTGATGTGTTCGATATCCTCTGGATTGATGTCGTTGATGCTACCGCCATAGTCTGCCGGAAGGTTTTCACTACCTGTTGCATAGACCGATTCGTCGCTCACAGCAGTACGGCGGCCACTCCCACCGTTCATGATGACGCCGTCGACAACGATAAGTGCTTCATCGTCTTCAGCATCCACCAGGTTTTTGGCACCACGTAGTACGATCTTGTTTGAACCGGTGGGGCCACTGCCCGAACGTATCATATCCAGACCTGCTACCTTGCCCGACAGGGCATCGGTCCAGTTGCCTGACAATGCTCCCGTCAGCTGCTCTCCGTCCAGGACCGTAGCAGCATAGCCCAACGCTCTTTTTTCCCGTTCGATACCCAGAGCTGTCACCACCACCTCTTCTATCTCCGTATCTACAGGCTTCAGCTTTATCAACACAAAGTTTTGCGCTTCACTGAATGACCTGGTGACAGGTTCGTATCCCACAATCGAGAATGTAATGCTGGAACCCCTCGTCATCTGAACCTCAAAAGTCCCCTCTTTCTTACTGACAGAGACTATCGAACCACCTACTTGTACGGACACACCTTCTAACTTTGTGCCTGTCTGTTCGTCCACGATCTGGCCCTTCACCTTAATTCTTCGCTGTGTTGAGACCACTTCGCTGGCTTCCTTAGCTTGCAAATGAGCGGGGCAAAGCAGAGAACTTGACGCAGTGATGAGCAACATCAGTACGAAAGAATTTCTAAAAAATATTGCTTTGAAATAATCGAGTTTGACCATAATAATTTTTAAAAAACTAGCTTGATTTATACAATCACAAAAGTCTCTTATGGATATTAACCCATTATTACGTAATATTAATGCTATCATGAAGTTCCCCAAGATATACCGTAGAGGTCTTAACGAAAACTTAATTTTCCGTGAATCGGGCGCCATAACCCGTGATATATCTATTGCACCGAGATACACCTTCGGAGGGTTATCACTTCCTACAGCGATCCAGGAGCCGGCTGACGAGATAGCTGATAATAGCTCCAATAACCGCCAATATCACAGTCTGCAAGATGTCTGCAAGTGGAATACTGGGCCAGATCGAACAGGACAAACGTAATACACGTCCATCTCATAAATGAAGTTTTGAGAGAAATTGACAGAATATGACAAAAAAACGGCAACCACAGGGCAAAATCATACGATAGCCGCTTGATGTATGCATACATTGATCCTATGTACCTGTACATGCAGACGGAGCCCCTGTACATGCACGACAAGTAGGGGTACATACAGCATATGTAAGGATACATGTTGCCAAAGTAAGGGTACATGTACGACGTGTCAGGACTCCTGTCGTACATGTACGCATACATGAGCGCCATGTACAGGTACATGGCCGCCAAGACACCATACCTGTAGCAGATGTATGCATACATGTAGCCGTGCACCACGTATCTCGGCGACATGTACATGTACAAGAGAAAGAAGTACAGGGACATATGCAGGATGTACGGATACTTCGTACACATGTACCTATACATCGACAACATGTACACATACAAAACAGAGAGGAACCGGTCAGGCGGAAGCAAGACCCTCCGGGACTATATCCGTCCCTTCCTCCTGCTCTCTTCGAGTGCCGCCAGAAGGTCTTCCTCAAAATACATATCGAACCCGCTGAGCCTCATCGGGACCAGGAGTTTTTTCTGGAGATTGCGGTTGTACGTGGACTCGCTCATCTTGAGGTCGTCCATGACCTCCTGTTTCGTCCATTTCCTGCGGCACTCAACCTTTTGAAAAATGAGATTAAGAGCCAATATGTCAATCGGGAACTTATTGCATTCATGCAGGAATTGACGGATATGCTCAAATCAAGGGATGACAAGTATTACCTCCTATTCTGCAAAAAGGTTACCCTCCAGACACAACGTATGCCCGATAGCAACCACTATGAAGTGTTTAAGGAGGAATACAACCAGTTCTTTGAGGAAACCAAGGAAGAGCAGGCAATACTTGACCCTCTCAAATGGATTGATGCGGAAATGGAATTTATAGACATTCAGTCCCAACACAAGGAAGGCAACAGGGATAATGAGAATGATAAAAATCAATTTCCGCCGCAGCAAGGTCTGCTGACCTTTGATGAGATGATGAACCACCTCCGCACGACCAAGCTTGCTTTGCGCAGACGGATGGAAGAGGGCATGCCTTGCTTCAAATTGGGCATCCAATGGAGGTTTGAGCTCGACAAAGTAAATGCGTGGCTCGCCACCCAGAATTAGCCGTTTTTAGTGGATTTTAGCCCCTTAGTGAGACGAACGTAGGGTTGGGCGGGTAAGCCCTGTTTTTCGGACAATCGTTCATCTCGCTAAGGATTTCAATGCTTATTTTTGATTTATACGAGAAAAACAATGAAAAACAATAAGGAAATAATCAGGCAGGTTTGCCCCACCTGTAAGCGTTATGTAAAGGCTTATTCACGCTATCCAAACTACGTTTGCGAGAGGTGCATCCCGTTGGCAACAGACAAAAAAGGCAAAGCCGTGACATTCTTCAACACGAGTTTTTCAGGACACAGATGTGCAGGTACATATACCGATACTGGTAAAGAATACACATCACGTTTTTGCTATATCAAAGGGGTCAAATGTATTGCACATGAAGCATATTTGGGCGGAACTGTGATATTGCCGTATCTCGCCAAAAGGCGTGTTCAGAGAAAAGAGGAAAAGTAAGTGCACATGTACATAACAACAAAAAATATTCCTTCTATTCCTCGCCCCATAACGGGAAAAGGCTTGGCAATTTTGACGGTACCCTTCATTTCGTTTGACCGATGTATGCGGTCTAATGACCTGTTTTACCAAAGTGGTTGAACAAATCTATTGAGAAAATCGTTATTCCATTGCACTTGGTATGTTCTACCCGTTAATTGGTCAAGTAACAAGAGATTATATATATTTTTAGTTGGAACAAGTGTAAATCTGCCATTTATTTCTTCATCAGACAATATAAGGGGACGTGAATTTAAGTCTTTTTCCCCTTGGTAGCCGTCTTCTGAAACACTAAAATGAACTTGCCACATTTTCCCATTACGAGTGTCCAATTTAATAAATGTCCAATGGTTTTCAGTTGGAAATAATTGATAAACTGGCACTTCAAGTTGTTGTTTTTCAGTTCGTTTTTCTAATTGTTTGGTTGTGTTTGAAATGACTTGTTTTGTTTGTGGTTTTTCTTTGTAAGAAAGCACAATTGAATTCATTAATACGTTATCAAACGTTGTCAAGTAAACGTGTCTTAATTCAATGTCTAATTCTGGAAAACGCCAATTTATTTTATATTTAGGCGTTTCTTCTATAATTTGTGGTTCGCCATATTTTTCACTAACGCTTTTTTTCAAGTCTTGTAAAATATTCAAAATATTTTTGGGATTTTCCATTATCAGGTTTACAACAGTCAATTTCTTTGTTTTTTCATCAAAAAGAAAGGAAACGGTAAAGTTTTCATAACGATCAATCTCGTAATTTTGAATTACAAAAGGGCAATAATATTCGCCATTATCATACGTGCCGACAGTTTCCAAAATTGTTAATTGACTTTCATACTTCTGTTTTACATCTGCTTCTGTACTTCCCCATATTAAATCTTCCCATCCCTTAAACGTTGGTGTTCTGTTAGTCTCTTGGACTGTATTAGTTTGGCTAAATACCACTTGCGAAAAAAGGATAAAAGCAATCAGCAAATTCATTTTTTTGATTTGTGTTTTTCTCATATTCAGTAGTTTATTGTGTTTGAAATTGTATACATCGTTTTGGTTCTTGGCGAAGTGGCGGAAATTGAAGTACAAATGTTCAATCGAAGAACTGACGTTGAATTTGGCACTAAACCCTCCATTCTGCCCAAGTGCCTTTTAGCTACAGTTCTTGTTCTTCTATTTCAAATGGGATAATACTTAAAAGTTGACCTTCAAAATTTAAACCATGCATTGTTATGACTTTTCCAATTAGAGCACCAATTGTTGCTCTTAATTCTCCCATAGCATTATAGAAATGAATCTTTTCTTCCATTCCAAAATCTCGGACATTTCTTTCATAATAATATTCAGTTTGAATTTTGTTCAAAAAACTTCTATAAGCACTTCTAATCCCACGAAGAATAATTGATAATTCGGATTCGGGAGCCAAATGATATAATTGTTCGGCTATATATTCACGAATCTTGATAACAGATTCAGCGCAATGACGTGGCGATTCTAACTCATATACAACATATAAAGCCCTTCTATCTTCTAAAAAAGTGATTAGGTTTCTAGCAACTTCTATTTCAGATTTTGAGGGATTCCAAGAAATTCCAAAAATTGGAAAACTAAATCCTGTAATTTTACTCGCAATTTCTTTAAAAGTCATATTTAACGGTTGTTTGGTTAACGTCCAAATATACAAAATATCATCTGGCTTCGGCAGTAGGTTTTTTTCAAAATTCAGAACATTTCTAAAAAGGGGGAAGCTATGGGGGAAGTAAGACCTCTAATTTGGACGATACTCAATGATACTCCAAAACGAAAAAAAGTTGGTGTCCAGCGGTATCGCTTTAAACCAACTTTATTGCTTTCCTGTAGCCCGTAGGGGAATCGAACCTATCGGGCATTAATCTCTTTATCAATATTTTACAACCATCCCTTTTCCCAACTCACCGAATCGCTCACTGGTTTGACATACGTTTTAGCTGCAAGTGCTATGCTGCTAAGATACAAAATTTCTGTGATGTAAGAATGAAATATTAACGGTTGATGGTATGGTGTCGTGCGGAATTACAAAGCGATTTCCTATCAGTTTACACCGACTTTTTTTACGAGTCACAAATGCTCGCATACCACTGAAACCCGCATGCACTATACCATGTGTTGGCTGTAGTACTTTATTCATCCTCAATCTTTTTCCACCAGTATGGATTTATCCAGCAATCAGTCGAATCGCACTTAATCTGTTCATAAATCATTGATTTGTGATTTATTCCGTCTCCGAATGAAATCAACTCAATTTTTAGTTGTCTATCGGATTTTTCAATCACCTTTGCGAGCAAAACAGCATTTTTTCTCGGCTCTCCCAACCAGTTCCTGTCATAGTAAACATGGTCTGTCAATGTATCGCCAATTTCAAATTGTGTCATGTACTCTGACCATTTTATTGAATCTTGCTCGGCTCTCCATTTTGGGTCATTCATATTCACGTACCATTGATGAACATCTTTAATCTGCTGGTCAAGGTTAATCTCAATCCCGTTTAATTTACGGTGATAGGAACGAAGAATAACTCCTGACATGTCATCGTTATGGAAAAGTCCTTTTGCCGTTAAATTTTTTCTTAAATCCGATTTTATTACAATCAATCCAAACAAATATCGGTTATACAGCCAGTAATTTCTAATCCACATGCCAGTTGAAAAATGTGTCTGGGCAACAAAATCATCCTCAGTCATTGATTTAATCCGGTTTTTAGTTGAATCAGGAATCACTTTATCCAATTGTGTTAATGCCTCATTAAAATCTTTCGGTATATATTTCTTTTCCTTTCTGGTTAGTTCTTGTCCAAACAGATTAAATGAAATTATCAATCCAATTATTAAAATGGTATGTTTCATATGTTTCGTGGTCTTTTTGTATTACAGCCAACGGCCAAGTATAAGCGTAGTGCGGGATTTCGGAGCGATTTACTGTCCGCCCACCGTAAAGTTTCTTAGGCGCAAAGATACTCAGTTTTAGCCATACAGTCCGCATTACGCTTATACAATGT